>Ga0364860_10695_pt2 | contig 12967 bp, 15 predicted proteins | sample ExccelAu500001D4_FD_206916 | JGI IMG/M metagenome (GOLD analysis project Ga0364860, IMG submission 206916) | Enriched cells from Trout Bog Lake Hypolimnion, Wisconsin, USA - BchlTB.Aug20.5000.01 .D4 | ecosystem: Environmental > Aquatic > Freshwater > Lake > Hypolimnion/Profundal zone | place: USA... | reverse complement strand
AGCGCTTATTAAGGAAATGGAAAGCACTACAGGCGATGTTAAGAAATTCCGCGACAACATGGCATCAGTGGCCGGTGGTTTTGACCAATTTAATAAGGCTTTACAGGCAATTGGCCAAATGAGTACTGTTTCACAAGGAATGATCAAAGATATGGAAGTTGCAGATCAAGGAATAAAAACATTTGCAAAAAACATGACTGATATGAATGCAGGTTTTGGTCAATTTACGCAAACACTAAGTGCTATCAACCAAATGACCGCTTCTTCTGCATCAATGCTGAAAGAATTTGAAGCTGCTACAAATGGGATGAAAGCATACAATAAAAACCTGACTGAACTTAGTAAAGTATACCAGGCACAGTTGGATGCATTCAAGAGGAATTAGTATCCGGTCAGAAAATTATTGGCAGGAAGGTAAAAACATTAAATTCACATACACGCTTAGTATAAGCTAAAAATATATATCGCATGGCAGGTTTAAAAGAAACGCCGCGGCAAAAGATGATGGGTATACTGTACCTTGTACTGCTAGGTCTTGCAGCTACAACGGTAACAGACCACGTTCTTGACGCCTTCAGAAACTTAACAGTAAGTCTTGAAACATCAACAAAAAATGTTCAAAGCACAGTCAATAACACATTTGCAGCATTTGAAGCAACCAACTTAAAAAATGACCCTGTACGTGCTAAGCCAATTTATGAAAGAGCACAACAAGTAAAACAATACTGCGCTGACCTTGATAAAAATATTGAAGATATCAAGGCACAAATGATCAAGGAAGGAAGTGGAATAGAAGAAGCAACGGGAGATGTAAAAGACCGTGCCAGCACAGATATTTCACCCCGTATCATGATCAAGCATGGCGGCGCTGCTGAATTAAAAAAACATATAGAAGATACCCGCAGTAAAATTCTATCTGCTTTGGGAGCAGATACAGCCGGTTTGAAATTAGCATTAAACGCACAGGATCCACCACAAAGAAAGGCGGCTGTAAAAACAACCTGGGAAGAAGATAATTTCGGAGAAGGTATCCCTTTAACCGCCGCTATCACAGCGTTAACGAAAATTCAAGCTGATTTAAAAAACACAGAATCAGATGCGGTAAAAAAGATACTTGGCGAAGCGAGTGCAACCCAAATTGTATTAGACCGTTTTGAAGCTGTAGCAGTTGCGCCCTCATCTTATATACTTGTAGGGCAAGAATACAAGGCAAATGTATTTTTAACAGCTTCCAGCTCAACTTCCAACCCTGAAATACTTGTTGGTGGCCAAAAACTGAATGTGACAGACGGTAAGGGTTTATATACTGCTGTTGCTACTTCCGAAGGCGAGAAAAAATGGGGTGGCGTGATAAAAGTTACCCAATCTAATGGTGTTGTTAAGGATTATCAATTACCAGAACAGACTTATATGGTTGCCCGTCCATCAGCTGTGGTTTCTCCTGATAAGATGAATGTATATTATATTGGCGTACCTAACCCGGTTTCTGTGTCTGCACCAGGTATTTCTAAAGATAAAATACATGTTAAGATCAGTTCCGGTACTATAACTGGAAGTAATGGCGCATATGTTGTAAATGTAACTGCTGCATCTGTTCCTAAAGTAACTGTAACAGTATCCGGGGAAGTGGGTGGTAAAGAGGTTACACTCGGCACTTCAGAGTTCCGTGTTAAGCACATACCACCTCCACACGTAGTATTTGGTGGAAAAAGTGGCGGAAAAATGGGTACAGGTGCTATGAAGGCGCAAAACAGGATATTTGCCAAGCTTGATGATTTCGACTTTCAGGCCGAATTCTCAATACAACATTTTACACTATACATTACAAAACCACGTGGTGAGCCACAAGTATTTGAATCAAGCAATAATGCATTTACGCCTGCTATGACTGCAGCTATGAATGGTATTGTATCTGGCTCTCACGTATTCATTGACAATGTATTTGCAACAGGACCAGATGGAATGAAAAGGCAATTAGACCCGATCGCATTTGCTGTTCAGTAAGAGTATAACAACATTATAATATTTATATGTTTATGAAAAAGACCATCGTTTTTGTTTTGTTTTTGTTGCTTTCCGTTGGACTGGGTACTGCGATATATGCGCAGACAAGTACAGGCACAACGACTACGCACAAGAAAAAGCATACAAAGAAAAAAACAACAACTGCTGCTTCCGATTCATCGGCTACAGCACCAAAGGCAGCAACACAAGTTGTTGCCCCAGCTGTTACGCAGACAAGTGATGAAGTAATTCCTGATTCTTCACATTTCATGCTTGATACTCTTGTAGCGGACACTACAACAACCAATGACTATACATTGGAAAACAGTAGACCAGTGGATGGTTTTTATAAACAGACTATGCTAAGGGGCGCAAAGCCATTTGCATTTCCTAAAGTAAACAAGAACGATATTAAATTTTATAAACGTATTTGGCGTGATATTGATCTTACGGACTCAGTAAATAAAATCTTTGCAACACCAGGAGAAACGTTGATGCAACTTATTATGGATGCTATCAGGACAAACAGGTTGATACCTTATGGCGATGAAGGTTTTAAAACCCAGCTTAACTACCGAAGGGTTATGAAAATTTTTACAGATAGCGCGATTGTACCAATATTTGACTCTGTATCAGGTGAACAAACAGGTACCAAGACTGTATTTAACGAATTTAATGCTGATTCGGTTACTAAGTTTGAGATCAAGGAAGATATTTTCTTTGATAAAACCAGAGGCAGGGTTATTACGCAAATTATAGGCCTAGCACCTGTTAGAAAGCTGAAATCAAGTGCCGGTGAATTTATTGCGGAGCAGCATCCTTTCTGGTTATATTTCCCGCAATGCCGTAACCTGTTTGCTGCCAAAGAAGTAATTGACCCGCAAAGGGACATATACAACGAAAGCTATGACGATTTATTTATTCAACGTAATTTTAGAACCGTAATAGTAAAAGAATCAAATCCTGCCGACTTGAGAATAAAGGATAAATATCCAACTGATCCTATAAAACAACAACAGGAAGCCGAACGTATAGAAAGAGAGATAGCTAATTACAAGCAAAAAATGTGGAAATATTAAATAATAACGTAACTTGCGTCTTATATCGCGTATATGAAATATAAAATTATCATTCTCTTATTTGTTAGTATGCTTACCTGTGCACCTATTTTTGCACAGGTAAGAACTGATATTAACAGTAGGGAAAGAACGAATAGTTCCGATGACGAGATCGATGATAATTCTTCCAATGCAAGTGGCAAAACACATGATTATAGTATAGGAATTGGCGGAGGGGCGACTAAGATGTTTGGGGACCTTCCAGACTCACGCCCACAACAAGTATACATTGCTTACATGGAAAAAAACATTACGCAAAGTATTACCACCGGGGAAACAGTGGAAATAGGTTACCTAGAAAGCCATGGATTGATACAAAGCCTGAACCATTTTACATCTGTAGACCAGCATCTGACTATTGAGATAGGTACATTTATTCACATGTTTTATAAAAATTACTATAATAACATTGCTACAAGATTGATTGGAGGTATCTATTTTGGTGGGGGAATAGGTGTAATAAATAATGATCTGATCAAAATATCCAATCCAAATGAAAGTATCTTCATTGCTAATACCGGATTAGATAACCCTGTAATTGAAAAAAATTCTACTGCACTTTATTTCCCTGTATATGTTGGATATAATTTACACATTGCAAGAAAAATATGGGCGTTGAGAGGCTTGGTATTTAATGTTAACCTCCAATATAGTTTCTGTCAATCTGATTATATAGATGGGTATGATCCACCCTCAAGAGCTAACAAAAGTAATGATCAGTATGCAATATTATCTGCCGGGTTCAGATTTTTTATCACAAATTATCATAAAGCGGAACAATAATATTACAGAAAAATCAAGAATCTTAATTAGAAACGCCCCTAAAAACCGGGGCGTTTCTAATTAAGATCAAGTATTGCACTATCCACACTGTGTTACTAAAAAAAATTGTTTTGATAAATATCCTTATTTACTTTGTAGCACATCCCCTTATGTAAGAGGTGAAATGTTGTTTCTGAAATGAAAAAAATCATTACAATCCTTTTATTGTTCATAACCGGCAATACCATAGCACAATCAACATTCAAAGCAGGCTGGAATAATTATCAAACAGGACAGATCATCCACGAATTTACCTATAATTATACTTTTACAGATAGTGTAAGATTATTCCTTGCCGACAGCTCTGTGATCTTTGCTACTGCAGATAGTATGGTTACTGAAGCGATAACTTACCATTTAAGAGACAATGCAATATATAAAACCGTTCATTTTTTTGACGGAAAAAAGCAAGTAACAAAAACAGAAGAATATAAAGATGATAATCTTCAACAAGCTAATGAATGGCGTTATGATGAAAAGGGGAGAAAAATATTCCAGATGGAAGACAATAAGTTAAATGGCAATAATTACAAGAAAAATTACGAATACGCTACCGATAAGAAGAGCGGAGAAACAATAGTAACAGAAAGTGCTTACTATAACGGCAAAATTGAATTTTATACTAAATCATATTATGACAAGATTGGACAAAAAACAAAAGAGGTGCGCCTGAACGATAATAATAAAGATATCATACACATTGAAAGCTACATATATGGAGACAATGGCAAAGTAAAAGAACGATCAGTATACTTCCCTGAATTTAAGGTAACAAAGAAATTCCAGGAGCCTGAAGGAGATGTACTTCCGAAATGTTATAAGACAATGCCAATGGGCACAAATGAAAAGATCAACCTGCATACCCGTATATCATTTATCAAACGCTTTATGACCCGTATGAAGCCAGTAATATTTGATAAAGATTGTGACGAGTTTGAATATAAATTTAATAACGGCACTAATTGTGAAATCATTGTTGCCAGTACAAAAGTTAACAATGCGAAAAAACTAACCTTCCGGTATAAGGAAAAAGTTTAAGTATTCTATACTATATAATCATTTCAAGAATTCATTCAATTCAAATTAGCTAGCAGTAGCATCTTATTTCCCGTGCCCCTTTAGCTGCTCTATCTCCTTCTGCAGATGCATCAATGTTGCCTGGATAGATAAAAGTATTTCAGATTCCTTTTTATTGATATCGTCTTCTTCAACGGTTTCTCCCTGTATTTCATCCACATCTTCCTGTATCTCATCCACATCCTTTTGTATTTCCTCTATATCCTCACTTATCTCTTCTATATCCTCACCCAGTTCTTCAATGTCCTCGCCAATCTCTTCAATATCCTCACTCATTTCTTCTATATCCCCGCTCATTTCTTCTATATCTTCTCCCAGTTCCTCAATGTCTTCCTGTATGATCTCTATGTTCTGGTTGCTCATATTTATAGACATCTGTATAAATATCGACAGATAAATAGCCTCAAGCGATACGATCGTGGTCAGCACCAGAAGCATCCGTTCAAAACTCACCAACCCCATTATAGGGAGTATGAATGATACTATGAACAAAACAGTATGTAGCAATACAGAACTCGTAGATCCTATCCACTTGGTTACATTGGCTGCCCCGGCTTCCATTATTTTCCTTTGCCGCTCCCTGATACCCATTTTTACCGTTTGAGCCGCAAAGGTAAACAACGTATTGCATTAAACTGGTGATACCATAATAACATTATCTTACTTTTGGCTAACACCGTCTCCAGGCTTAATCCCTGGAGAAATAAATTTAATCAGGTAAATGAAAAGGTACTTAGAATTAAGAATAATTGAAAAGTAAAAACCTTTCGTCACCGTAAAAGCTGTGGCGGCATGCGGAATAGTGAAAACATAGATGAGCAGTAAACTTTCACATATAAAGAAAATTTGCTCCCCATTTGCAAAAAATATGAAGTCGGTCCAAATTCCAGTATATAAATTCCAAATTCCATCCTCAATTGGGTTTACCTTTGCAAAATGGCTGATATACAAGACATAGAAGACGTATGGGATGACGAAGACCCCGAAGAAGAGGTCACCGAGATTGATGACGTACCCGTAGAGCGCCTCCGTATTGTCACCGACAAGCGGCAGGAACCACTGCGTATAGATAAATTCATTATGAACCGCCTCGAAGGTGCCACCCGCAACAAGGTGCAGCAGGCTATTGAGGAAGGCTTCATAATAGTAAACGACCAACCGGTAAAATCAAATTACCGCGTCCGTCCAAATGACACGATAGTAGTATTTGAGACCCGCAAACCCGAAAGCCAGGAAGTTATTCCGGAAAATATACCGCTCAACATAGTTTATGAAGATGATGCCATCATGATCATCAACAAGCCTGATGGTATGGTCGTTCATCCCGGCTGCGGCAATTACACAGGCACCCTTGTAAACGGCCTTTCTTATTACTTAAGGGAACAACAAGTGCCGCTCGATGATCTCACCCGTGTAGGCCTTGTGCACCGCATAGATAAAGATACTTCAGGCCTTGTTGTCATCGCCAAGACCGATGAAGCAATGACCAAACTGGCTGCACAATTTAAAAAGCACACTGTTCACCGCCGTTATATTGCCCTTGTCTGGGGCGACTTTACCGAAGACGAAGGAACTATACAGGTCAACATTGGCCGTAACCTCCGTTTCCGCAAGATCATGGATGCATTCCCCGATGGCGACTATGGCAAGGATGCTATTACGCATTACAAAGTATTGCAGCGGTTCAATTATGTTACCCTCGTAGAGTTGCGCCTTGAAACCGGTCGCACCCACCAGATACGTGTGCATATGAAATATATTGGCCACCCTCTGTTCAATGACAAAACCTATGGCGGCGACAGGATCGTAAAAGGCACCGTCTTCAATAAGTACAAACAGTTTATCGACAATTGTTTCGACATACTCAAACGCCAGGCGCTCCATGCCAAGGAGTTGGGCTTTACACACCCCGTTACCGGCAAATGGGTCCAATTTGACTCTGACCTGCCCTCCGACATGGCAGAAGTCATTGAAAAATGGGTCTCTTACACATCCGGGATGACAAGGCAATTGAAGGAGAAACTGGATAATCAGTAAATAGAAAAAAGACATCACCCATGATCCAAATCCAAATCCCCAATACCTGATTCTACAAAAAACATGGTTAATCTAAAATAAATAATTAGATTTGCCTAATAATGAACCGGGAAGACAACGAAAGATCACTTAGCGAGGTACACCATAAAATAGACCCCTCGATGGCCGGCAACCGCTGGAAGAAAGTGTTTGCCTTCTTCGGTCCCGCTTATCTCGTTAGCGTAGGCTACATGGATCCCGGTAACTGGGCCACGGATATCGCCGGTGGCAGCCAGTTTGGTTATACCCTCATTTGGGTGCTGCTCATGAGCAATTTTATTGCGCTGCTGTTACAGGCGCTCAGTGCACGTCTCGGTATAGTTCAGGGCAGGGATTTGGCACAATGCAGCAGGGAGGTTTACCCGCCTGTAATAAATTTCATACTATATATTCTGGCTGAAATAGCCATAGCCGCCTGCGACCTTGCCGAAGTGCTCGGTATGGCCATTGGGCTCAACCTCCTGTTCGGTATTCCGCTGATTTATGGCGTGTTGATAACATTGCTGGACACAATATTACTGTTATACCTGCAAAAGCTCGGAATGCGCAGGCTTGAGGCTTTCATAATTGCATTGATCATTATTATTGGCGGTTGTTTTTTAATTGAAATGTTCTTTGCAAAACCTGATATGCATGAAGTAGTAAAGGGTTTCGTACCCCATCTGCCAAATAATGCAGCACTGTATATAGCTATAGGGATTATAGGGGCTACTGTTATGCCCCATAACCTTTATCTGCATTCTGCATTAGTGCAGACACGCAAAATAAACCGCAATCACGGCTCCATCATGAAGTCGATTAAAATGAATACGCTGGATAGTGCCCTCGCGCTGAATCTTGCTTTCTTTGTGAATGCGGCAATACTTATACTGGCCGCGGCTGTCTTTTTCAATTCCGGCCATCATGAGATCGCATCTTTACAGGATGCACATAAATTGCTTGCGCCTCTTTTAGGAAGTAAGTGGGCACCTATACTGTTTGCCGTTGCGCTCATTGCCGCCGGCCAGAGCTCTACAATTACAGGTACACTTGCCGGGCAGATAGTAATGGAAGGTTATTTGCGGCTGCGTATCAATCCTATTGTGCGCAGGCTCATTACAAGGTTGCTCGCTATTGTTCCCACATTAATAGTAATACTCGTTGCCGGGGAAAAAATGGTTGATCAATTACTCATCTTCAGCCAGGTGTTACTCAGCATGCAGCTGGCATTTGCAGTTATCCCGTTGATACACTTTGTAAGCGACAGAAAAAAAATGGGCGTTTACACTATCAGCTTACCCACTAAGATCATTTCATGGTGCGTTGCTACCCTGATACTTATACTGAATTTAAAACTGTTCCTGGAAAGTGTCGGCGACTGGATGAAAGGTGCCAACCCCTGGGTACAAGGCCTGCTCGTGCTTTTCGTAGCTCTCGTAGGGATATTGCTATTGATAACAACCGTATACCCTATTCTCCTGAGAAGAAGAACAAGTAACATAAGCATACATGACAACATACCGCATACACTTGCCAGCGAAGATGTAAAACCTTTTACACAAATTGCATTAGCACTGGACTATGGCCATAACGATTTAAAGATAATTCGCTACGCAATGCGACTAGCATCACCCGGCACTAAACTGGTATTGATACATGTAGTGGAAAGCGTTTCTGCACGGATAATGGGTAGTGAAGCCGACGACTACGAAGCCCGTAAAGACCAGGATCATATTGATGAATATGTAAAACTGCTTCAGGCAAAAGGTTTTGATGCCACAGGTATCCTCGGCTACAAAAATCGCTCATCGGAGATAGCAAGAATAATAAAAGAAAATAACTGCGACCTGCTCGTGATAGGCAGCCATGGCCACAATACCGCTCTTGACTGGCTATTCGGAGAAACCATAAATACTGTGCGCCACATGATAGACATACCCGTATTTATAGCCCGCTGAAAAAAATTAAAGAAGGTCCCAGTGCCCGTTGAGTTTGAGCACTTTCTCTATCACATCGCGCACACAGCCCTTGCCACCACCGGCAGGAGAAATATACTTCGAGACTTGCTTTATTTCCGGGACTGCATCATTAGGGCAACACGGCAAACCGCAAAACTGCATAGCCGCATAATCCGGGATATCATCACCCATATACAGCATTTGCTCACTTTCAACATTGAATGTGTCTACAAGGCCCTCTAACAGGTCTATCTTATTCTCCACTCCAATATGCACTTCCTGTATCCCGAGCTTTTTCAGCCTTATCTTCGCCCCTTCCGACTTCCCGCCGGATATAACCCAAATCTTATACCCCTTCTTCACTGCCAGTTGCATGGCATATCCATCCTTAATGTTCATGGTGCGCAGCATTTGCCCGTCTTCGGTAAGATGCAGGCTGCCATCAGTAAGCACACCATCTATGTCAAAAACAAAAGTGGTTATCGGGGCAAAGAGTTCAAGTAAGTTCACCTGTATAATTTTAAAATTAGTTTATTTGAAAATTATTTCTGGTTATCCCTCCATTCATACACCCATCCCGACTGTATCATCTCCAGGTGGCCTTCATTGCATTCTTCACGCTTGCCTTCAAAATTGGGTATTTCCAGCACCCACTCTATAAGTTCTGTAAATCGTATGCGGTATATTTTGTTCTCACCAAAATCATCACCAAAACGCTCATACAGTTTCATCGCAATGTCCTCATGGTCTTTCCAATGTATAGGAGGTTCATAATGTGCCATAGTAATCTGAAAATTTGAAAATTAGTTAATTTGAAAATTGATCACTCTCCCAAAAATTGTGTTTGGTCAGGAAGTGTTACTTCTATCATGCCTCCACCTTCTTCCAGTACACACTGGCAGCCAAGTCTTGAATTGATCCTTGGGCTTACTGCACGGTCAATAAAATCTTCTTCCCTGTCTGATAGCTCCGGCAAAAGTTCTCCTCCCTTATCTACATACAAATGGCAGGTGCTGCAAGCGCATACCATACCGCAATTATGGTGCAAGTCAATATTATTATCTAATGCAACCTCAAGGATACTTTGGCCAGGGGCAACATTTTCTAATGTCACCGGCTCCAGTCCTTTTTCCTCGAAATTAAACTTTATAGTATACATATATATATTTAATAGAATTTGCGGCAAAGGTAAATAAGTTTACTCCCTAAAACCCTAAAGAACCAATAAATTTTAGGTATGATTGTATATAACCAACGATTTATTATTATTCACTGCTATCGGATAAGGCTCCAACAGGTTTTCTCTCCAATATTTACCCAGTTGTCGCCAACTCTTTTAAAACAATAAAAACACTGGAGCTCATTTTCTGCATCCATTCCAGCCAGGGCATCAGCATTGGTTCCAATATGTGAATATCTTGACATTCTTATCACCGCATAATCTTTATTATCATCATACACTGGCTTTGAAAAAGTGAAAACTGTATTTTCTGCATCTGGTATCAATGTAGTCTTTTTAAAGATAGTTCTCTTATGCTGTTCAGAACGTTTTTGTTTAGGTGGGTGATATAGTGCCGCGCCCGGAATCAGCGGGATATTCCAGCTACCGGCAATAGAGTCGGCAATGCCATTATTAATTATCTCTTTGATCACAAAATCAGGCACCCGGTATGTCAAATAGTTATTTTTCAGCAGGACCTTCAAGTTTGATATTTGCTCGTCTGGTCTCTCATTAGTTGTAGGGCTAAACAAGCCTACAGCTATAGGATTCAAATAATAATATTGAAATGAACTGTCTACAAAACCACGTGATACTACCGTTACAAAATGCTCGTTTGTTTCAGCCTGGGCATTACCATGAAGCGCATAAAATAATGGTAATAGGTATAATAGTTGTTTCATTTGATGTTTGGAGTGGTCTGTATAGAATTGGTAATTGCCTCATACACTTTCTGCCATTGCGGGTGCCCCTCCAGCAGTTTTATTTGCGCCGCAATGGTCATTGTATCCTTACGAATGGCAGGCCCTGTCTGTAAGTTTTTAGGCGGATCATTCTTGATACGGTCAAAGGTTTGTTCTATAATGGGCAGTAATGTAGAGAATGGCAAATTATTTTCCACACACACCTGTTCACATATTGCCATCAGGTGGTTGACAAAGTTATTGCTGATCACTGCGCTCAGGTGCAGCCATTTCCTTTGCTCGTATTTAGCTTCAAACAAAACATCCGTAATTGCATGCCCTATCGATTGTATATACTTTTCTGCTTTTGGGGTTGAAGCCTCCCATGCACAGGGTATATTGCGGTGGTTGGGCATGTTTGTTTTTATTATTGAGTAAACAGGCCACAATACAGCACAATCTTTAGCAGCGTCTTTAATACTGTCTATACCTACAGCGCCGGCCGTATGCACCAGCATTGTGTTCTTAAAAGAAAGTTGTTTGGCAACCTCTGCAATGGCACTGTCTGAAACTGCGAGAAAACAAATGTCTGCTGCGCCATCCCTAATATCAGTAATTGCGCCAAAACGGTCCGCTATCAATGCCTCAGCCAGCTCTTTTGCGGCACCGGTGTTGCGGCTGTAAACGCCTGCACAACGATGCCGCCCGGTCACCAGCCTGTTGCCAAAAAACCACGCTATATTTCCGGTGCCTATGATGCTGAAGGTCATGCGTTACGTTTTTGGTTAGCTACATAATAACCCGACATTATATTGTGCACACGTTCTTTTAAAGCAGGCACATCCTCCAGCGTCAAACCCTCGGTTGGTATCGGCTCCAGGAAATGAATGCGTATCGGCATGGGCAATGCCCATAACTTCTTGTCGTGCGGCAATATCTTCCCGGTGTTGAATATCACTCCGGGCATTATAGGTTTCTGTGCTTTCACAGCTGTTACAAACGCACCATCAAAGAACGGCTGCATGGGCAGGCTTGTTTTATTTCTCGTTCCTTCAGGGTACAGGCACAAGTGAATGCCCATGTTCAGCGTATCCTGCATCTTCGTAAAGCTTTCCCTGCGGCTGCTTTCGTTTTTCCGGTCCACTATTATCGAACCGCATTTATAGATCACCCCAAACAATGGTATCCTCGACATTTCAATTTTCGCGAGAGTTTTGTTAGGCCCAGGTATCCATGGTGATGACACGGGTATATCAGCCAGCGAATTGTGATTGATGACCACCACATACCTTTCACCTTTCTTAAAGTTCTTTTTCCCTTTACGAAAAACCGGGCAAAAACAAACCGGCATATAAAAGCCCATCCACACCCTGAAGACCCGGTGCAGCGCCCTTGCCCTGCCCGGCTCAGGCATAAATGATATGATCCAGATAGGGATAAACACAATAAGCATAGTGATGATAAAAATGATCATCGCATATACCAAAAAAATGCGCCCCAATATGTTTTTTACAACTTTCATCGTTCCTTTAATTCCTTAATTACTTAATGACCAGTCTATCGGCTTCTCCCCTATCTCCCTCAGCCAGCTATTTGCCTTGCTAAAATGCCTGCATCCGAAAAATCCATTGTGTGCTGATAATGGCGATGGATGCGCAGCCTTCAGTATCTTATGTTTTGATGCATCAATGAGCGCCTCTTTATTCTGTGCAAACTTTCCCCACAGTAAAAATACTACATGCTCCTTATCTTTAGATATATGCTTTATAACCTCATCGGTGAAGGTGTGCCACCCTATCTGGCTGTGCGAGTTGGCCATATTAGCCTCCACCGTCAGCGATGCATTCAGCAGCAGCACCCCTTGCTTCGCCCATGGCTCCAGGTTCCCCGTGCGCGGTATAGGTATCTCCAGGTCAGCGTTGATCTCTTTAAAAATATTCACCAGCGATGGCGGCGGCGGTACGCCATCCGCTACCGAAAAGCACAGCCCATGCGCCTGCCCCGGATTATGATAAGGGTCCTGCCCTATGA
>Ga0364860_10924_pt1 | contig 13002 bp, 7 predicted proteins | sample ExccelAu500001D4_FD_206916 | JGI IMG/M metagenome (GOLD analysis project Ga0364860, IMG submission 206916) | Enriched cells from Trout Bog Lake Hypolimnion, Wisconsin, USA - BchlTB.Aug20.5000.01 .D4 | ecosystem: Environmental > Aquatic > Freshwater > Lake > Hypolimnion/Profundal zone | place: USA... | reverse complement strand
CGTTCTTTAATTCGGGCGTCGATTTTCTGAAGAATCTTAAGAGTCATTCCTCTTGTCGCCTCATCAGATCTCATCAGGGGGACGATTTTCGCCAGATTGTATTTATCCGAACCGAAGAGCGCCCCAATTTTTCGAAAAAGCCATTTGTTTGTAAATGTACGATCGATCATGCCTATACTGCTCCCATCTTGGGAAAGACACAAAAGCTGTCTTGCTGGATCAAAACCCGTTGATAACGTCTGCATTTTCTTACCTCCTATCGCAACTTTGTTTAAAAAATTCTAAAACTACGCACATCCTTAATATGAGAATGACCATTGATTTTACTATAGCTTTTTAAATACACACAAAAACATAACTATTGTAACATGTTATTTACATTTATTCTTTTTCTTTTTTTACTAACTCACCTTACGCACTTTTTCCCCGATGCTTTCTGATCTTCTCCTGCGAATCCCTTGGGACCGCTTTGCAGCGAATAGCGGCAGCTATTTGCAAAAAACGATCCCAAGGGATTCGCAGGAGAAGATCAGAAAGCATCGGGGAAAAAGTGCGTAAGGTGAGTTAGTAAAAAAAATCATGAAATTCATAAATCGCGTGTAGTTCCTCATGCTGCGTGTTATTGGGGCCTCATACCGCCGCAGCTTCTGGCATACTCATCGATTACCTTCATCAGAAGTTGAGACAGATTCGTTTTCTCATACCGATCATCTAAAGCAACCCAGGGCCTGCCTTCGTCATCCAATGCTCCAAGGCCGGCTACGTACCGTTGATCGGTTTCAGATTGGGCCAGCACGGCATAGTTCCAGGGACTGCAATGCGCACAGATACGCAGCAGTTCTTCACGAATAATCTTTCCTGCAAAATTTTGATGAAAAAAAACTTGCTTGTAACTAGGCCGCAGAGAAAGGCGTTCTTCAAAATTTGACATGAGGCTTGCATCCTCAGGCCGCACTGGCCCAATGCATATGCGAGCGCCGTTGTCCAGCACTGCGTCCCTAACGAGCTCCAAAGGATAAGGAGAGCACGCAGAAGAGTGTATGCTTGACGAATACGATAAAACCATTCGAGCATCCGTACTTACTATTCCCAAAGAAGAGGCTATGATCGGGTTAATGTCGATCTCAGCAATCTCTGGAAGTTCTAAAACAAGCTGACTAAGATCAATCAACAAATCCTCAATTGGTTCTAAGGGAATATGCCCCTCCCCTCGCCATTTTGAAAGAACAGATGAAATTTTTGTTGCTTCGATCATATGATGAGCTTGTATAGAGGTCAGCGGAGGCAGCCCCAAGACACGATCCTGGAAGGCTTCAACAAAAATTCCGCCAGCTCCAAAAAGCAATACCGGTCCGAATTGAGGATCAGAGTAACTTCCTGCAATGAGTTCCACACCTCCTGTCTGCACCATCTTCTGTATTGTAACCCCTTCAAAAGCGGCCTCTCCATATAACTTTGTGACTTTCTCTTTTATCGTCGAGTAGGCCGTCAAAACATCATGCGCAGTTGCTACATTAAGAATAACGCCTCCCACATCGCTTTTATGGGTGATGATTGATGATTCAATCTTAACAACAACAGGAAATCCGATTTTCTTTGCGAGTACAATAGCCTCTTCCGGCTTCTTCGCAAGAAATGTCTCAACTACTGGGATGCCATAGAGCTTTAGAATGCGCTTCGACTCCCTTTCACTAAGCACAGACCTTTTTTTAACCACAGCCTCTGCCATAATTGCCCTAGCTGAAAGCGTACGGTGTTCGACATCATTTTTTGAAGGACGCTCTCTCCATCTTGGAGGAAGGCAAAATTTGCGAAGTTCGTTAGCATGTTTCCATACGATCGAAAAACTGGCTGCAGCCTCATCCGGATAGTCGAAACTTGGTATTTTTTCTTTTGCAAATATATTTCGAGCCTCTTCTACGCTCTTCGCCCCCATAAAGCTTGCAAGGATTGGTTTTTGTGTAGAAACCGCGCAGACAGCCTGTGCAACTTTCTCAGGCTCGCTCATTTCCTGCGGAGTCAAAATAACCAAGACTCCGTCAGCAGAGGGATCTTTAACGACGAATTCTAAAGTTTTTTTATATCGTTCAGAATCAGCGTCTCCCAGAATATCTATTGGATTTGAGTGACTCCAAGCAGCTGGGAGATATTCGCTTAATTGTTCAATAATTTTATGATCAAGCTTTGCCAATTGGCCGCCATTTCTAATCACCGCATCCGTAGCTAAGACAGCCGGTCCGCCAGCATTAGAAATAATTGCAAGCCGTGGACCCATTGGAGCGGGTTGATTTCCACGAACCTCAGCCATATCAAAGAGCTGGGCCACCGTATTTACCCGAAGAACCCCAGACCGCTCACAAATAGCGTCAAAAACGGCATCGCTTCCAACAAGAGCCCCCGTATGCGATGTTGCAGCCTTGGCTCCCTGCTCAGTACGGCCAGGCTTAATCACAATAACCGGTTTTTCAATTGATACTCTACGTGCAGCCTCAATGAATGCCCTTGGATCCCCCACCGTCTCCATATACATCAGAATGCTTTTCGATTCTGGATCATTTCCAAAATAGCGTATGAGATCTGCCCATCCAACATCGGCCATGGATCCTATTGATACAAAGGCACTAAATCCGACTTTTTTCTCAAGGCTCCAATCCAACACCGCCGAACACATTGCGCCTGACTGACTAATAAAGGCTATCGATCCTGAAAGAGGATTACCGTGGGCAAATGAGGCATTCAAACCTATTTTCGGATTCATGAGCCCCAAACAGTTTGGCCCAATCATGCGAACATTTCCCTCTTTAGCCAATTGAGCCACCATTTGCTCTAGCCGGGCACCCTCAAGGCCTATTTCTTTAAACCCAGCTGCAATAACGACGGCCGCCTTGACATGTGCATCAACACAACTTTTCATCGCATCAAATACATGAATAGCCGGAACTACAATTATGGCAAGATCTATCTGGCTTCCACACTCCTGAATGCTTGGGAAGCAAGGAATACCCAACACTTCAGTCCTGTGCGGATTGATGGGAATAACTTCGCCTTGATACCCTCCAGACAAAAGATTGGTCATAATTGTTCGCCCGACACTATTTTGCGTGTCTTTAGCACCAATTACGGCAATCGATCTGGGCGTAAAAAAAGCATCAAGGTTTGCATATTCCAACATGAGAAGAGGTCCTCGAAAAAAATCTTCCTCTGCTTCATAACAAAAAATAAAATTTTTTACCAAGAAAGCTTTCAATCTATGCGCGATACGCAATCAAAGGGATCAACGTAAGAGAAACGCTTGGCTTTCGGCCATAGCAAGCTCAAGGTAATGTATGAAACCTTCCTTGGTATCATCGTTAAACTCAGAATCAGGCGGCGTATTTCTTTCTGGTGATATTTCTATCATCGTATCACATGTATGCGCCCGAGGAAGCGGTCCTCCTCCTTTGCCGACTTCTACTTTTAAATTCATGGAAAAACAGGTTGCGCCAGTTGCCCATTTCAAAAATTTTCTCAGGCTATTAACATCGGTATTGCGAATCCACTCACAAAGCCAGTCAATCTTATCCTTCAACAGTTTCCGAGCCTCTCCCCTTGTCGATTCGAGAAGCGTGTCTACAATTATTTCCCTTTCGAGCGTTCCTTGAATTTGATCTCCAAGATTGTCTGAAATCTCTCCTTTCCCTAAATACTGCTCTTCCTCCTGACCGTGAAAGACCTTCAACATTCCTTGCGCCATAGCATGTATCGGAGCAAGAGCTCTTCCAAGGCAGATTCCTTCGTTAGGATAGTGAGTAGAGGAGCCGATCTCTCGAACTCCTCCCTCTTTAGAAACCGGCGAGCCCAATTAAGGCACCGGGCTCATGATGCATCTCATTCACCATTTGCTGGCTAGAATAACCGATGTACTACTAAAGCCCTTGGGAGTTGGTTTGCGCCAATAAACAGGTTAAACTTCTCCCATGTAAAGCTCTTTCGCTGACTACGGCGATTTAGCCATTTAAACATAATCCTTGTTGCTTGATGTAGGAAGCTTTTAACTTGAACGCTGTTATGTGAGACACCGTAGTATTGTACGTGCCCCCTTAACTTTGCCCTGAATGCCTTCCATATCTCCTTCAACGGATGTTGGTTCCTTATCCGCCTAGCCCATTCCGCAACTTTCTTGAGTTTCGCTCTCACGGTTTTCGCTCTTGTCTTCAATTTGGGTACAACCCTTCCGACTCGAGATTTTCCCCAGAAAAACGTAAACCCCAAGAAGTCAAACATTCCCTGTTCTGACCCTCGGGTTACAGCCCTTTTGTCAAATGCGACCAGCCTCGTCTTGTCTTCATTGAGTTGATGCTTAAACTTTTCCAATCGCTTTCCAAGTGCTTGTCTGATCCTCATCGCGTCTGCCTCATATTGACAGCATATCACAGCATCATCACAATATCGGAATAATGTAACGGCCCCTTTACAGGCTGGCTTAACCATCTCCTCGATCCATTTGTCTATCACATAATGAGCGAAAATGTTTGCAAGAATCGGACTACAGCTACTACCCTGCACAACCCCTTCTTCACTTACTTTAAGCTCACCATCTGATAGGACCCCTGCTTTAAACATTCGGTTTATGTATCTCATAAACTTGGGGTCATTTATCCTTCCCTTGAGGATACCTTCCAGCATCCCCTGATCGATTGATCCGAAGAAATTCTTCAAGTCTATGTCAATGAGTGTCTGCACGTCATTATTGTACAGATGTTTATGTAGAGCTTGAATCGCGGTGTGACAGCCTCTTCCTGGTCTGAATCCATACGAACACTCCAAGAATACTGGTTCATAAATGCTTTCCAATACCTTCTGCATCATCTTCTGAACAATTTTATCTTCGAAGTTGCTAATCCCAAGCGATCTTGTAGAGTTCCGGTTCCCTTCCTTTGGTATGAGAGCTACTCTCACAGGTCCTGGTCGGTACGCCATATCCTTCATTCTCTTAAGTAGCCCCTCGATATTTCCGTGTAGATTTATCCCGTAGGACATCTTATCTACGCCATCTACTCCCACTGCTTTGTTTTTATCCAACTCTTGGAAGTAGCCAAGCAATGATTCATGGTTGAAGAGATGCATTAGGCGATCAAACTTCTTCCCTGGATCCTGCTTGGACAGGCAGGCTATCCCTTTCAATTTTGTTTCCGTTATCACTGGGCCTCCAAAGTTCCCATAACGTTTCCTTTACTCAGGTCGACATGTACCAAGGATCCTTTCCTCTACAGGCATTACTCTGCTTCATCGGTCTTACGATCCATCTGACTCCCTAGAGGCCGTCTCAGCCTTCTCGCTTTTATACTTGTTAGCTGATACTCATATTTAGAGAGCAACTAGGGTCTCCCGCCGTTCACACATTAGCTTTAACTGCATGCCCTGCTCTTTGACCCCGGAGCGCCGTCTATCTCTTCCCATATTGATTTAGACGGTATTGCCTTCTGTACCTCAGACAACATCGGCCACTCTTCTAGTCTATTTCGGGGCTCAATTACTCGGCTTTCGCCTTACGGCCTACAGTCTCCCTGCCTACGCTTAATTTTGGTTGTTACCTTCCAAAGTCCAAGGCTAGGTACGAGGTAAGTGGGTATCTCTTCCTCGAAAGGACTTTCACCTTTTAGCTAATGTGCGCCTCGTGGCGCACCTGTGGTTTGACTAATTTCCATTGTGTCAGCAACCATTTGCGTGCTGAGATCTTGAACTTGAAATTGTGACTTGTTGCGATCGAAATAGTTTTTCAGCAGAATTATGATTTTTTTCTCTTCGAAAGTAAGTGGTTTCCCGCTAAAATGAGGCATGAATCACTCAAGTTTTAGGTAGTCAATCACACCCCTCCCTAAAGGGAGAGGCTTGAGGGGAGAAATCTCCCTGAGCGGTTGACCAGACCCCTCGGGAAATCGAGGAGACGCTTTTGTGGAATAGCAAGAGTAATCTTGTCAAATAGGCACTTTGGGATGCGTTGCCAGTCTCAGACACTGCGGTAGATGTTCATGCTAGAGCCAAGTGTAAGCCCTGAAGGATGTCTACAAAAAACCCACTAAAAGACAAGGTCGAGGCGAACCTTATGCAGGCCCATAAGGGCATTTTGGGAGAGGGAACTCTCCCATTTTTTAACCTTAACTAAGGAGCGAGGCTTCCTCCATGACCTAAAGGTCAAAGGTCTCCGCCTCGTCGAATTGATGAAAATACTGCGATATCTAGCCTATGTAGTAGGCGGCCTTGCCGCACTCCTTATATTGTGCCTGGCACTGCTCCCCACAGTCATCTCAAGTTCATTTGGCAATAATCTTGTGCAACGCTTAGCACGTTCTGCATACCCTGGAACCATCACTTTTGATTCCCTTTCATTGGGATGGCTCAATGGACTGCATCTAACTAAATTACATGTATCTGACGAAAAAGGAAGAAGTGTTGCCTCTCTTGAAGAGCTACGTCTAGACAAGCCCCTGTTCCGCTTTCTCTTCTCTCCTACAGAGATCGGCACGCTTACAATTATCAGCCCAAAAGTCTGCCTATATCAAGATGAACCATCGGAGCCTTCCGAAAAGGATTCCTCAAAAGAAAACAATCCAAAGACCATCGAAAAAGAGCTTTTAAATAAACAATCTTCAAAACATTCTACAGCACAACCAAGACCTGCTTTCAATATCATTCCTTTATCTGGCACCGTTTCACTGATAGATGCTTCTCTCGAAATTTTTACAAACAACTCACTCACTGGAAGCATCCACGACGCAACCTGTTCCGTAAATGCAGATCTTCCCAAAAAAGCCGACCTTATTGCCGATGCCATCTTATCAAGCGATGGGGTCAAAGCCCCTTTTCATGCAGAAGCTCAAGCAATTCAATCATCCCCTTCTGCCATGAAAGGAACAGCAAAGCTTTCATGCAACTCGATTCCAACCCAGCTCATCGGACTCTTTGTCAAAAATATCGACTCAACTCTTCCTCAAATGCTTGAGGAAGTTTTGGGTCAGTCTTTTTCCGTACAATGCAACGCCTCCGTAGATAACGGCAATCTCTCCTGCGAAGCCCTTGTCCATAGCCTGCATCTAAACTCAGACCTCTCCTTCAACTACCAAAATAATCTGCTCACACTCAAACAAGGAGAGATTATATCTGCCTCCTGTACTCCATCGCTCTTCAATCTCCTCTCGAAATATGTCCCCCATCATTCACAAGTCAGCCTTCAAAAAGAGGCCTCGTTTACCATCCAAAACACAATCCCGCTTGTTGTTGATTGCAACACACTTACCGTTGCATCTCCTGCAAAAATCACTCTTTCATCACCCTCTCAGATCCACCTCATTGTAGGATCAGAAAATCAACCCCTCACACTATCTCTAAATAGCGTCCTTTCACAAACCTCACAACAAACCCTTCTTCTTGCCGATCTTGCAGCCTCTTCCGGATCATTAAATGCTCTCCTCCATGCTCAAACAGGCATAGAACTGAACGGAGAAAGGCTTACCCTTGACTCAGCCCTTATGCTCAATGGAGAGTGGCCCATCCTCGTCGAAAAAATTGCATCAATTCCAGCCAGCTCCATTATTGGTCCCTCGGTTGCTTTAAAAGCCTCATGCCAAGGATTTTTCGAAGGAATTGATCTCTTTTCTTTTTCAGGACAAAGCGCCCTCTCCTCTCAAAATTTCCAAAACACAACCTTATTTTCCATTGATCAAAACGGCCTTTCCATTCCATCCTCTGAAACTTCCGCAAATATCACAAATTCCCTATGCAGGGTTCTCAACCTACCAATTCACACCCAACACAGTGCAGAGGCCCTAAAAGCCACCTGCAGCCTACAAAAGTGTTTTATTCCCATACGGTCTGGCGTCTTAAACCTTGAAAAGGCCTCCGTTGAGGCAACAACAACATTTTCAATCCCAGCGGCAACCATTCTCGAAGGGAAAGTCTTTTCTGAACCATCAACAACAACATTTTCGGTAGAGAAATCTCCAAGCAATATGTTGTGTAATTTTTCCCTCACCTCTTCCTTCCCCTGCACCTGCCCACAAATCCCTGCCGTACAAACATTACTAGGGGCTGAAGGGTTGCACCTAACTGCCAGTGGCTCCTTGAACACGAAAACTCAAAGCATTGCTCTTCAACAAGTTTGCCTCTCCACTGCGGCTATCAAAGCCACCTTCCCGCAAATGGAGTTAGGCTTCTCCCCCCTCCTCTCTTTCCAATTGAATAACCCAGCAACAATAACTATTCAATGTTCCAACGACCTGTTCGTCGCTGCTCAAATGCCAAAGGTATCCCTGCGTTCTCCTTTCACAATTTCATGTACGATTGACCCTTTCCTTGTCTCATTCGACAAGTATCTTTCTTCAAAAACACCTATAAAAGGGTCTCTATCCACTGACCTAATTCGACTCTCACAATTTAAAGAAACCGACAGCTTCACTCTTAAAAGTCCATTTTCATTTGATCTAACTGCCTCAACTGCCACTCTACAAACACTTATACGTCAAAATGAAGATACTATAATCGATAGCACATCAACTCTCGATCTAAGCGGCACAAGCCCAAAACTCTTCTCAAAAATTATCGTCGACAAACTTCCTATCTCGCTCCTTGATGTATTCACCCAGAAATCTCTAGGCACCGCTATTGGCTCAACCATAGATTCAACAATCGATTGCGCTTTTTATGGGTTATCTGAAAAGAACAACAAAGTGCTTATCTCTGCTAAGGGTGATTTCTGGAATGCTCATATCGACTTTGCCCTCGACGAAATGAAATTGCACGCGGATCAGCCTTCCATTATAAGGGCTACGGTCACACCAGAACGCCTGAAAGCCATTTTGCAACTATGCAACAAGGATTGTGATATAACGCTCGTCGATCCAGTTACAGTTACTGCCACTATCCCTGAATGCTCTGCTGATATCTCCCACCTACTGGAAAACAACCCTTCCTCGCTTTCCTATTTAAAAACCCTCGACACCACCTCCCTTCAATGTGCAGCCTCGATAGTCCCGCTTAATCTATCTGCACATAACTTGCCATTATTATCACTTGAAAGCCTCAATGCGACTGTTTCACTCATAGGCAATAAAAAAACCCTCTCCTTTGCTATCACCTCCCCGAAATCTCAATCCACAAGTCTTAACATAGAAGGGACCGTCACCGACGCATGGGATGATACCGGTCTGCGCATGGACAAACTAAGCGTAGGAAGCTCAATCAACGTTGCCAATCTTCCCAGCGCGACACTCGAAATTGCCGCCCCAGGCAAAGGGGCTCTTCTTGCAGAAACGCTTGGCCCTTCCCTTAACGTCAAGGGCGTAGTTGACATACAAAAGATGACCTCAGGAACCGTTACTCTCGACTGCTCTTCCAAAAACGCCTCCTCCCACTGTGATGCGATCGTTGAAAAAGGCATCCTTCGCCTTAAAAACCCAGCAAAAGCCTCCCTTTCCATCACAAAACAGGCCGGAGAGCTTTTATTAAAAAATATCGCCCCTTTCCTCTCTTCAGCGGCCAGATCTGAAAGGCCGCTAGAAATTACTATTGCTCCAGAAGGCGTCCTTATCCCTTTGCAGCCTTTTTCACCCACAACTATGCGAATTCCCAACATCACAGCCGACCTTGGGAAGCTGATTGTCAAAAATGGGGGAACACTTAAGGTCATCCTAGGAGTTTTGGGGCAAGAAAAAGCAGCCTCCGGCGATGAAGTGAATCTCTGGCTTACTCCACTCTATGCTAGTATTGAAAATGGGTTAGTCAATTGTAAAAGGACCGATATTCTAGTTGCTGACTCAATACACATGATCTATTGGGGTACAGCCAATCTTCATAGCAACACACTTGATATGACAGTCGCCATCCCCGATGAAACGCTCCTCAAGCTGCACCTCATACCAGTCTCTTTAAAGCCAGGAACGGGCGTGCAAATTCCAATTACAGGTCCTATGGATAATCCAAAGGTCGAAACGACAGCAGCCTTGGCAAAATTGGCCGGAGCTGGCGTGACAACCTATGTCAAGGACCCTCAACTGCAGATCTTTGGAGCCCTCATCCAAGCCGCAGCTTCCGCTATCGACAACGGAAAACCTATTCCACCACCGACAACTACACCACTGCCCTGGGAATCGTCGTCCAAAAGATAGCTTACAGACCTAATTGCACATAGAAATTGTTTTTTTGTCAGATTGCTTCTGTATACTACAATAGACCTCTTGCACAACTCAGAGTTATGCAAGAGGTCTAATCACACGATCTCATTTTTTTTCAGATCCATGTTCTGGTAGCAATGTCGTCATCAACTAATTTTAACATTTGTGCTTTGGAAATGAAATCCTTGAGCTCCAACTCTGCACAACCCCTATCGAGTTCATTTTTTATACTTTTAAGTTCTTCGACTGTAGCTAATCTCATAAAGACCGGTCCAAACTCTTGAAAAACGGATGTAATTAATGCACACTGACCGCCTGGTTCGTCTTTAAATAGTAATCGACCCATTCCATATCCTGTTTCCCCACCTCTCCAGATCCACTCTTCTAGTCCAACGTAGCCATATCTCGTACGGCTTGGTTTCCAGAAATATCCTTTACGACCCCCCGGATAGGTATTAAAATATAAGGAATCTGTCTCGTATGCTACAAAATGCCCTGCAAAGGGAGATACCTGATCTCCTCTTGTAACAACTGTCGACATATTAATCACTCCGTAAAAAACTGAATTTCAAATCATGCGCTCACCAAAACAATAAGAGGTAACACGTCTCGGCCTACCCAGTGCGCCAGTCTCCAAAAAAGGTTCCAGTCTGGAGTGACTATAGATATCAAAATGTTCTTTATGAGGCAAGCTGCACCGTTTATCAACCTGAGTTACTTGTCTGTGCTGCACTTAAGGTGGGGTGAGACAAGCGCAAAGTAACTCGCGCTTGTTTGAGCGATTTTTGTCCAGCCCATTCTTGTCTCAACAATATGAGTAGAATCCTGGTTAAAACAGGCAGACAAAAAAACGTAAAGACAAGCTAAGACAAGTTCTTTGGAACTTTGCATTTGTCTCACCCACGCTTAAGGAGGCAGAAAATTAAGAAAACGCTTGATATCTGTTCTATCAACATGCGACCCTTATTGACGCTATTGACTTAAAAACCTTAATTTTGGGGTTTTTTACCCGAAACTCAGGTCAAAAATTACGGAGAAACCATGAATCTATATTCATTACAGAGCTGCCAAGAATATGTGTCAGCACCAACAATTGAATTATTACAAACCTATGCTGTTAAAAACGGTTACGAAGAAACAATAATATCCACAATCAGTCCCTTGAGCGCAGAAATGGGCTTTGTCTTCGGCAAAGATCCTGACAGGTTTGATTTACTTAGAATAGAATTGATTAAAGACATTGAAGAAATTACAAGTGACCGTGGAGAGCAAGGGACAATATTTTCCATCGCCAATAAGATTATGACTATTGCCAGAGACTATAGAATTTATCATTCGCCAAAATAAGATCGCTCTCCCTTATCTCAAACCTTTGCACAGGGCTTCTGTGCAAAAGGTTTATTGCTACTGTCGTTCGATAAGGAGATTGAAATGCTCACGTACCTGTTCATACCACGACGCTGGACATTCATCTCCATAGGGCTCTTTTGCTAATATTTTTTCAAAATTTTCAACAAGGCGATTATAAGATTTCAACAATTTTCCTTTTAAGACCTGATTGCGTTCCTCCCCAAATACATTTATTATGCTGTTCAGAAGTCCAATATCATTTCGACTAATATTAGGTTTTTCTATTAAAGGAGATAATGTTTCATCCAAATTAAACACAGCGACATAACCGAAGGGCCGCTCTGGAAAAGGGTTCGTAAATGATTGTTGACCCCACGGCTGTGCACGTGGAGCCAAATTGGGAGCAACTGCTTTTTGTACGTTAAGAAATTCCTGATCAGACTCAAAACCATCTGGAATTTCGTCTCCTTTTTTAGCAGCCTCTTTATAGTCATTTAGGGCTTTTGCCCTCGTTTTAGCCTTAGTGAATTCTAGAAGATTCTTAACAGACGTTGGAACATCAATATCAGGATTTTCAGTCAATTTCTGTCGATATTCCCTGAGCAGCCACTTTTCTAGATCTTGAGCGGCTCTACTATCGGCAGTACAAAATTCGGGAAATGGAGTGTTAAGATTATGTGTTGCATCAACTTTATATTTTTCTTCTTCAGTTTCATTTTTTTCTTTTTCAGCCAAGCGCTTTTCTTGATTCTTTAACACTTCCACCAGAGCCAAAAAGGGGTTCTCTTGAGCATCCCCTAGCGTCGGAGAGTATGGAACATCCGAACCCTCGGCGGTTTCCTCAACTTTTTTTTTGTCTCTAAGACGAAAATTGTTTTCTTCTTCTAACCACAAACGTAATTCTTCCTTGACTCTTTTGTTCTTTTCGCAAGATTTCGGGAGTGGAGTCTCCAAATCTTTTTTTACACCAGATTTATATCGCTCAATATCTTGGTCGATTGTTTTTTGAGCTTCTTCTCGAGCCGCAATGAATTGAGGGTTTTTTTTATATGGACCCATATCCGTTTCGAGATCACGAAACACCTCCTCTTTGTAGAGGACAAGAGCTTCCCTAACCTCTGTCTTAAACCCCTCAAGCGCCTCAAGCGCCTCGGCAGCCCAATCAACATCCTCATGGATAGAATATGAGCCCCCGTCTTGTATTTGCTTCTGGTATGTCTTTAAACAAGCGCCCTGAGCCTTTTGAATAAAATCCATATCTTCCGCAAATTGTTTCGGAATTTCAACGTTTTTACCTTCCAAAATCATTTTTTTGTATTCGTTCAGCGCATATGAGGATGGATCTTGTAGTATCGAAGCAAAGATTGGCGTACCTTTGAGCGTGAAACATATATGTCATCTGACTTGCCTTCAATCTCCACTGATATATGAACGGTCTTTTTAAAAAGAAAGTTGCATATCCGGGAAATCCAGCCTCGACCATATTCACGCTGCTCTATTCGGC
>Ga0364860_10923_pt1 | contig 13007 bp, 13 predicted proteins | sample ExccelAu500001D4_FD_206916 | JGI IMG/M metagenome (GOLD analysis project Ga0364860, IMG submission 206916) | Enriched cells from Trout Bog Lake Hypolimnion, Wisconsin, USA - BchlTB.Aug20.5000.01 .D4 | ecosystem: Environmental > Aquatic > Freshwater > Lake > Hypolimnion/Profundal zone | place: USA... | reverse complement strand
TCTGGGCAGGGGGGGGACAGGTGTTTCCTCAGAAGGGGGCGATTCATGGCAGATCAATCCTGCCGGCATTGCACTGATGGAGCGTTTGTCGTTCGGAATTAACTACGGGTCAATAGGGGGTAAATATGTATACCCCTATACAACATTTATAATGCCTGGAGAGTATGGTGTTTTTGCCGCGGGATTCGGCTATTACAGTATTCCAGGGTCAGCCCCGGGTATGAAGGACTATGCAGTCAGCATGCTTTCGGGGAAAGGGGAGACATCCGCAAATTTGAAGGGTTATACAGCCAGTATAGGGATGGGTAAGGATATAACCTCCAGGCTGCTGTTCGGGCTCTCCTTCGAGGGGGCATATTCGGATTATAATGGGAGCTCATATTATGCCGGGATCAGGCCCGGTTTAATATACAGGTTCGACGGGATGGAGAAATACAGCGGGTTCGGATTTTTCAGCCCTGCAATAGGCCTGTCTGCGGACATGGGTTTCCCGTCAGGCAAAGGTTCAAACCTTAACTCTGCAGCAGCAGGCTATAGTTTCGGATTTTTCAGAAATGAATTTTTTAAATTTACCCTCTACAATGACTATTCTGCAGTGAGCAGGTTTAAAAGATTCCCTGTGAAGATGGGATTGCAATGGGATATATTGAATGATTTACATCTCAGGGGTGGTGTGGTTTTACCTGACTCTTACGGTTACATGTCGTACACCTCTGGAGCGGGTTACAGCTTCACCGGGAGTTCGTTCGCAGGTTCTTTGAATTATGCATTTGTCTATTCAAAGGATAACCATGCCAGCCATTATGCAGGCATTACACTGGAGTATGGCAGCCTGGACAGGGAGTCTCCTGTAACTACGATAGTTCCTGATTATTCCTGGATATCCCCCAATAATGACGGTATACAGGACAGTGTAACATTCAGCATTGAGGTCAGGGATGAAAGCAGCATCAAAGGCTGGAGGCTGCAGATAACCGACGATGAAGACAATGTGGTCAGGGAATTCAAAATCAGCGAAAGGGATATAGAAAATAATATCACACCGGCAGGCTTCGTGGATAGATTCATAAGCAGGAAGGATTCTCTGAATGTTCCCGGGAGGATTCAGTGGGACGGGACAGACAGCAGCGGTAAAAAACTTGCTGACGGCAGGTACAGGTATTACTTTTATGCCTGGGATTCAAGGGATAATATCGCGCCGGTAAAGAGCGGAACTGTTATAATAAAATGTACACCGCCTGCAATCAGGTTAAAAACAGGGAGCCTTGTATTTTCTCCTAACGGTGATGGGAATAAAGATATATTTGTAATACACCAGGAGGTCATAACAGATCCTGACGATACATGGAACGCATGTATTAAAAATGCGGACGGGGTTGAAGTAATATCATATAAATGGGACGGGACTGATGTTCCCGGGAAATTTACCTGGGATGGAAAGGACGCAAAAGGGGACCTGCTTCCTGACGGGCTGTATTACTACAGCATCTCATCTGCTGATAAAGCCGGGAACAGGGTTTCTGCGTCTGTAAATGAAATAACACTCACAACAGCTATTGAGGTTGCGGATGTAAAACCTTCTTCTGAATACTTTTCATACAGATCACCCGGGGAATTAAAAATGCGTTTTTTCCCTGAGCTTACTTCAGTTAAATGGCTTGAGAGATGGGAATTAACAATAAGTGATGCCGGCGGAGATCCGGTTCGGATTATAGCAGGGACCGGTAAACTGCCGGGATTTATAGACTGGGACTGCATAGACAGCAAAGGGGAAAAACTTAAAGACGGCGTGTATTCGGTTAAATTCGCAGCCTGGTATACTAGCGGTAACAACCCGGTTTCCTTCTCTAAAAAAATAATTTTTAACAGCACGCAGCCGGTTGTCTCCATTGTGCACTCCCCGTCTCTTTTCTCTCCGGATGGAGATGGCATAAATGATGTTCTCTCCATAGAACCATCAGTAAAGGTTAGCCTTGACATAGCAAAATGGGAAATAGATATTTTCAACGAGAGCGGTCTTCTTTTTAAAAAAATTACCGGTACAGGTACTCCTCCGTCAGTACTTAACTGGAACGGAATTGGTGACAACGGTGAACTTGTAGAGTCTGCCTCGGATTATGAAATCCATTTCACCGCAGTTGATAAGGCGGGTAATGTCTCTGAAACAGCTAAAGACAGATTTCCGGTTGATGTCCTCGTAGTCGTTACAGAGAGGGGGCTTAAAATAAGGATAAGCAATATAGAATTTGCATTCGGAAGTGCGAATATTAAAAAAAGAGGAGAGGATATACTTAACAGGGTTTATCAGATCCTTGAAAAGTACGGGCATTATAATATTGTCATTGAAGGGCATACTGACGATGTCGGATCAGAAGAATTCAATCTGAAACTTTCAGAAAAGAGAGCCCTGTCAGTCAGGGATTACCTTGTCTGGAAAGGAACAAAGACCGGGAGACTCAGGTATATAGGAATGGGAAACAGCATGCCGTTCTACCCGAATACAAACGATGAGAACCGCAGAAGGAACAGGAGAGTTGAATTTCTTCTGATCAAAGAGAAAACAGTTCAGTGAAATTCCTTTTTTTTACAGACGTTGACGGAACACTCATGGATTTCAATACGTATAGTCTTGAGCGTTCTAAAGAAGGAATAAGCCTTCTTAAAACAAACGGCATACCGCTTGTTCCTGTCTCCAGCAAGACATTTGAGGAGATGAGGGAAATCATATCAGATATGGGAATCCATCCTGCATTCGCTTTTGAAAACGGCTGCGGTATAGCCTATCCTTCTGATAAAACAGGTGATTACAGGATAGAGGTACACGGTCCGGGAACCGGAGGTTTGCTGCAGCTTCTCCCGGATGTTGAGAAAGCTGGAGGTTTCAGGGCGGCAGCCGTTACATCTCTTACTCCTGAAGAGATTAACAGGATAACAGGCCTTGGGTTAAAAAGATCGGTAATGGCAAAAAAAAGGATGGCGTCACTCCCTTTTTTAATTGATAATAACCGTGTTCTTTCTGATGCTGATATAATGGTTATTAATCCAAAGATAAAATCACTTGGGATTGAGGTAACAAAAGGGGCAAGGTTTAATCATCTTGTGCCGTCAGGCTGCGGCAAAGGAGAGGCGGTAAGGATTATAAGCAGATTTTACTATACAGGTGAAAATCTGGTTACAGGGGCATGCGGCGACAGTTTCAACGACCTGCCTATGCTCAGTTCTGTACATATGGCATATATAGTCCGTAGACCTGACAGGTCATTCATGTTCTCCGGAAAAAATGTCAATGTTACAGAAGGGGTTGGACCGGAGGGTTTTACTGAAGCTGTAAAAAAATTTATTTATAACATTGCGGGATAAGCTTATGGAAACAATAAAAGAAATTCTGTATACACTTGGTTCATACTGCGCAAAACTTATAGGGATGTCCTGGGACTGGTTTAATGGACTGGATCTGCTGAATAAAATAATAGTTCTGAATACATTCACGGCACTTTTCGCTGTAGTGCTTCCAATCGCAAAATACTATATATTTGAATCATGGTTTGAGATCAATAACCCGGTGGCACTGTACCTGGTTCTGATATCGGGTGTGATGTTTGCTACGGTATTCTTCAGGGGGTTTATTGCAGCTGCCGTAAGGGTTATCCTGAATCTCTGGTATCTCGTGTGGATTATAATAGTCGCTTCGTCACATGGAATTTCTCATGCCCCTTATGTCCTGAGCACGGGGTTTTATTTTAATTTAATCGCGCCTCTTGTTTATATGATAGCGGCAGTGATGGTTTTCATTTCTGAAAACTGACAGGGTTACGTCTGTTATCATTTATCCGCGCCGGCCCATTTTTTCTCCACGCTGCGGGTAATTAATTGGATTGCTTCTATCTGTAAATTTTGTTAAGTTACAAATAATTTATAACAACCGTATACCGTTTAAGGATAAATAACCAGGGGGATATATGATAGTAACAACGGTTTCAATTCATGTAAAAGATGAATTTATTGATGAGTTTATAAAAGCATCAATCGAAAATCATGAAAATTCAATTAAAGAGCCCGGGAATCTCAGGTTTGATATACTGCAGAACATAAAGGATCAATCGCTTTTTACATTTTATGAAGCTTATGAATCAGATGCGGCTGCAGCGGCACACAGGGAGACTCCTCATTATAAAAAATGGCGTGATACGGTTGAAAACTGGATGGCATCGCCGCGCAGCGGTGTACCACACAGGGTCATCTCTCCTCTGCAGAGGAAATACTGGAAGCTGGATTGAAGACAAAATCTTTCAGGCTTATCTATCAGGAATAAAAAAATTTCTTGATTTTTTAACGTATAATTTTTTACACATAATGATTGAAAATAAATTAAAATAAAATGGAGAGTAATCATGAGTAAAAAACAGTTTCAGACAGAGGTACACAGGCTTTTACACCTGATTATTCACTCGCTTTATTCGCATAAAGAGATATTTATCCGGGAACTTATTTCCAACTCTTCGGATGCACTGGATAAACTCAAATTTCTTACACTCACTGATGAAGGTTACAAGAGTCTCACCTTTGAACCGAGGATAGACATTTCTTTCAGCCAAAGTGAAAAAACACTCACTATCTCGGATACCGGGATAGGAATGAATGATAAGGAACTTGAGGAAAATCTCGGGACTATAGCCAGGTCAGGTACAAGAAATTTTGTACAGAGTATGACAGGTGACGAAAAACGCGATTCGAACCTTATCGGCCAGTTTGGTGTAGGATTCTATTCGGCTTTTATGGTAGCCGATAAGGTGGAGGTAATATCAAGAAAGGCCGGTGAGGAGACTGCATATCTGTGGATCAGTGACGGTAAAGAGGAGTTCGAAATAAGCTCTTCATCAAAGGATACACAGGGAACCACTGTAAAACTTTTCCTTAATGCTGAAGGAGAGGAGTACGCCAGCAGGTGGGCTATACAGGGTGTAATAAGAAAGTATTCAAACCATGTTCCATTCCCGATTTACCTGCATTACGAGGATATAACTTATGAAGGTGAAGGGACTGAAAGAAAAGAAAAAAAGGAACAGAAGGTAGATCAGGTAAATTCGGCTTCAGCCCTGTGGAAAAGGCCAAAGAGTGAGCTTAAGGAAGAGGATTATCTTGAATTCTACAGGCAGATTTCATACGAGATGGATGATCCCCTTCTCCATATTCATACACAGGCAGAGGGGACGCTTGACTACTCAACATTGTTTTATATTCCTGCCAAGGCCCCGATGGACCTGTTCAGGGTTGACTATAAGGCAGGTGTGAAACTTTACGTGAAGAGGGTATTTATAACTGATGATGAGAAGGAATTGATGCCCACTTATCTCAGGTTCGTTAAGGGCATAATAGATTCGGAGGATCTTCCGTTGAATGTAAGCAGGGAGATACTGCAGCATAACAAGGTAATGGCAAAGATAAAGTCTTCATCAGTAAAGAAGATTCTTGGTGAGCTCGAATCCCTTAAGAACAGGGACAGTGAAAAGTATGCGTCCTTCTGGAAGGAATTTGGTGTGCCTATGAAGGAGGGGCTGTACCAGGATTTTGAGAATAAAGAGAAACTCCTCGATCTTATAATGTACAAGACAACCGGGAAAGAGGGATATACAACCTTCGCTGAGTACACGGAAAGGATGCTGCCGGAGCAGAACGCCATATACTATATAACCGGAGGGAAAGAGGGAGTGCTTAGAAATTCTCCTCTCCTGGAAATGTATAAAAACAGGAAAATTGAAGTATTGATACTTGATGACGAGATCGATGAAATAGTAATTTCAGCGGTGCCGAAGTTTAAGGATTATGAACTGAAGTCAGTAAACCGGAGCGATGCTGCTGATGACATTAAAACCGATGAGGACCGTGAAAAGGAGAAAAAGATCGGGCCTCTTATTGATATAATAAAAGGAAAACTGGGCGATCGGGTAAAAAATGTAATCGCAAGCACAAGGCTGAGTGATTCCCCCTCATGTATTGTCGCAGATGAAAACGACCCCACCATGAAGATGCAGCAGATCCTGAAGGCGATGGGGCAGAGTGAAGTACCTGAATTCAAACCGGTACTTGAAATTAATCCTGACCATGAAATTATAAGGAAGCTTGAAAATTCCACGGATGATTCATTAGTAGAGGACATAAGCCTGCTGCTGCTTGAACAGGCCATGCTTCTCGAAGGGATGGAATTAAAGGAGCCTAATACTTTTGTCGCACGGCTTAACAGGGTAATGAACAGATCTCTTAACTGATTGATTAACAGGAATCTGTTTTTGTTTTAAGGGAAACAGATTCCTGTGTTTCTAAAGTATAATTAGGATTGTGTATGCATCATTCCCGTCCGTTAAAAAATATCTTGCCTGAAGTGTAATAATGTTGATACATTGACAGCAGCCCATGCATCCGGAGACATAAATGTCTGATCATAAAATTGATATATCAAGAAACAAAAAGGCGCGGTTTGAGTATGAGATACTTGAAAATTTTGAAGCTGGGATTGTGTTAAAAGGCACAGAGGTTAAATCCATACGGCAGAAAAAAGTGAGTATACAGGAAGCCTATGCTAAAATTAAAAATGGAGAGGTTTTTATAGTTGGCATGAATGTTTCTATCTATGAGCAGGGGAACAGATTTAACCATGAACCTCTCAGGGAGAGGAAACTCCTTATGCACCGGCATGAAATTAAAAGGCTTATTGGCAAACTCAATGAAAAGGGTTATACGCTTGTTCCTCTTTCGATGTATATTAAAAACGGTAAGGTGAAAGTTGAACTTGGTCTTGCGAAGGGGAAAACCACGCACGACAAGCGTCGTACTATTCAGGACAGGGATATGAAACGCGATATGCAGAGAGATATTAAAAAGTACACATGATTAATTTAAATACAGTATAAGCAGAATAATTAATGAAATTATAATCAAGGGAATCGCGAGAAAAAGCAGCAGTCCGAATTTTTCCCTGTCAGGCATGTGGCGTATATTCTGTATTTTATATCGAGCAGGCCGTTAAATATTTTTTTCCTGTTTATCAGGTTTCCTAGTTTTTTTATGTTGGCGGGTAGTGAGAATATTATATTCCTGTTTTTTTCTTTTCCAGTGTCGAATGTTCCCTTCTCGTATAGATATATATCATCCGGGTCTACAATTTCATTATAACCGCAAAGACATTTAATCCTGATTTTACCCTGGTCCAATGGAAATCGCAGCTTTTTCCCGCAGGAGGGGCAGTCCCGGATATACTTCATTCAGCCTACTGGATGTCCTGTACCTGTTTTACGACTTCAGGGATATGGGCAAAGAGATCCTCCAGTTCCGTATTTGAAATTTTCAGTTCGTTGATTGCGAAGCTGCTCAGCTGGTGAAATAGCCCGTCAGAACCTACGCCAATACCTGCCATGAGGGAGATTGTACTGGCTAAATGCACGATGGATACTTCAGCCCTGAAATTCTCAGGGGCGTTTTCAGGATCCGAATAATACCTTACCACAGCTCTGAGGACAAGAGGGAAGTTCCACTTCTCAAGAATCTTTTCACTGATCTCCTGGTGACTGTATCCCATTATGGATTTTTCCGCTTCGTGGAAGGTCACATTATTCTCTTGAACCTCATTAAGAATATCATTGTAAGTATTCTGTACAAAAATCGCAAGAACAGTTTTTCCAACATTATGGATAATTCCGCCTGTAAAGACAACATCAGCTATATCCTTCCTGTTTTTGAGCATAGCTATTTTTTTTGAAAGGCTGCCTACAAGCAGTCCCTGTTTCCAGAGCTCACCCTTCCCAAGATCATAGCCTATGACAAATTTATCGAGTACAGGCTTAGCTGTAATAACCATGACGATGTTTGTTACTTCCTTGATCCCCAGTGTTACAACAGCCCTGTCTATTGATGTTATCTCTTTCCCTTTGCTGAAATATGCTGAATTACAAAGCTTCAGTATATTTGTTGTCATAGCCTGGTCTTTCGAAATTTCCTCGGCAATAGCCTTAAAGGATACATCCGGGTTATTAACCATGTTCAGTATCTTTGTGGCAACTTCGGGAATGGTTGGAAGGGCCGCTATATTGTTTATTGTGCTTTCTATTCTTTGTTTAATATGTGAATGCATCTGTATTACCCCGGGTTTAATTAAACCTTATAGTACATTTTTTCCTGACCTGCGGCCTTAACCTTCAGGTGGCCGTCATTGAGAAAAAAATCAATGACACGTCCCGCGTTGCCGCCTGTGTCCTCTTCTACTATTGGTATCTGCAGTTTTCCGAGGCTCTTTTTTGATTCCTCAATATTTCTCTCGCCTATCTGCCCGAGAGATACTGCTGCCTCAAATTTAAACATTGATGCTCCGCCTGCTATTTTGGCAGACATAAATTCTTTTTTCGCGCCTTCTTTCAGCAGCTGCTGAACAAGTAGTGCTATTGCCGTATCTGCAAATTTTTCAGGAGTAGCCCCGTGTGTTGTATCATTCGGGAGGAGAATATGTGCTAAACCACCTATTTTTTTAATCCTGTCAAAAATACAGATTCCTACGCAGCTCCCGAGGATAGTTCTCAAAAGAGCCGGTTCCCGGGCAATTTTTAACTGCGCTACTCCAACATTTATTAATGTGTCCATATTGTCTTCTCTATGAGATATAAGTATCTTATTAAATAAGTAAATTTAATTATTGCATTTGTCAAGGTTAATCATTAAAATAAGTAAATTTTATACATCCTTGAGTTTAAGGGGTATGTTTATGATCAAAGGAATAAATAAAAGAAATATATCTTCTGAAATTGCACATATATTAAGGTCTGTTGACAACCATTCAAATATAATAAATGGTGTATATATCGATGAGTCCCTGCGGGAATTTTTTTTACTTAAAGAGGAGATTGTTATACCCGCAATTCCCGTCTCTGAAATTGATGATGAAAATACTATCAGCCTGACAGCCATTATGAGTGGATTAATTCCTGAATTTCTGAAAGATCATTTTTATCTTGAGCATAAAAATCCCCGTTCAGAACAGCATGCAATACATTTTGCGCGACTGGTTGAAGGAAGAACCATAGATATGGTTCATATGCTGAGACTTGATTTTAAGTTTACAGGCACATCCGGAACAATTATAACCAGTGGTGATACCGGTACATATCCTTCATTCAGTACAGACAGGCTTTATTATAAATCAAGACTGGTTCCGGTTGTGAAAGGTTCTGACATTTCATCTTTCGAAAGCCTGAGGCTTAAGGATGCTGTTAAGGTTAATACAGACAGAAGATTATTCACCTCTGTTCTATTTGATGAATTCAACACAAGGGAGATATCTATTGAATTGAGCCGCAGGGCAGGATCTGATAATTTCAGAATTCCTGTTACTATTTATCCATTTATTACTTATGATTATTTTACAGCATGTATGAATATACCGCTTCCATTTTCCGGGAAAATAACCGAAGGGGCTTTAATTCTTGAACCGCTTTTTTTATATCTTTATTGTGAATTTAAAAACAGTGAATGTACTGTTCAAGATGCAGGAACACACTGGAAAGAGTCAATTGATGTTAATGACGGTATAATTAAATTAAATTCAGAATTTAAAAAAAAGTTAAGCTCATTTTTTTCGGATTATAATGTATATACTGATGAAGAACTTATGATTAAGGGATGCCGGAGGATTGCAGAGGTGTGAATAATCCGGCTGGGATAGAAAAGAGAAAAATTATAAAATATGCAGGCAGCTGTGCTGTTGAAACAGATGATGAAGTTATTGAAGAAAAACCACTTGATATAAATGTTAACGGGAGCAGGCTTTTTTTTTCAATGAGACTCCCCGGAATGGACAGGCAGTTTGCTTCAGGACTTCTCTTCAGTGAAGGAATAATTAACAGGCCTGATGATATACTTGCATATGAAGAACACAATAATGCCGTATTCTTCAAAGTTAAGGGAAATCCTTCTGGTCCGGTAAAAAAAATCTATTCCTCGTCCGGCAGCATACTGTCATCTGAAATTAAAATGCCGGTTAAAAGCAACAAGTGCAGTATTACTCCCGGGGAGCTTTTTATACTTAAAGATAAATTTCTCCCGATGCAGAAACTTTTTAACCTGACAGGGGGGACCCATGCGGCGGCGCTGCTTGATTGCAATAAAAATTTTATATCTTTCGCTGAGGATGTTGGCAGGCATAACGCTCTGGATAAATGCATGGGTGCTGCACTGCTCTCCGGTGCAGGTGAGAGCATAGGGATTGTTCTCCTGTCATCGCGTCTAAGTTTTGAAATGGTCCGCAAGGGGTATAGAACCGGGGCAACTGTGATAATCGGGATGTCGGCCCCGACAACCGCGGCTATTGATGCTGCCAGGGCTTGTGGAATTACACTGATCGGTTTTTTACGTAATGGCAGATTTAATCGCTACACTGGTTAAAAAAGGGAAGTCAGGGCATTAATTTTCCTTTAATCATTTTTGTTATTTCATATATCTGTTCAGCATCAGCTTCAGATATATCAATACCATCATCTGATAGAAAGGGTTGAATAGATCCATAAATATCAGAGCTGAGGCCTCCATATTGCCCAATGAATGACTGGAGGCGTGAAAAGAAACTGAATTCAATTTTTTCTCTGGGATTTAATAACAGGTATTTATCGATAATTCCAAGCATAATGTCGCGATCGCCGGGAAGTCTGCCATTAATTTCAAGCAGGTTTGTTGCGCTATCACTCACTATTTCGGTATCGGTCTCAATGTTCATAACCATGGTGCGTATCTCGCGTATTACCTGTTCCTCGGTCGCTTCAATGAATTTTCCGTTTCTCCTGTCATCGTCAAGCGGTGTTCCAGGAAAAATCTCCAGGGTTCTTAATCTGATAAAATCAGGTGCTGCTTTTGTTATAAGAGATGCTGTTTCTTCGGCATGCCTTAGAGAAAAATCCTGTCCTCCAAGACCAGGCATAATGTAAACAGAACATGAAATTCCAGCTTCTTTTATTTTTATTACGCCATTAAGATGATCATCGGATGTTTCACCCTTATTTATCAAATTAAGTACGGTATCACTCCCGCTTTCAATGCCGAAGTGTACTCTGTTGATTCCAGCAGAGGCGTAGGCTCTGAGATCTTCAGATAAGCGTACCCTGGCAGCAGTTCGTGTTCTTCCATATATGGTAATTCTTTTGATCGTGGGAAAATTTTGCAGTACAGCATCTGTTACCGGGCGAATAAAGTCAGGATTAAAAATAAGCCCATCAGAATCACCGAGGAAGCATGTAGTACCGCCATTAAGTCTCCATGAGTATATGTGTGTAAAGCTATCCTCCACTGTCGGTTTATCTTTAAACCATGAGAGGAACCATTTTGTCCTTTCATCTAATGACTGATCATCGCAGAGATCATTGTTTCTTTCTTTGATAGAATATATTCTGCCGGATGTAAACATATCCTGTTTTACTGCAGCTATAAGAGAATCAAGCTTTTCCCGGGATTCAGGATACGGGTTTTCATTAAGTACCTGTTCAGTAATAAGACTGTTGATTTGTTTTGCGTATTCAATGTCAAGAAGAACATCTTCAAGAGATCGCTTTGAAAATTTTGCTCCAGTCTTATAGACAGGGCAGAAACGGCATTTGTTCCAGTAGCAGTTCCTGGCAAGCCTGAATGTCAGGCTGTTGTTCTCAGTCGGTGGTCTTATGGAGCAAATTTCATATGGATTGATAAAATTGTATTTACCGGTATTCATGACTGAATTAAATCAGGATAATCCGGGATTTCAATCAGAATTTTTCAAATCCGTCATCAGATAGAAATTTCTCAACAGTGTCAGTTTTTGATGATTGGTTCTTTGCCATACCTGCAGGTTCCCTCTCTTCACCGGGCTTGCCTGTATCATTTGTTTTAGCCTTTACCGGTTTGTCTTTTAAGCCGGCAGTTTTTTCTTTCATCTTCCCTGGATGGCTATGTGCTTTTTAAGTTATTATCATATGCAGAGGAGGTATTATTGCCGATTTTGAACTGCATCATAAGGGAGAGAAGTTCCTGAGATAATAATGCTGATCAGCATACTGATGCCGATTGAAAGCAGGACGACAATAAGTGTTGATAATATTATTTTATTTACCGGTGCATACTGATACGATTGCACATATAATCCATCCCGTTGAAGGGAGAAGCTGTGAATGATCCGTTTTTATCCGGAAGAGACACCTTAAATCCTATCTTTTCGTGGAAAAATTTGCATAAAATCGTATAATTATATTTGAAATGGGGGTTTTATTTCAAATAAATAAGCGGTGGAAAACTATCCACCGCCTGTAAACTCCTCAGGTTTTTCCACAGTATCACTGTTCTTCTTTGTCGACTTCAGATAGGATTTCTATATCCTTTACTGTGAGCATTATATCCGGATTAAGTATAATAATGAGATTGTCATCCTTATTAAGTACTCCCTTTATCACATCCTTATCTATACTGACATGAAAGTTTGGGACTTCCTGCATCTGCCCGGGTGCTGAAATTACATCTGACACTGAGTCCACTATAACACCTACAAGCGATTCTTTATGCTCAATTATAAGTATAACTGTAAAAGAATCGTATTCCTTTTCCTGTAAATTGAATTTCAGCCTCATGTCAATAACCGGGACAACAATTCCTCTTAAGTTTATTACACCCTTCAGATATCTCTCGCTGTTCGGTACAGATGTAATATTAGTCATACCGACTATTTCTTTGACCCGTAAAACTTCTATTCCGTATGTTTCATTATTAATAAGAAATGTGACATATTGCTCGGAAGAATTTCCTATTGTATCATTAATAGTCTGCATTGCTTTGATAGACATTATTGCTCCTCCTGAAGGTTTCCTGAATATGCATATACAACAATATATTAAAAAAAATAATTAAAGCCAGATTAATCCTGGAATAATATTTAATTTTTTACTGAAATATCTTAAACATGGATTATAAATTTTTTTATTTTGGGAATCACCTTTCTTATTAAATCTTGA
>Ga0364860_10921_pt1 | contig 13045 bp, 12 predicted proteins | sample ExccelAu500001D4_FD_206916 | JGI IMG/M metagenome (GOLD analysis project Ga0364860, IMG submission 206916) | Enriched cells from Trout Bog Lake Hypolimnion, Wisconsin, USA - BchlTB.Aug20.5000.01 .D4 | ecosystem: Environmental > Aquatic > Freshwater > Lake > Hypolimnion/Profundal zone | place: USA... | reverse complement strand
TTGCTTCGGGCATGGTGAATGCGGTGTTGCGGAAGGTTGCAAAAGCTGCAGGGCCAGCGCCGACGATTGAGATTGTTGAAGTGAGCGCTGCGGAGGATAGGGCAAAAGGGAACTCTGCGGCCTCGAAAGCAAAACAGAAGAAGCAGACGGATGAGAGGCAGAAGCCTGCTAAGGCTGTGGCGGCAGTTGAAGAGAGCGGTGAGCAGATAGCAGTTCGCGAGTTGGCACTGGAGCAGGCGCATCCTATGTGGATGGTGGCTCGGTGGGTTGCGAATTATGGCATGGATGCGGCTCGGGCCATCTGCATTCATGGGCAGACGCAGCCAGCGTTGAGCGTGCGCGTGAGCGGCACCGCAGCAGTGAACGAACTGAGACAGGCGGGCATTGTGCTTGAGCAGAGCCCATTGCTTGCGGGTGTGAGGACGTTGATCTCAGGCGATGTAACAACGAGCGCGGCATTTGTGGAGGGTCGGGCGCGGATACAGGATGAAGGGTCGCAGTTGGTGGGGGAACTGGCGGCTGGCGCGGGCAGAGAAGTGAAAGAGATTCTTGATGCGTGTGCTGCGCCGGGAGGCAAGACGCTGATTTTGGCAGAGCGGAATCGGCTGGCGCGGATTGTGGCATGCGAGTCGAGTCCGGCGCGGTTTGCAGCGATGCGTGAGCGGCTGGATGCACAGACTGACCGGATCGAGTGCCGATTGGCTGACGCGACGGTTCTGGAAGAAGAAGCGGCCTTTGATGTTGTGCTGGCGGATGTTCCCTGCAGCGGAACGGGGACACTGGGACGGAACCCGGAGATTCGGCATCGGTTGCGGGTTGAGGATCTGGCTCATCAGGCGGAGCGGCAGAGGGCGATTCTACGCGCGGCGATACGGGCCGTGCGTCCGGGTGGATCGGTTGTTTATTCGACATGTTCGCTGGAGCCGGAAGAGAACGAGCAGGTGGTGGCCGCGGTATTGGCGGAGATGCCGGATGCGCGGCAGGTGTCGCTTGCAGGGCGGATTGAAGGGTTGCGCAGCGCGGGGGTATTGAAGGCGGAGGCTGCGGAACGGCTGGTTGCAGGGCTCACGGCTGAGGGTGCATTGCAGTTGCTGCCGGGTGCGTTTCCGACGGATGGGTTCTATATTGCGTTGATAGAGAAAACAGGTTGATTTAGATTCATGCTTTTTCCGCGGGAGCAGGGGTACTGAACGCCTCCACATGCGTCAATCTTGTTTTCAGGGTTCACTTTGCAGCGGTGAGTTTGACGACGGTGGATTGGTCGACTCGCGAACCGGCTTGAGGGGTTTGGGAGAGCACGGAGCCGGGTTTGACGGGCGGCTTTGGCGGCGCGTCCCCGGTGCCGACAGGCGATATAGGCACGCTTATTGCCTTTGGCGCTTCGGCGTGGATGCCTACCTTGGCCAGCGCGGCGAGGGCGCTTGCGGCGGGCCAGCCGGTGAGGTCGGGCATGACGTAGCCATCGACGGTTTCATCATCGGGCGCGGCCACGAGAAGACTGACGCTGGGCTGGGCAATGTCCTGTGAGTGGGCGGGCGGGTCCTGCGCAAGCACGGTTCCTTCATGGGCTTTCGGGTAAGGCAGGAGGGCAGGGTTGGCCACGTCAAGTCCAGCGCGGCGCAGGGTCAACTCGGCTACACGCTCATCGCTGCCGACGGTGTTTGGGACATCAACCTGCTGAGGCCCGAGGCTCTCTGCGACGCGGACGCGCCACTCGCGACGGACTACGGTGCCGGGGTCTGGAGACTGGGTGATGATGTGCCCGGCAGCGACATCGCCGGAGTAGTAACGGTTGTCCACGTCGAGATTGAGTCCCATGCCGGCGGTCTCGCTGCGGGCGTCGGCCACGGTCATGCCTTTAAGGGCGGGGACTTGTACCTCAGCTCCATGAATGGCGAAGTGCATGGTGGTGACGGCAGCCAGCAGAGCCACGGCCAAGAGCAGCAGCAGCAGGGAGGCGACGCGGAGGTAATTTCCGATGGATCGGCTGTTCATCTAACGGACCCCAGGGTAGATGCAACGCGAGACTCTCACTTTCAGGGAGCCTTTCTCAATCGTAATCCGCGCGCCTTCCTTTCTTGATGAGTGTATACGAAATGTGTATTCTGAGGACGGAAGGACGACCGCAATGCAAAGCCGCGAGGTCATCCGCAAGCTCCTGGAAGACGGTTGGATTCAGGTTGCGCAGGTCGGAAGTCACAGGCAGTTCAAACATCCGGTGAAGCCAGGTCGGGTTACTGTTCCGTTTCCCAAGAAGGACATTCCGATGGGAACGCTCAAGAGCATAGAGAAGCAGGCTGGAATCAAGCTCAAGTAGAGGGAGACCATGGAGTATATCGCTTACCTTCACAAGGACAGGAATTCGGATTACGGTGTGAGCTTCCCTGATTTTCCGGGCTGTGTGACAGCGGGATCTACGTTAGAAGAGGCTCGCAGTATGGCAGCAGAGGCACTCTCTTTGCACGTTGCCGGGATGCGGGAAGACGGAGAGGCGATTCCGAAGCCTTCGAGTCTGGACGATTTGCGCAGCGATCCCGCGATGAAGGGGGCGGTAGCTTTTCTAACAGAAGTTCGCGAGCCCGAAAAGACTGTACGCATTAACATCACGGCACGCAAGAGCCAGATTGCGGAGATTGACAGGCGCGCCAGGGCAAAGGGTCTTACACGGTCCTCTTATATCGTGCAAAGCGCACTGAAAGAAAAAGCGATTTCGCGGTAAGACTACAGCGCGACAATCTCAAAACAATATTGTGCGGTATCCAGCGGAATGCGCCTGATTGCGCGCTAACGCCTATTATCCGTCACCGGCTCGGGGTGGATGGTGACTCGTTGGACTTCAGGACAGATGAGCTTAAAGCGGTCTTCGAGCGCAGTGATGACGACGTGGACGCGCTGCATGGTGAGGGCATCCGGCAGGGTGCAGTGGCAGCTGAGATAGATGTGCTCGCCAGTGCGGCCAACGGTTATCTGATGGACATCGACGATCTCAGGAAAGACGAGCGCAGCGTTGCGCAGCGCCAGCTGGATTTTGCGGTCGGCCTCGATAACTTCTTCCGGCTGCTCGATGGTTGCAGGCTCGCTCTCAATGTGGGTAATGACGGAGTCGATCTCAGGGACGGCGATGAGGATTTCTGCTTCCATCATGGAGACGAAGTCGTGGGCTTCCAGCAGAGAGAGGTTTTCGTTTAACTCCATATGCTGCTCGACGCGCAGGCGGCCCTGGAGTGACTGGACGGAGAGTTCGTGGACGCTGACGTTATGGCGCGAGGCGACGGTTCGGATGCGGTCGAAGATGCTCTCAGCGCGGGACTCGCGAGGGACGGTGTGGATGACGACATCTGCACCGGGCAAGATGCGATGGACGGCATCTGTGGCTTCCTTAACCAGGCCGCCGGTATGTTCAAAGGTGGAGCGACGGGGCAGCGCGAGGGTGAGGTCGGCAAAGTAGCCTGCACCGGCACGGCGAACACGGGCCTGTTCCACGGCCAACACGCCGGGAAGGCGGGATACTTCACGGACCAGGTTTTGCTGGGTTTCGGCAGGAACCTCATCCATGAGAGCCGAGACAGCTTCGTGACCGAGCCGGAGGGTCATGCGCAGGATCAGAACGGAAACAAGGACCGCTGCGGAAGGATCAGCATAGCGGAGCCAACCGATGCCGAAGTGTTCTCCGGACCATGTTGCGGCGAGGCCAGCGAGGACGGCCAGGGTGACCCAGATATCCGAGGCGAAGTGGAAGGCGTCTGTGGCCAGGGCTGGACTGCCGGTGCGCTCTGCGACGGCGCGGAGCTGGCGGGAACGCCAGAAGTCGACACAGACAGAGGTAAGCAAAACCAGCACCGGCCAAACGGAATGATGCACGACGACTTCGTGATGGACGATGCGGTCGAGCGCTTCATAGATGATCCATGCGCAGGAGACGGCCATGAGACAGGCTTCACTGAGGGCCGAGAAGTTTTCAATCTTGCCGTGGCCGTAGGTGTGATCCTCATCGGCGGGCTTGTCACTAACCTGCACGGAGAAGAAGGTGAGCGCCGCTCCAGCAAGGTCGAGGCCGGAGTGAGCCGCATCTGAAAGCACGCCGAGCGAACCGGAGAGGAGACCTGCGGCAAGCTTGAGCAGAGTCATGATGGCGGCGGCAATCATGGATTGCGCAGCGACATGCCTCTTCTCTGCAGTAGCGCGTTCGGCGCTCCAAACCTCTGTAGAGTGGCGGGGAGCAGGCGTGGTGGGAAGGGCTTTCGTCATTGCGTACCCAGAGTACTACGGCGCTAGAAGGGGCGGGTTGCGGTGAAGAGTCCGGCGATGCCGAATGTGTAGGGCTGCCAGGCACAGTCGGTGTATCCCGCTACGTTCATTCTTTGGATGAGTTGAGGGGGAGCGGGAAAGCTGCCGACGGATGCGGGCAGGTAGCTGTAAGGGCCATCCTTGCCGCAGATCAAGCGTCCGATAGCGGGCAGCACTCGGCGGAAATAAAGTGCGTAGGCCTTGCCGACGAGGCCGCCGGGTTCGCTGAACTCAAGGATGCCCAATTGGCCACCCGGCTTGAGGACGCGATGAAACTCTCGGAGGCCGGCATCGTAGTTGGCGAGATTGCGAAAACCGAAGGCGGTGACGATGAGGTCCAGCGATTGGTCTTGAAGGGGCAGATGGAGGGCGTCTGCCTCCAGCGGGATGGCGTACGGTGCACCGGGCTTGAGGGTGCGAAATTCAGGGCCGCCAAATTTGAGTGCGCCGCGCGCCAACATTCCGCGGGAAAAGTCTGCTGCGAGGACGGGGTTGGCGTTTTGAGGGCGATGCCTGAGGAGGGCCATGGTCATGTCGCCGGTGCCGCAGCACATATCGAGGACGGCCGCGTCGGGCTTGTTCAGCACCTGGCGGAACTGGCGGGCCGCGCGCCACCACCACAGGCGATCGACGTTGGCGGAGAGGACATGGTTGAGCAGGTCGTAACGGGGCGCAATGGAGTCAAACATCTGCTGGACGGCCTGCGCCGCGCCTGCTTCGTCGTGTGTTCCTGCTGGCTTGGCTCCGGTGGCCGGCATCGTTTGCGATCTCCCACTCATGAGATTACGGGAGCAGGGTGGGCAAAGTACACTTTGCCGCGATTGAAGTCTCCAGGACGCAGAGCCGTCGGCTGCGCTGAAAAGTGTTTCACTCGGGATGAACGGTTTGTGAGGGTGTTGCGGGGCTGGATTGGGGTGTGGTCTCCCATGTCTCAAAAGCGAGACATGGGGCACCCGGCAGCCCCCCATTCGCTGCAAACTGTGACTTCCTAAAATGTCTCACTTTGGGGGTTCACTTCAACCCGGCGAGCGATGGGATTGGAGAGTTTGGGGAGGGAAGGCCTCAGTCGAGGCGGGTAAGGAATGCCTGGCCTTCGGCTGGGTGCAGGTGGCGGGCGATGTACTCTGCCACTTCGCGGCTGTCTCCCTGGGGACGGATGCGGACCCAGTAGCTTTTTTCGCCGGGGAACTCGATGACGTTTGAGTCAGAGTAGGCCTGTAGCAGTTTCTGCTTTAATTCGATGGCCTGCTGCTCGGTGCGGAAGGCACCAATCTGGACGCACCAGCGCCCACCGGACTCGATGGGCTTAGGGGTTTGGTATACATCCACCCGGACACGCGCGAGACCTTGGCGGTAGACGCCGGTGGCCTTTGCGGAGGCGATGGTCAGGTCGACAATTCTCCCGCCGACAAAAGGGCCGCGGTCGGTGATGCGCATGGCACCGGTTTGTCCTGTTTCGAGGTTGGTAACAACAATCAAGGAACCCATGGGAAGAGTTCTGTGGGCAGCAGTCATGGCGAGGTCATCAAATACCTGGCCGTTGGCTGCCTTTCGTCCCTTGTAAGCGGCGGTGTACCAGGTGGCGAAGCCTTCCTGAGTGGCGATGGGGCGGTGGCTGGCTACAAAATCCAGATCTTCCGGGCTTACACCGCCGGGAGGAACGGGGGTGACGGGAATGCGGCCCAGCGGTTGGGTTTGCGATTGCGAGGGATAGCCCTGAGGCGGCGCATAGACAGGCTGCTCAGCGTAAACAGGGCGCGGGGGCAAAGCCTGCTGCGGGAGCTGCGCCACACGTTCATGATGGCATCCGCTGACGATGAGCAGAGCGGCGAATCCGGCGCAACGCAAGCTAAATCTGGAATTGGATTCGGCGATCATGCGAGTGGTCCCCCGGGCTGATTTTTGAGAGGCGGCTCCTGAGTGGAGGGTGCATGAGTATCCATTCGGTCGGCCAGTCCGCGCAGTTTGTCAGCCACAGTACGCATTGCAGAGATGGACTCTTGCCTCACCTGGGGCACGACGGCGTCGTTTACATAGTCGATGGCTTGACGCAGCTCGAGTTCGATCCGCTGAACCAGATCGTCGATGCGTCTGCTTTCGCCTTCTGCCGGAGGTGTATGAGTGCCCATGAAAAGTAACTTTCTCTGGTAATCAGTGTTGTGTGACTTGATTTCAGTCTGATAGACCGATCCTGAGACGTCAATGACACGACTGGAAGATGTGCCAGATGTATAAACACCCTAAAGTGTGAATAAGTAACACATTATTTTGATTGCGACTGGTAGAAAACGCTGAATTGCAAGTTACCTTTTGGAGTTTTTTGGCGTCCCAATTGAAGAGGGGAGCTGCCATTGGAACGCATTAGCGCTTTTAAAACCGGAGAAAAGCTGTTGCTGCTTCTGATGCTGGCATTGGCCATGGACGCATTGTGTGGACGAGGGGCTGCAGCGCAGATGACTCCCGAAGCATTGCCAATGACAACGCTGCCGGTAACGAGGCTGGAGAGGGGAAAGACACCTGAGCTGACTCCATGCGAGCTGAAAAATGAGGCTGCTAGCATGGCGGCGAATGCGGTGGTTTGGGCGGCAAATTCATCTGACGCAACTGAAACACATGCGGGACCAAAGCCGATTGCCATCCATCTGGGCATTTGCCTGCCACATGTACCGGTGATCGACTGGTTTGCGCGCTTTGTGAACGGGCCGCAGGTGCGGGCTCTGACGCCGCTTGAAAAAGCACATCTGGCTACCCGCAACCTTGTGGACCCGTTCAACCTGCTGACAATCCTTGGCGAGGCAGGCATTTCTGTGGCGGCGAATCCACATTCCGCCTACGGACCGGGGATGCCCGGTTATGGGCGTTATGTTGGGGTCAGCTTTACACAGAATATGGTGGGGGAATTTTTCGGAACTTTTCTGATTCCGTCGATTGTTCACCAGGATCCTCACTATCACCGCATGCCCAGGGCGAATATTCCGCGACGCGTGCTTCATGCGATTACGCAGATTGCGTGGACACAGGGCGATGACGGGAATGGAATGTTGAACTATGCCACCCTGGTGGGCTTTGCGGCGGATGATGCGATTGGGAATCTTTACGTGCCGGGGCAGGAGACGAATCTGCGCGCCAGTACGGAGCGCTATGGGCTTGCGTTGGCCACCGCACCTATTGACAACTTTATTACTGAGTTTCTGCCGGACGTGGCGCGGCATATCCACTTACAAGTGGTTGTGATTCAGCGGGTGATTAACCAGGTGGCACGCGCGGATAACAATGGCGGCCCGTAGCGGGAATGGCCAGCGTCACTATGGACGCCGGTAAATATCGTATGCGGCGAGGCGGGATTGCAGTGTGAACTGGGCCTCGAGCAGCTTGAGCGTGGTTTCCGGCTGCGGCATGGGGCTTTCTTTGATCTGCAGATGACGCTTGACGATGAGCCAGCGGACGTTTTGTGCCTTTGCCAGCTCTGCAATTTGCTGCGGCGACCAGGGATCGGTAGCGGGATCAAAGAGCAACTGAGGAAACTGCGGCGTGCGGCCGGTGGCAAAGTAGAAGGGGTCTTCTCCAGGCAGCAGGATCAAGCTGTCGTTGAAAGGAATTTGCGCGGCGGCGTAGTGGAGCAGCTCATCGAATTCCGGGAGCCAGGGACCGGCTATCGCCATTCCGGCAAGATGTGGATTGACGGAGTGAATTGCAGGTCCATCCGGCAGATCTGCGTATGAGAGGCGTTCTTCGCTTGCCGTGTAAAACGCGCCGCAAACGAGAAGCGTAGTTGCGATGCAAGCGGTGAGTGCTGTTGGCAGCCATCTGGGGGAGAACTCTACCAGCCAAGCGATCAACTCAGCGACCAGCAAGAGAAGCAGCGGCCAGATGGCATAGGTTGATCCCCAAAGCTGTTGAGAGAGAAATGTGCCGTTGATGGCGGCGAGAAGAATGATGGGCATGAGCGCGCGCAGGGTGAGATTGCGGCGGTGATGGAACAGGTTCCGCGAAGCAAGGACGGCAGCAAGGATGAGCAGCATGGGCCAGAGGGCAAGGAGACTGTCTCCACGCTCGTCGGCATCGTCATAGACGAGTAAGGAGCAGAGCGCGAAGACAAAGGGTGCGGCCAACAGGGCCAAAGCGGCAGAGGATTTCCATTGAGGAAGATTTGTTCGGGAGCGGAGAAGCAGGAGGCCAATCCCGATGCAGGGGATCGTCCAGAGCAGATTGGGATCGGAGTATATCTGAAGCATTGCGCCCCAAGGGGGGAGGCGCCGCTGACGAGCAAATGTGATGGTCCAGTACAAATATCTGTTGATGCCAACGGTGAGTTGGAGGGTGACGGCGGCGATGACCAGCGTTGTAAGAGCGCCAGCCAGCACTGCCCAAAGGGCGCGCAGATCGGGTGCAGCAGGAACGATTGGCCTACCGCGCGAGATGAGCCGTGCTGCCAGGATTATCCCAACAACTGAGAGGGACACAGCCAGAAATGGCAGTCCGATGTTCTGCTTGAAGAAGAGGGGCAGGCAGAGTGCAGCGCCTGTGGCGAGGCCCCTGGCGGGATTCGATATTGCGTAAGCAGGGGACTCAAGTCGCTGCAGGAGCCAAAGGGCTACGAGCATGGAAAAGGCACAGTCACAATCGTAAGAGGGGTGCGGGATGATGCAGTAGAGTCCCAGCACGGTGAGCGGCGCGGCGAGCAGGAGTGCGAGAGTCCATGCGTTTGTGATACGGCCATGGAGGGTATGGAGCACCATGCGCCATGCAAGGATGGAGCCGAGGCCGCCAAGGATGGCAGCGTATGCGACATGATGCCAGAAGACGCGTCCGGTAAGGCGGATGATGGCTGCCTGGATGAGAAATGCGAGCGGAGCATGCGCGAAGGGAAAGTCGCGATAAGGGAGTTGTCCAGCCGCGATGCGGGCGGCACTGTCGAGGGTGTAGGCGATGTCCCAGAGGACGGCAACATGGGAGTTTTGCCACAAGATGACGAAGGCTGTGGCTGCGAAGAGGGCAAGCGCAGCGACAGAGTCGCGGATTGACCAGCGAATAGAGTTGCCGGAGAGGGGCGATGTTGTGAGAGGCGTCATCATTGGTTACAAGAATTCCGAATGAAGTCCAAGGTAGCAGAAGGGCGCGAGTGTACCGCCGCTCGGTAAGAAGGCTGGAGTTTCCAGCCAGACGGGATTCGGGGTATACATGCCCGATATGGAAGTTTGGGAGTACAACTGAACTTCTGGATCAATTAACGAGGAAGCTGTCAAGTGCGTCGATCACAACAGTTTGGCTTGGTACGTGATAAGGCCGGAAGCTGTTGAATTTGCTGAATAAATGCACTAGCGCAGCGCAGGATTGCGGCATATACTACAGCGAGTTTCTCCAAATGTGAGCTAGTTCACGCAGTCCGGTCGAATCAGAGCCGTGGGGATTCCGCAAGCGCGGGTCCATGGGAGTACTGTCCCCGGTGGGCTGTCAGGATACAGGGATAATTTCAGTTGTTTGGGAGGGCAAACAAGTGGGCAAAGAGAATCATGCTGAAGAGGAATTTGTTCCTCGCGGCGCCATCGCGTTTTTTGCTGCCATGATCGCGTTCTATGGAGTGATCTGGTTGGGAATTTACTTTCTGCTGATCCACAGGCAGCTGGGTCTTTAGGAGCACGGGAATGTCGATTAATGTATTTGAAAAACGCGCGATGATGGGAGCCGTTGGTGCCGTGGTGGTGAGTCTTGGGCTGATTGCCTACGCTACCTGGGGATTGGGCATCAACCTTCCTACATGTATTCCGTTGGGGTCTAAACCGTTTGAGCAGGCCTCTGTGACCAAGCAGGATGCGAAGACATATGAAGTTCATTATGTGGCTCGCATGTGGGCGTTTGAACCCAGTGTGCTGCATGTTCCTACAGGCTCAACGCTCAACATCTATGCGGTGACGAAGGATGTAACGCATGGACTGGAGATTGCGGGGACAAATGTGAACCTGATGGTGGTTCCCGGGGCAGTAGCCAATGGGACGGTTCACTTCTCCAAGCCTGGAATTTACACGATTCTTTGCCATGAGTACTGCGGACGCGGACATCAGAATATGAATGCCCGCATTGAAGTGAGCGACTCGATCACGGATTATTCCGTGGAAGGTCTGCCGGGCTCGGAAGGGCAGAAGCTGATGGATGCCAAGGGTTGCCTGGCATGCCACTCGGTGGACGGCACACCCGGTGTTGGTCCGACATTCAAGGGCGTTTGGGGATCGACGGTTCCACTGGCTGACGGCACAACGCGCAATTTTGACGCTGCGTTCTTTGTGCAGAAGGTGCAGCATCCGGACACGATGAATGTGAAGGACTTTGCGCCTGTGATGCCTACTATTCCGCTGACGGACGACGAGACGGCGCAGATTGAAGCCTATCTGGAGGGACTACAAAAATAATGGAACTCCAAAAGAATTTACAGCGCATTATCCTGGCAGAGCTGCTTGTGCCGCTTGCCCTGTTTATCTTCGGCGCCTATCACGGCGTTCTGCAGACCATGTATCTGTCCGGCGTGGTTCGCGCGAACTCAGTAGCCGGGATTGACTACTACCAGGGCCTCACGGCGCATGGAGTGATCAACGCACTGGTACTGACGACGTTCTTTGCTGTCGCGCTTGGTTACGTAATTGTGAGCCAGGCACTGAAGTCGAAGTTGTCGGAGGCCGGGGCTACCATCTCGCTGGTGCTGATGCTTGGCGGCGCGGTGTTGGCGGCGGCGATGATCTTTGCCGGCAAGGCCTCGGTGCTTTATACGTTCTATCCGCCGCTGATGGCGCACCCGCTGTTTTATGTAGGACTGGTGCTGTTTGTGGTGGGCTCGTGGGTGCCGCTCTGGACCTGGATTCCTGTGTATGTGCGCTGGCGCAAAGAGCATCCCGGTCAAAAGACGCCGATGGGTGTTGTGGGCATCTTCTCGACATTCATTGTCTGGCAGATGGCGACGCTGCCAGTGGCGGCGGAAGTCATACTCCAACTGATTCCGTGGTCGCTGGGTTGGACCACAGGCGTGAATGTGATGCTGAGCCGGACGCTGTTCTGGTTCTTCGGCCACCCGCTGGTGTACTTCTGGCTGCTGCCGACGTACGTGATGTACTACACGGTGCTGCCGAAGATTTCAGGCGGCAAGCTGTTCAGTGATTTTGCTGGGCGCTTCACGTTCATGGGCTTGATCTTGTTGTCGTGCCCGCTGGGTCTGCATCATCAGTTTGCCGATCCTGGAATTTCAACGACGAACAAGGGAATTCAAGGCGTACTGACGTTGCTGGTTGTTATTCCCAGCTTGATGACTGCATTCACCATTGCCGCGACGCTGGAGTACTCGTCGCGCAAGCGCGGTGGCAAGGGTTTGTTTGGCTGGTGGAGCAAGCTGCCGTATTTTGAAGCGGACAGCTGGCTGTTTCCGTATCTCTTCTGCGGGCTGGTGATCTTCATTGCCGGCGGCATCACGGGAATCGTGAATGCGTCGTATGCATTGAACAATGTCATTCACAATACATCGTGGGTTCCGGCGCACTTCCACCTGACGGTGGGCGGGCCTATCTTCCTTGGAATTCTTGGAGGCAGCCTGTACATCATCAGCGGGCTGCTGAAGAAGCCAGTGGCGGGCAAGATGGCGGCGCTGGTTCCTTATGTGTGGATGATCGGCACGTTTACGTTTTCAACCGGCTTGTTTATGGGCGGACTGAAGGGAGTGCCACGGCGTACAAACCTTGGACTGACTTACATGAACCCGACCTCGCCGATGTATCGTCCTGACTGGTTTCTTGCCGCGCATCTGGGCATGATTGGCGGCAGCATCATGGGCCTTGCGGTGCTGATCTTCTTTATTGTGTTGATTCGCAGCCTGCTTGCAAAGGCCGATCCGGCGCTGGCGAATGTGCCGTTCGTGTTTCCTACCAGCGAACCGTTGCACGATGAAGATGTACCAGCTGTGCGTAACTTTGCGCCCTGGGTACTGGCGGGTTGCCTGCTTTGCGCAGCGGCGTATTATCTGCCGCTGCACGACATTATCAAGAATGGAAGTTCGGCTGCGCCCGGCTTCCGTCCTGATAACCCAACCGCGGTGAAAACAAACTAGGTAGTTATGAACTTGAGTCGATTTGTATTATCCGCATTGGCCTTGACCCTGATCTCAGGTGCCAGGGCCAATGCGACGGTTCCGGCGGGCATGGGCGCCGGGACACTGCCCAACGTAACGGTTTGGGACGAAGCCAATGTTCAACACAATTTATATGATCAATTGCAGGCCGCCGGTTCGGGGCCTGTTCTTGTTTTGCCTGTCTATACGCGTTGCACAATGAGTTGTCCGGTGCTGGCGCAGATGCTTGTGCAGCAGACTTCGCAACTAAGCGGCGGCGCGCCGTATCGTGTACTGATATTTTCCTTTGACCCGGGGGACGATGCAGCGGCCCTGCGCCAGTTCCGTGTGCAGAAGCATATTCCTGCCTCCTGGCTGCTGGTCCGATCCGATCCCGCGGACATTCGACGGTTTATCAACTTTTTTCATTACACGGTGCTGACGGAAGGCCCGATCATGATCCACACCAACGAGATGTTTTTGCTGAACCACAATTTCAAGTGGCGAGCGACGTTTGTGGATGTGGACTGGAATGCGGCGGAGTTGCACACGTGGATGCAGCGCGCGGAGGCTCCGGGAGTGCTGGGGTGGATTGCGATGAATCCCGACTTGCTGGTCTACTTTGCGTTCGGGCTTTTGCTTGCGGCATTTGGGGTGATTCTATGGGCGTTT
>Ga0364860_10919_pt1 | contig 13083 bp, 11 predicted proteins | sample ExccelAu500001D4_FD_206916 | JGI IMG/M metagenome (GOLD analysis project Ga0364860, IMG submission 206916) | Enriched cells from Trout Bog Lake Hypolimnion, Wisconsin, USA - BchlTB.Aug20.5000.01 .D4 | ecosystem: Environmental > Aquatic > Freshwater > Lake > Hypolimnion/Profundal zone | place: USA... | reverse complement strand
ATCCTCAAGCGCCCGTAAAAATATTTCGGATGTCGGCAACCACCCTACCAGCAGTAAATCTAGCAAAGCAAGCAGCAGAAAACGCTTACATAAATGAGGTTTTCTCAAACCCAGAAATAAGAGACTCAGAACCACAAACACAATGACCCAGCTTAATGGCTCAATGCAAAACTGCACAGTCTTTGAGACTATAAAAAATAATGTATCCATATGAAGAAGGATATTACCCTGTCGCTCAAGCACGCCAATCAAATAAGCCCTAAGATAGTGGCTATGAAAAAAATACTGGTTTGGCTACGTCGTGATCTGCGTCTTTATGACAACGCAGCCATTCATCACGCTCTCCAGCAAAAAAATCAAGTCTGGCTAGCCTTTATTTTTGATATTGGCATCCTCAAACCCCTCATGCAAGGGGAGCTAGATCAAGATGGGCTTAAGCACGATCGGCGAGTAGACTTTATTTGGCAAGGCATTCAACAGATTGATGAGGAACTGCGCCAACAAGGTGGTGGTCTGATCATTCGCTATGGCAATCCCACGGAATGCACTCCCCAGATCGCTCGTGAGCTGGGTGTAGATGCTGTATTTACCAATCGTGATTACGAACCCTCTGCCATTGCTCGCGATCAAATGGTTAAAGATAAATTGTCTGAGCTCGATATTGAATTTGAAGATTTCAAGGATCAGGTCATCTTTGAGAAAAAAGAAATCCTCACCAACTCGAATACTGTCTTTTCGATCTTTACACCCTACAAAAATAATTGGCTGAAGACGCTTCGCGAACAAGACTTAGCTGCTTATGATTGCACTCCCAAGAACAATCAATTTGCACCCATTCCAAAAAAACTAGATTTACCATTGCCTAGCCTTAAATCAATGGGGTTTGCGAAAACTGGTATTGAGTCCTATTTGCCACCAGGCTCTGATGGTGGACAACATTTTTTGGAAGACTTTCTCCCGCGCATTGATCAATACCAGATTGGCAGAGACTTTCCGGCCATCAAAGGGGTTAGCTACCTGTCCACCCATTTACGCTTTGGCATGCTATCGATTCGAGGTCTGGTCCGGGAGGCCCATCGCCGTATGCTTGCTGGCAGCATGGGTGCCACCATTTGGTTAAGCGAACTCATCTGGCGTGATTTTTATTTCATGATTCTCGCCAATCATCCCAGGCTTGCTGATAGCGTTTCCTTCAAACCAGATTACGACAATATTCAGTGGGAAAGTGGCTCGATTGCCAAAAAACTCTTTACCGCCTGGTGCGAAGGCAAGACCGGCTATCCACTAGTAGATGCAGCCATGCATCAACTCAATCAAAGCGGCTATATGCACAATCGACTGCGTATGGTCGTTGCTAGCTTTTTAACAAAGGATCTGGGCATTGACTGGCGCTGGGGTGAGGCCTACTTTGCAGAGCATCTAAACGACTTTGAATTTTCTTCCAATAATGGCGGCTGGCAATGGGCTTCATCATCGGGTTGTGATGCTCAGCCATATTTCAGAATTTTTAATCCCATCACACAGTCTGAAAAGTTTGATCCTGAGGGTAAATTTATTCGCAGATATTTGCCTCAACTAGAAAAACTTTCAAAAAAATCTATCCACGCACCCTGGGAAGCCGGCCATATTGAGCTAGAGGCTGCGGGGATATTGCTGGGGCGAGACTACCCATTGCCTATCGTCAACCATGATGAAGCGCGCAAGAAAACCTTGGTGCGCTATAGCGTCGTTAAAAAAGTAAGTGCCGAATAGCTTCGTATTTGGTTTCCGCTTTAATATAGGGTATGAATAAGATTTACGCTATTGGCGATATACAAGGATGCGCCCCATCCCTCAAAAGCCTAATCAAGAAAATACCTAAAGAATCAAAAATGATTTTTCTGGGAGATCTTGTTAATCGTGGCCCAAGCTCACTTGGAACGCTTCGTCAGCTTAAGTCACTACAAGAGCAAGGTCGTGCTGAATGTATCTTGGGTAATCATGATTTGCATCTACTGGCAATCGATGCCGGCCTTCGCAAGACCAAAGGTCTGGATACTGTCAGTAGCATTCTCCGTGCCCCCGATCGAGCTGAGTTAATTCATTGGCTGCGCCATCGACCCATGGCTTTAAGTAATGGCAAAGTCATTACGGTTCATGCCGGAATTCTGCCGCAATGGGACCTTCAGCAAACTATCGAGTATGCACAAGAAGTTGAAAAAGCTTTACGGAAAAAATCCTATGTTGATTTTCTGGCTAATATGTATGGCAATGCCCCCAATAAATGGAGTAATTCCTTAAAAGGCAGCGAACGTCTGCGCGTAATCACTAATGCTCTAACCCGTTTACGTTTTTGCACCCCTACGGGACAAATGGAATTTGAAAGCAAAGAAGGCTTAGAGAACGGGCCCAAGGGATACATTCCTTGGTTCAAAGTTCCAAAGCGTAAAACCCAAGATGCTTTGGTTTATTTCGGGCACTGGTCCACCTTGGGCCTAATGAGGCGGAACAATGTCATTGGGCTCGATACGGGTTGCGTCTGGGGCGGCAAACTTACCGCTATGGAAATCCCAGACTCAGGCAAAGACTCTAAGAAACTAGAAATCATTCAAGTAGATGGCTACGACCATCCCTTGAGGATGTAAAAAAGTCTTAGAGCTTCTGAAAAGACGTTTCTGCAGCAGTGATGATTTGTGCAAGCACTGCATCATCATGTGCAATCGAAGTAAATCCAGCTTCGTAAGCTGATGGCGCAAGATATACACCTTCATCTAACATTGCATGGAAGAACTTTTTAAATGCCTCAATATCCGTTTTAGTAACTGCTTCGAACGTGGTTGGTACTTTATCTGCAAAGTAAAAGCCAAACATGCCACCAACACTATCAACAGCAAATGGAATACCCGCCTTATCAGCGGCCTGCTTCAATCCCGTCATCAGTATTTGGGTTTGCGTGCTCAAACAATCGTAAAAGCCAGCTCGAGAAACAATCTCTAAAGTTTTAAGTCCAGCAGCTACCGCAACCGGATTACCAGATAAGGTACCTGCTTGGTAAACATTTCCCAAAGGCGCTAACTTGGACATGATTTCTTTTTTACCGCCAAAAGCAGCCATTGGCATACCGCCGCCCATTACCTTACCGAGACAAGTCAGGTCAGGAACAATCCCTTGCAAAGATTGCGCGCCACCCAAGGCAACCCGAAACCCCGTCATCACTTCATCGTAAATTAATACACTACCGTGCTTACTAGTCAAATCACGAATCGCCGATAAAAATGCTTTTGAAGGCTGAATCAAATTCATATTGCCAGCAATAGGCTCCAAGATGACTGCTGCAACTTGGTCTCCCTGCTTCTTGAATACCTCTTCAATGGCAGCAACATCGTTATAAGGCAGTACTAAAGTATGCCTCACTAAATCCTGAGGAACGCCGCCAGAAGATGGTGCATTCTGAGTAGAGTCAGCAAAGGTTAATAAACCAGAACCTGCTTTAACCAGCAAACTATCGGCATGGCCGTGATAGCAACCTTCAAACTTAATAATCAAATCACGCCCAGTATGGCCACGCGCTAAGCGCAGAGCACTCATCGTTGCTTCGGTCCCGCTAGATACCATGCGCACCTGCTCAATGCTCGGCACCAATGCGCAAATACGTTCAGCCAATTCGATTTCGCCTTCGGTAGGCGCGCCATAACTAAAGCTTGTCTCTGCCGCCTTTTTTACTGCCTCTACTACTTCAGGGTTGGCGTGACCAACAATCATCGGGCCCCATGACATGATGAGATCGATATAGCGCTTATCTTCAACATCCCAAAAATAGGGGCCTTTTGCCTTAGCAACAAAACGAGGGGTGCCCCCAACCTGCCGAAAAGCCCTCACTGGAGAATTAACACCTCCAGGAATGGTTTTTTGTGCACGCTCAAATAAAACGTCGTTTTGTCCCACGGTCATTTCCTATCTATTAAATCGCCATCATTTCAAAATCTTCCTTACGGGCGCCACACTCAGGACAAGTCCAATTCATAGGAACATCTTTCCAAAGTGTTCCAGGTGCAATGCCCTCTTCAAGCAGTCCTGCGGCTTCGTCGTACACCCAACCGCAAATAAGACACATATACGTTTTAAATTCCATTGCCAAACTCTTTCTTCACTCAACTCAATATTTATATTTATATTTTAAGACTCGCGCTTTTGATGCATCTCAAATTTGAAGAGACGGCATTCCAATGGGCCATTAAATAAAGGGGTGCGCTTTGACTCTTTGATGCGCAATTGACCCGGTAGCGCCATATCAGCAGTTAATACAAATACGTTCCAGCCACCAAACGCATCTTTTAAATGCTGGCCAAACTGCTGCAAAAACTCAACAAACTTAGGGTCTTGCTCCTCTTGTGCCTGGAGGCGCTTTAATGATTCACGGCTAGAACGTTTAGCACTTTGGCGACCAGTCTCTAAATTCAACTCAAAACGATTCTCAGGCTCTTGCTCTTCGTATTCGGCCTCACGATCAGAGCCACGCTCTTGCCCACGCCCACCCTTCAATACTAAGCGCTCGCCATAAGGAGGATTCAGTAGCATTACTCCTGCTTGCGAACTAGCCGGTGGCTTTGCAGCCAATGCGTCTACCTGACGAACTACTGGCAAACCAGGCAATTGAGCGCGCTGCCAGTTCCCCTTAAACATGGAGACTAACTTTTCATTAATATCACCGCCGGTGATCAATAAGGAATCAGCATCTGGGTACTGCTTACGCTTTTCCAAAATCTCTGCCAAAGCAGAATCTTTCAAACCTATCCAACGCTTTTGCTCGGTGGCCTCATTAAAGGGTTTTAACCTCTGAAAACCAAATCCATGTGCAGAGGTCACGAGAGGTCGATAAGCCAATCTACTTGGCTTGGCATCTTCGCCATACATACCCGACCGAATCGCGCCCGACGGAATAGCCAATGCCATTTGGGCGGCCTCAATCAAGAAAGTGCCGCTACCGCACATCGGATCAAACAGAGTCTGCGAGGGTTTCCAGCCGGTAATCGACAAAATGCCAGCAGCTAAATTTTCTTTCAACGGCGCATCGCCTTTTTCATCTCGCCAGCCACGCTTAAATAAAGCCTCACCAGAAGTATCTAAATAAATAGTGACTTGAGTTGCCGTAAGGTGTGCCTGAACTCTCACATCTGGAAATGCAGTATCAATACTCGGGCGATCGCCAGTCACATCGCGAAGGCGATCCACAATCGCATCTTTTATTTTTAAGGTCGCAAAGTTCAAACTTTTGAGCGGTGAACGATGAGCAGTGACATCCACCCGAAGAGTTTGTTGAGAACTAAACCACTCCTCCCAAGCAAGCCCACTAGCTAGACGGTATAAATCTTCTTCTTGACGATATGGCGCCTCGGCCATTTGCAACAAAACACGGCTAGCAATCCGCGAATGAAGGTTCAGTGCCATAGCAGCAGATAAAGGGGCGGCAAGACCGACGCCACCTGTTGGGCTGGTTGGAGTTGGATCAATGACCCATTTCCCCAAAGCTTGTGAATCTGCTCGCTGTGCAATGGCTGCTAACTCTTGGGCAAGCGGTGCTTCTAATCCACCGGGACAAACAACAAAAAATCTCATGAGGCTAACAATCTAAAAGGGGTGAATTAAGGCTTAATGACAACCAAAGCAACAATCACAATCAGCAAAAGCACGGGGACTTCATTGAACCAGCGGTACCAAACACCAGATCGCTTATTCATACCCGCACGAAACTTCTTTAACAAGCCCCAGCAGGCGTGGTGATAACCAATTACCAGAATCACAAAAAATAATTTGGCGTGCATCCAAACTTCACCCCTGCCTATGCCGAAAAACAGCCAGAGCATTAAGCCCAATAAAACTGCTGGCACCGCCAGAATAGTCATAAAACGAAAGAGTCGATCCGCCATGCCCAGAATGCGAGCATGTGCTTCTGCATTTTTTTCGTCAGCCAAGTTCACAAAAATACGCGGGAGATAAAAAAGACCTGCAAACCAAGAGGCAATAAAAACAATATGGAATGTCTTAATCCAAAGATAGGTGTTACCCATTAATTGCATCCTTGCTGATATGTAAATGCGCTCACGTGCATTTAAGTACGAATCTCGCCATGACCCATGACGATATATTTAAGAGAGGTCAAGCCATCCAAACCAACCGGACCGCGTGCATGTAGTTTGTCATTGGAGATGCCAATCTCTGCACCTAAGCCATACTCGAAGCCATCAGCAAAGCGGGTGCTGGCATTGACCATCACGCTGGCACTATCAACTTCTCGTAAGAATCGATCTGCATTAACCTTGTTATTGGTAATGATGGCATCCGTATGTTTACTACCATAACGCTCGATGTGATTCATGGCCTCATCAATATCAGACACTGTCTTAATCGCCAAAATAGGCGCCAAGTACTCAGTCTGCCAATCTTCCTCTTTAGCGTTCACTAGGCCCTTAAAACCAGCATCCTCTAGAGTTTTACGAGTCAGAGCATCCACACGAAGCTCAACACCTTTGTCTTGATAAATCTTGCAAAGCGTTGGCAATACTTTAGATCCCACCTCTTGGTTTACAAGCAATGTCTCCATAGCATTGCAAGGGGCATAACGCTGTGTCTTGGCGTTATCGCAGACTTTAATCGCCATCTCGATATCCGCATCAGCATCAATATAAGTATGACAAATCCCATCCAAGTGCTTAATCATTGGAACGCGCGCTTCAGCCATTAAACGAGCAATCAAACTCTTGCCGCCGCGTGGCACGATGACATCAATATATTCGTTCATGGTGATCATTTCACCTACAGCGCTTCTGTCGGTAGTAGCCACAACTTGCACAGCATCCGTTGGCAAGCCAGCAGCGGCCAAACCATCTTGAATAATCTTAGCTAACACCGTATTTGAATCAATCGCCTCAGATCCGCCGCGCAAGATGACAGCATTCCCAGACTTCAAACACAGTGCTGCTGCATCAATCGTGACATTAGGGCGAGATTCATAAATGATGCCAATAACGCCGAGTGGAACACGCATTTGCGCTAACTCAATTCCGGATGCTTGTTTTTTTAATGCCGATATTTTCCCAATGGGATCTTCAAGCGAAACAATTTGCTCCAATCCAAGTGCCATCGTCTCGATCGTTTTTGGGGTCATAGTGAGGCGATCAATAAAGGCAGCATCTTGGCCACCCGATTGAGCGCGTTCGATATCGCCCTGATTAACCTTCTGAATCTGGGCAGACTGCTCACGTACTAATTTAGCGATGTGCAGTAAGGCTTGATTTTTCTGCTCACTAGATGCGCGAGCCATGGCACGCGATGCACTTCGTGCCCGCTTACCAATATCTTGCATCATCTGTTTAATTGAAGAACTCATGTTTAATCATCTACCAATATTTAACTTATCTTTACCTAGCGCAACAAACTGCCAACTAAACGTAAACCATCCCAAGGGTCTGATGGCAACTCTGCCGAATATAAGCCTTTAACCTGACGATCCAATCCTGCAGCAACCTGCATTGCTCTGCGCAACCTTAAAGGCTGAACTCGCCTGAGTGCATTTGGGTAAAGACGTTCTTTATTTCCCCATACTCGATTAGCGCGCATGAGTTGCTGTACCGACTCACCAGCATCACTCGCAGCCTTTAGTTTAGATAGTATCCGAAGCTCTTCAGTCACGCTCCATAGAATTAAGACTAGCGGCTCACCCTCGCCTTTGAGGCCATCTAGCATGCGATTGAGGCGCCCCAAATCGCCAGCCAACATCGCTTCAGTGACTTCAAATACGTTATATCGCGCTACTTTCAAAATCGCAGAACGAATTTGCTCTTCGGTTAATCTCCCAGCTGGATATAGCAATCCCAGCTTCTGAATCTCTTGGTGGGCAGCAATCAGATTACCTTCAACCTGATCGGCAATGAACTCTAGTGATCTCTGACCCTCAGGTCCAGACTCCACTTCTTGATCCTGCTTCTTCAAACGCCCAGCAATCCAACTTGGCAAGTAGCTACGATCCAAAGAATCAATCTGAATCGCCATACCCGCATCATCTAAGGCGCTAAACCATGCAGAAGTTTTAGTCTTGCCATCTAACCTGGGCAAAACTATGCAAACCACTGTATCTGGACCATCCGGGCCAACTGCCTGCGACTCAATCTGTGCTGCAAACTGTTTTAAAGCTTCGGCACCATCACGACCCGGTTTACCTGTGGGGATGCGTAACTCCACCCAGCGCTTATCCCCAAAGAGTGACATGGTTTGTCCTGCGTTCATCAGGGCACCCCAATCAAAGCCACGCTCTTGAAGCAAAACTTCACGCTCGGTATAGCCTAATTTTTTTGCAGTAGCCCGCAGTTGATCCATCGCCTCCATCATCAATAGCGGTTCATCACCGCTAAACAGATACAAGCGTTGAATAGCGCTAGCAGAGCTGAGCGATTTGAGATGTGCTTGCAAGGCATCCGCTTTAACCATGCTAGATCATCATTCCTCTTAAAAACTTCTGGCTTGCGGAGCTCTTGCGGGGGCAGATACTCGGCGCAAAATCTGCACAGCCAAATCACTACGCATGGAGGTTAAGAACTGTTGCTGCTGGACATCCGTTGCCAGAACAGTAGAAACTGAGAAATCCATATCGCGAGTGATATAAATTTCCGCTTCAGGAACAATTTCAGCACCTGCGGTATCAAAAGCCCTAAAGCCAACTCGAATATTTAAACGGTAGGCAGAAACTTGGCCATTAGAGTTGTACGCCAAAATCTCTCGGCCACTAATATCGTTGGTGATCTCTAGAATTAAATCCGCATCCTTTGGATTAATGGCCACTTTCGCATCTGTGCCAGTCAAAATAACTCTCTGTAAATCAGCCCGCATCGGCGGCGAAGGATTGCCAGTAATAGCAATAACCTTATAGGGAAGATCAACCATGCCACGTAAACGATAGCCACAAGCCATTAATGAGCCCATTGACAGCAAGCCGAATAGACCAAGCGTAGCCCGGCGCAAAGTATTGATTCCTTTTGCATCCAGCTGCATTTTTTGATCTTGGCTCATATATTCAGTTTCTATTAAAGGTCTGGGCAATGACTTAAGCGACAATGTTGATCAAACGACCTGGAACCACAATCACCTTCTTGGGTGGTCCGCCATTTAGAGCTTTTAAGGCCGGCTCGCTTTGTAATGCTAAAGACTCAATCTGTTCCTTAGACGCATCAGCCGGAACACGAACATCACCGCGTAACTTACCGTTGATTTGTAACATGAGCGTAATCTCAGTTTGAACCAAGGCTGCCTCGTCTACCGTAGGCCATGGGGCATCTAATATAGGTCCAAATACTTTGAAGTACCCAGCATCCTGCCAAAGCACATGCGTCAAATGAGGCACTACTGGATAAAGAATGCGCAAGAGAATGCCCAAACACTCTCTCAATACAGGAGCGCTAATAGCATTGCCATCACCCAACTTCACTGGCTCAAGGACATTTAACATCTTCATGGCAGCAGAGACAACGGTGTTGTACTGACGGCGCTGGTAATCAAAGTTAGCCTGCTTCAAAATGGAGTGCACTTCACGACGCAATTCTTTTTCAGCCTCACTTAAGTCGACTAGCAAACTGTCTGATGCAGCACTAATAGCAGTAGCCTGACTACTGGAATACATCCAAACGCGACGTAAAAAGCGCGATGCGCCTTCAACACCGGCACCAGACCATTCCAACTGCTGCTCTGGTGGGGCAGCGAACATCGTAAAGATACGAGCAGTATCGGCGCCATACTGATCAATCAAGGCCTGTGGATCAACACCATTATTCTTGCTCTTGGCCATCTTCTCAACACCACCAATAATGACCGGGGTGCCAGAGGAGTCGCCTATTAACTTGGCGCCTTGGGGGCGACCTTTGTCATCAAGATCTAACTCAACATCAAGGGGGTTTAACCATGTCTTCTTACCAGAGGCATCTTCTGTGTAATAGGTTTCATTGAGAACCATGCCTTGGGTTAGCAAATTCTGGAAAGGCTCATCAAAGGTAATCAAGTTGAGATCACGCATGACCTTAGTCCAAAAACGTGCATAGAGTAAATGTAAGATGGCGTGCTCAATACCACCAATGTATTGGTCCATGGGCATCCAGTATTCGTTACGCTCATCGACCATTGTTGTCGCTTTAGGGCCGGTGTAACGCATGAAGTACCAAGAAGAATCCACAAAAGTATCCATCGTATCGGTCTCACGACGCGCAGGCTTGCCACATTTTGGGCACTTCACATTGAGGAAGTCCGCACGCTTATTGAGTGGGTTTCCACTGCCATCCGGTACACAGTCCTCAGGCAATACCACCGGTAAATCCGCTTCTGGAACTGGAACTGCACCACACCCTGGATTTTGATCATCACCACAGTGAATAATGGGAATCGGGGTACCCCAATAGCGCTGACGAGAAATTCCCCAGTCGCGCAAACGATAAGTCGTTTTGATTTCACCGATACCCATTGCTTCTAAATCTTTGGCGACAGCAGCAACTGCCTCCTCATATGACATGCCATCGTACTTACCACTATTAAGGCATTCAACCCCGTCTTTTTGGGCATACCAATCTTGCCAACGGGTGGCATTAAACATCTCAGAAGGGCCGCGCAAGGCAATCACTTGCTTAATAGGCAAGTCATATTTGAGCGCAAATGCAAAATCACGCTCGTCATGTGCAGGCACGCCCATCACCGCACCATCACCATAAGACATCAACACATAATTACCGATCCAGACTGGTACCGGCTGATTTGTTAAAGGATGTGTCACATATAAGCCAGTGAACATCCCTTCTTTTTCTTGTGTGGCTAGATCAGCTTCAATCACGCTACCGGTTTTGCATTTCTCAATAAAGGCGGCAAGCGCTGGATTGTTAGCAGCTGCTTGTATAGCCAAAGGATGTTCAGCTGCAATAGCGCAGAAAGTAACACCCATAATGGTATCTGCTCGTGTAGTAAACACATACAACTGGCCATCTTGAATAAAATTGCCATGGGCATCAGCAATCTCGTGCTTGAACGCAAAGCGCACGCCACGACTTTTACCAATCCAATTTTGCTGCATGGTTTTAACGCGCTCAGGCCAACCTAAGCTATCCAAACCAGAAAGTAATTGCTCTGCATATGCGGTAATGTTGAAGTAATAACCTGGAATTTCACGCTTCTCGACTAAAGCACCAGAACGCCAACCGCGACCATCAATAACTTGTTCGTTAGCTAAAACAGTTTGATCAACTGGATCCCAGTTCACCACCTGGGTCTTGCGATAAGCAATCCCCTTTTCCAACATCTTCAAAAAGAGCCACTGATTCCAACGATAGTAGTCAGGATTGCAAGTGGCGACTTCACGAGACCAATCAATCGCTAGACCCATCGCAGCCATTTGCTTTTTCATATAAGCAATGTTGTCGTAGGTCCATTTGGCTGGCGGAACCTTGTTCTGAATCGCTGCATTTTCTGCAGGCATACCAAATGCATCCCAGCCCATTGGCATCAAAACGTTGTAGCCTTGCATACGCAATTGACGTGCCATCACATCATTGATGGTGTAGTTGCGTACGTGCCCCATATGCAACTTACCAGATGGGTAAGGGAGCATTGAACAGGCGTAGTACTTTGGTTTTTTCTTACCAGTGGCATCAACTGCATTCTCAGCCACTTTATAAACTTGTGCGCCCTCCCAATCAGCTTGCGCTGCCGCTTCAATACTGCGGTGGTCGTAATCCTTACTCATTCAATACAACTCTTTTCTTCTATTTTTATTGGGTAATTTTTTGCAGATGCCTTACTTACGTAAGCCTAGAACATCTTGCATGTCATATAGACCTGAAGCTTGGTTTTGCAAGAAGCGCGCTGCACGTAAAGAGCCTTGAGCATAGGATTGACGGCTCGAGGATTTATGGCTGATTTCAATCCGCTCGCCATCACCAGCAAACAGAACGGTATGGTCACCAACGATATCGCCACCACGAATGGTTGCGAACCCAATGGAGCCTTCTTTACGTTCGCCGGTATGACCCTCACGAGCATAAACAGCCACGTCATCTAATTTCTCACCCAAGGCGTCGGCAATTACTTCACCCATCTTTAATGCTGTACCTGAAGGCGCATCTACTTTATGGCGATGATGAGCTTCAATAATCTCAATGTCATAACCTTGGTTCAACATCTTGGCAGCAATCTCCAGAAGCTTGAAGGTCGCATTGACACCTACACTCATGTTGGGTGCAAACACAATTGCTAATTTTCCCGAGGCCTTTTTAAGATTAGCAATCTGCTCTGAACTCAGACCGGTGGTGCCAATAATCATTTTGGTGCCAGTTTTTTCGGCTACTTCTAAATGCGCCATTGTTCCTTCTGGACGGGTAAAGTCAATCAGGAATTCTGCTCCACTAAGCGCTTGCGCTATATCAGCAGTAATGGCTATGCCAGTTTTTTTACCTAAGAATGCGCCAGCATCTTCACCCAGTTGCGGGCAGGAGCTATGCTCTAGCGCACCGACTAATTGAGTATCAGCAGTATTGAGCACAGCTTCAATCAGCATTTTTCCCATGCGACCGGTTGCTCCAGCAATTGCAATCTTCATCATTTATTTCTTCGCTTCTTATCAAAGGTATTCAAAGCCGTTTGCTCTGACATCCATACAAAAGTAATTCTGCTTACTGCCTATAGCTACTTCGTTTCGGTTGCCACTGGAACATTCAAAGCGCCAGGTCCCAATGCTTCAGCTGATGGCACGGGTTGTCCTTCTGTTGGCTTTTTTGAAAAACTAAAAAAGTCCCAGAATGAGCTTTTGCTCTCGTTAGCAACAGGTATGGGTGTGCCAGCAGGCAAGTTATCCGTTTTACTAGGCACTAATAATTCAGGTTGTTCTAAAGGGGGTGTTACTGGCGGCTTGTTTGAGCCAGTAACCACATCCCAGAATGAGCGCTTCGCTTTAGCATAGCTATCAATCTCAGCAACCAACTCCACATCCGTTGGTAAGGCATCGCCCTCAACCTTCACGAGCTTGTCACCATCAAAAAACAGTGTGATGCGACGATCTTTACCAACCACTTGACCATTGCG
>Ga0364860_10914_pt1 | contig 13171 bp, 15 predicted proteins | sample ExccelAu500001D4_FD_206916 | JGI IMG/M metagenome (GOLD analysis project Ga0364860, IMG submission 206916) | Enriched cells from Trout Bog Lake Hypolimnion, Wisconsin, USA - BchlTB.Aug20.5000.01 .D4 | ecosystem: Environmental > Aquatic > Freshwater > Lake > Hypolimnion/Profundal zone | place: USA... | reverse complement strand
TTGCAAAATATGCTTCTGAATACACCGGTATGCCTATAAAGGTAAGTGCCCTGCCATGGGCGCTAATTGGCTCTGTTTTTTCATTCGCTGGTCTTTTTAAACCGGAAATGGCAGACTTGAAAAAAATGTTTGATTATATGTTTACTGGTCGATATGTCGCCGATACCTCATTGCAGCAAAAGTATTTTGGAGAAGTGCCAACTGTAAAGGAGTCTGTTTTTAGGTATTGCCAACAGATTGGATTGACAAAGAAGGTCTCTTAATTTTCTGGGGTTCGTTAAATAAACTTCATGGCCGAATTATCGAACTTACATGGAGAGCGAGCAAAAGTAAATGAAAATAGTTTACGCTTTACCTTTTCTCCACAGTCCTCTTTGATAGAATTTGCAATGATGCAAGACTTCCATTACCGGGTAATCAGGGATCGTCTACTAAGCTAATGCTGCTCCTTCACGCGTTGCCCTGTATTTGTCTATCTGCTTATGCATTACATTGAACCAAAGAGGTGGAATAAATGAAAGCAACATCATGCCGGGGTAACCGGTAGGCATCTGCGGGCTTTCATCGAAATGACGGAGCACCTGATATTTTCTGTTAGCCATATAATGATGGTCAGAGTGCCGGGTTACTTCCAGCAAAAGGATTCTACCTAATGAATGATTGGAGTTCCATGAGTGTACAGGTAATGTTTTTTCGTAGTAAGCACCATCTATCATCTTTCTTCTCAATCCGTAATGCTCTATGTAGTTTACTGTTTCGAGAAGCAGAAAACCCAAGGTTGCAGCCCCCAAATACAACAACATAGTTTGCCAGCCAAATATGACGGCAATTAAAATAAGCATACCGGCCTGTATAAACTGATAACGCAACATTTCGTTATGGATACTCCAAAAGCTTTGCCCCGCTTTTTTCAATCTTTCTGTTTCCAGATGCCAGGCAGAGAACCAACTGTCGCGAACCGAGCGGATGTAAAAAGCATACAGTGTTTCACCGTAGCGGCTTGATGCAGGGTCATCATCGGTAGATACATTTTTGTGGTGACCGCGATTGTGCTCAATAAAAAAGTGCATGTATTGTGTAGTGGCTAAAAACATTTTACCCATCAGTTGTTCATACCAGGTATTTCTATGCCCCAGTTCGTGCCCGCAATTAATACCCAATGCACCGCACGAAATTCCAAAGGCTGTCATCATCCCTATTTTTTCATATAGCTGTAATGCCGGGTCGGTTACTCTGAAAAGGAAATAAAACATTAAAGCGAATTGTATAGGAAGTAAACTGTAAACTACCCAATCGTATAATTTATCTTTCTTGGCAATCTCCTCTTCTACTTTACTCATATTTTCATCGGTGCCGGTAAGAAATATATCCAGCAGCGGCACAATGCCAAATAAATAAACAAGCCCAAAATAGGACCAGTAACCCGCCAGATAAAGCGATAGAAAAAAAACAATTGGCGAAACATAAACAAAAAAATACTTCAGAAAATGAGCATTCATAAGGTTTTCTTTTTTGAGTCGTTATTAGCAAAAGTGGAGAATACTTATAAAAAAATTTAGACGGTGCCGTCTAAAAACAGGTATGGGTCATTTTGTAATAGTAGAATCCCCGCTTTCTTTCTGAATTTCCTTCACCATGAACTGAAGTTCATATAAAAAGGAAAGTAACCAATCACGGCTTATATTTTCCTCAGTAATGCGTAAATAAAAATTATCTATTGTCATCTTCATTAAGTTGTGCGCAGAACGGGGTCTATCCTGCAGGCCAAATGCTTCTGCCCAAATACCCATAAAGCCTTCTTCCACAATTCCGTTTGCCCTTTCAAAACATTTCCGGAACTCAGGATTGTTTCTGTAAATACGCAGTTGACGGTTAAATAAAAGATCCGTTTTTAAATCAAGTACTACATCTAACATGTCAGGGACAAGTGTTTTACATTGCCTTGCACGCTCCGCAATATCTTCTGCCCGTTTTTGGTGATAATCCAATAATTTTTTTTGAAAAATTTCTATATCGGCAAACAGATGATAGAAAGATGATTTGTTTTTACCAACCATTCTTGCAATCCGTTCTACCTTCAATCCGTTATTACCCTCTTTTGAAAAAATAAGGTAACCAGCTTCAATCCAAGGTTGTTCAATGTTACTTTTCATTTCTGCTTAAAGTAAAATGAATTTACAGAAAATTATTTTTTATAAAGTTATGAAAGAACTCACACCTGCCCATGTTAGAGAAAAGAGGGATATGGAATAATTAGTGTAGCCTTATGCACCGACTTATCGAACCTTTGGAGTGATATTCAATTAGTTAGTGACTACCAACTAATTAATAGTTTTTTTACTTGACAATAAATAAGTTGGAAACATAATTGATTTTCTAACTATCTGCCTTTTCAAATTTATATCAATATTAAGTTCAGAGTTTTCCAAATTGAAAGCTTTCTTAAATTTTCTGGCCATTTGAGGCGATCAACTCCGCAATTTGGCGGATAGCTTTTTCTGATTCCGGAATACCGAAAATGGGCCAAACGTGCATCATTTGGAGATACTCAAAATAATTGAGCAGTACATCTTTACTTTCACAGAGTGATTTAAATTTTCTGTGGTCGGCATTCATTATTTCGTGTGTGCCTGAAAATAGACTCATGGTTGGCAGGTCCCGTAAATTGCCATATAATGGACCAACCAGCCAATTTTTTGTATCTGAACCGTTGGCATAAAACAAACCTGCTATACTAGGGCCTTCAATAGTTAAAGCCGGATCGTATTTTTCAACGGGCAGCATATCCAGATTAGTCATTGAAATATCTAGCCATGGCGATAACATTATCAGCTGTGATGGTAAAGCAATACCCTCCTTTTTCATTTTAAGCACTAAAGCGAGAAGTAATCCGCCTCCCGCTGAATCGCCCATAAAAAGGACATCTTGCTGGCTATGCGATGCATATACCTACTTTATCAATTTTTCCATCATGAAAATGGTTTCCCGGTAACAACTTTCAGGTGCAAGTGGGTAATCAGGAACGATGAAGCTTACATCCGATTTATCGGCCACCAGTTTTATAAAATTCCAATGGTATGGGCGCAGGCTGTTAACGTAAGTGCCACCGTGAATGTAAAGAATAGCTTCTTTTTGCTTTTTTAAACGTTTGGGTGTCAAATAAAAAATATTTCTACCCAGTATCCTTTTGGTTTCAGTATTAAAATTGTCCCTAATGATAGCAGTCGGGAAAGGATCATCGCCTCTACGGTTAACTTTTTTTCTTTAATATTTTTGGCAAACTTCCCTTTTAGGTCCATAAGTCGGGCAATGGTTGCGATTAAACGGCTCCTAAAACTTACAGGTTCCTGGTGGACATAAAAAGTTCCCTTTGCACGATTATTTTCTTTAAGCATTAAAAAGTTTATTGAACTGCTTTAAAAAATTTATAAAACCTTATGCTGCCAGTATCATTAGTCCGCCCATAATGGAAATGTTTTTCATAAAGTTTACCACCTGGTTCTGCTTCTCCTCTACAGATGAAGACGAGAAATTATGGAAAATGAAAGGGGTTGGCAACAGGTAAATAAACAGAACCCAGGCTGCTATGCTGGTATGGAAAGACAGGAGAATTGATGCGCTGCAACCTACTTTATAGTGATGAAGTGCTGAACTGGCAAGTTGTGAGCTTAACCGAAAGCACACTTAGTCTATACCAGGTTGCAGATGAAATAACCTATTATTGTATTAAAGTTCAGGATTAAATTATCTACTTAATTAAAATTAGTAGTTCTGTTTTACCAGCTGAGCCAATCGCTGATGTATTCGTCCAGGCCGGATAATTTTTTATTCACTTTTGCCTTATAGAAATAGTTTGGTTCAAAGTTTATATCCACGCATTTTTTTGTCTCGATATACTCTGGATGCTTTTTATCCCTTAAAATTTGGACCATATTATTATATCCTATTATACCCCCGCTATCTCCTGGCGGGGAGGAATACCTTCCGCTAATACAATATGGATATTCTTTAAAGTCTTCTTTCGGGAGAAATCTTTTAAAAACAACATAATGTATCCATCTTGCCCTGAAATCATATGTATAGCGCAAAACATTCCTCGTATCCACGAAAACGGAGTCAAGCGTGATTTTTCTTGCATCAAGTATTACTTCACCATTATCGTTGGCAATATTTTCTGATTCACCAAAAATAAAATCGTTGTAATCGAATTCAAAAGCGCTGTAATTACCCCAGCCAAAAGCAATTTGGATAATATGGTGCAGTTCAAAAAGGGTAGTTTCTTTCTCGACTTGCAGCACTCTATAAATGCGGGGCTCTGATTTCTCTATGAAAACATCTAACTGAATAATCTCCATATTAACACACTCTTTTGGCGTAAACACAAGCCACAGTTTTGATACTGTTTAACCAATCTTATTTCATATCGCTGCACCAATTATACCCTCCGTCCGATGCAAATTTTTTGAAAAATTCTAAGTAAATAATTTGCCTAGCTACTTGCAAGCGAAATATTCCCTTGCATGAATAATGAGCAGGATTACTTATCCTGGATATGTCTCGTATGCCAGATATGTACAGGTTTTACTGAAGCAACTTCTTCAAGTCTCAAGCTCAGTAGATGGAATAAAACCTTCGGATTGGTCAATAAAGTACTCAGGATGAAAAAGTGTGTTACTCAACTCTTCTTTCTTGCAATAAGTCAAAAAACAAATTTCAGCTGAAGTGATGTTCAATATCAATGAGCAGGATTGCTTAATTTATAAGCCTGTTGTGTTTATTTGAGCTGAACTTTTTAAGTTTGATGAAAGCCGAAACACCCAAAGGTATAACTCTTCATCTTTTATAGGTGGTTTTGCACTTGCCCTTTGCACGTGCAAAGGGACATTCTACTTCGGGGGGGGGTAGATGCCCCACTTTTTCAAACTTACCATAGCAAAATCAAAAAAGCCAGACCTAATATTGGGGGCTGGCTTTTTTTGAATACGAGGGGATTTGGGGGATTATCTTTCTATGTCTTTTTACATTGATAATCTGTTTGTCGTTGTATCGAATCCTATATAGTAGTCAAGTTGCAAATTTGTTGCATTGGTCTCAATCTTTGATTTATTCTTACTAAGGACAGATATTTCAAACTCCAGATTTCGCAACTCGTCCTGTGCATATGTAAGCAACGCGCCCTTAAAGCCAGCCATCTCTTGCTCAATCAAATTTCTTTGGTTTATTAAAAGCTGTAGCTTGTTCGACATATTTTTGATTACGTTATTCATGCTGAAAAGATTCTTAAAGTTTACAAATGAGTAGGATTGCCTATGTCTACTTTCCTTAAATAGCAAAGCCAGTTCGGGGGCGACTGGCTCTGAGGGTATTATTTATAAATGCGGTTATAAAGAACTATGCGCTAACTAATATTATATCTGGTTAACAAAATCAAAAATAGGGATGAAGTATTTAATGCCAACTGACGAAAGTCAGTTCATCAGCTGATTTTTTTCGGGCGGGAAAATAATGCTTTGGATATTTAACGGGGTGCGCAAATTAGCAATGCCGAAAATACAACGACAACGAAACTACTCAGCACTTCTACTATCCAGAGGAAAGTCAGATAAGCCCTATAGTCTTTTCTTAGCTCAGACGTTTTCTTGGTCTGCATGGATTTATATTTGGTATTGAAAAACACTTCAACACCAATATTGTGAATTCGGAAAAGAATAACTGAGACCCAAGTCCAAACGAAAAACATTATAATCAATAACAAAGTGGCGATGTAAAACAACATGATAAATTAAAGAATTAGAGATTATAAAAGTATACCTCTTTACATACGCGGGGAAGTAAAGGTTACCGCTTGTACCAACAATTATTTTAAAAAAAGCCAGCACCATGTGGTTGCTGGCTTAACCTTTGTTGATGTGTATGAATTCGTCTCAAATATAAACTTGTTTTGGGAATTGCAGAATTTCTGACATTTACATTTAACTTCTGAAAATCAAAAAACCGATGCCGATTCCGCAGAGAATTTCAACTGCCCAAAAAACTGCCATATAGAATGTGAACTGATTGAAGTGTTCGGCATACGTTTGATTGACAGCTGTTGCTTTCTTTCTGTAAGCATTATTTACGCCCCCTTGAGCATATATGGTAATGAGCAATAATAAGCCCCATATCCAGACACATATCAGCGGCATTATCAGATTATTTAACCATCCCATGAGTTAATTGTGTTTATTACATCGTTATTTTTAATCTTGAACCCAGAATCCTTTCTCACGCGAGACTCAACTCTTCTTTCTCGTTTTTTACCATTTTATTATTAGTAGATGAGGCATTGGGTACTACTTTGTTTTCCGTAATTTTATAAATAGTTGGTTTGCGACTCTTGGCAGATATCTCAAAGTCAAGGTTTCTTAACTCTTCCATGGCATGTTCTTTAATTCCTCCGCTCAAGTCGTCTATGACTGATAGTATTAACGCCCTCTCTTCTTTCAGTAATTCAAGTTGTCTCTCCATAGGAATAAATACGAGCCGACATGAAGAAAAGATGCAGCTTAATATGCATTTGAGTAGGACTAACCATAATCACAAAGCACAAAATGTAATGAGATTATATTGCATCACTTTAAATCGCAGTTCTCAATTTCCAGGTCAATGTTTGAGCTGACAAAAATCAGGCTTGTGCAAGAAGTTGTAACTTTTCGAAAAAAATCATAGTGAAATGATTTGTTTGCCAATGTAATTGAGGAAGGGTGCTCATTGTAGTTCAGGCTCATAATGGGTCATAATTATATAAAATTAAAGTCAATGAAGACTATCACTTCCGTATATGAAAAAATGAGCCTGATTAATCTGTTGGTTGCGCTCTATGCTTTCGCTATGATGATTATGGTCTTCGTTCTGATAAACATTAAATAGTATTCTCTTTGCTCCTTCCTTCCTAACTCCTGGTCAAATGGAAAGTTTTCTCTCAAATTTCAGTGGGTATTACTTTTAACCAGTAGGCGTAGGAATCTTTGGCTATCGCCATAAATGCTATTTCATCATCATCAATGTTATAAAGAGTATAAACCAACTGTTCTTCATATTTGGCTCCCTTCAAGGCATCGACTAATAAAGTATTTGCCTCAGAGATTAATTTAAATGGGTATAAAATGTAGGTTTCTGAGTCCAGCACTTTATTGTAACCGCTTCTTTGGCACACAAGAAATTTGATACCAGTTTCCCTAAGCTCAGATAGCGTTTCGAGGGTAAAGTGTTTCATGGCTGCAATTTTAAATGTTACCAAAAGCTTTTTCTTAAAAAATATTTCATGCGGATACAAATCAGGAAATCCTTACTCTTTCATTGGCAAGGTTTATAAAAATTTGTTCTTCGTCTCTTTCCATTGTTGTTCAAGTCTTCCCTTTCTCCTTATCAATCGTAAAATTTTAGTTTGCAGTTCGTCAATCTGTGTTCCTTCACGCGCCATTGCCAGTCTTTCTTCTATCTGGTCAATGGTCAGTTTGCTATTCTGATAGCTTGCTTTGGCAATCTCAATCTTTTCAAACAACTTATCAGAGCGCGATTTGAACACATCTAAATTTCTTCTGAAAAAATAAATTTGCTTTTGTGTGCTTGGGTTTGGTGACGTAGCTGATTTTTTTTCGCAGTCACTCAGTTCTTTATACAATTTGCTGGTGAATTTTGCAATTGCTATATATAGCCTGTCAGCTAACTTCAGCGTATTTTCAAACGCATGGTCAGGAAGGATAGTCGCAGCCTGACTGTTTGTTGTGTTGAGATTTGAACTTAGCATAGGGAGATTTTTAAGTTGATTAAATCATATGCTAAAATTAACGCTGACCAGACCGACAAAACAATGAGCAAACATGCTCAATCCATGTTTTTATTGCTGAATATAATATATACGCTAAAGCTGGTTGCCTAAAAGGAAACGCATATCTCAAACAAATGCGGCAATTATTTTAAAGGCATACTACACTGATGTATTTGTGCGAATCAGATTTTCCCGATAGTTTTTCAGCCTGTGAGTATGTATGCTCAATTTGAGCGCCTGAGTTAATCATTTCTTGGAACATAGCTTGGGATTTGAGCAAAAATTGTAAGGTTCAGCATCAATAGTGCGGGTAGTATAATTCGTTTCATGATTGGTTTGTTTATCTCTTTATAGCTGATTCAGCCTAAAGGTTAACGCTCATGGAGAAGTTTATTTCTAATTAAGCCTTGCACCTAAGTTCGGATTGCCTTGAGCTACCGAGTTTGTTTAATAAAATGGAGCATGATTTTTTTACGAGGTATGAAAAAATGAGCACTCCTATTCATGCGTTTTTTATAAGAATACCACTAGATATGTATTTAATTTAAATGTAAAAATGCCAATTTGGGCATCTTAAATATAAAATATGACTATCTCTTAAAGTAGTTAGTAGAAATTACTCATTAAAAAAATAGTTACGTATAATTATATGTATATTTAATTGCATAAAGATAAATAAACTTTAAAGCTAAAATATGAACGATAAAGAAGCGCTTTTATTGATTGGGAAAAACATTCAAAGGCTGAGGAATGCAAAAAATATCAAGCAATATCAACTTGCCGCGATGTGCAATTTTGAAAAAGCGAATCTCTCTCGCATTGAATCAGGCAAAACAAACGCAACCATGCTTACAATCCAAAAAATCGCCACAGTGCTGGAGATTCCGATGCGCGATTTATTCGTTGATTCGAGCAATTAGAATGAGGTATGGGATTTTACCATGTTTTACCTAAGCGGATTCAATTATAATATAGTATTATTTGCTTAACCAGCCAAAGTCTAAACCGACCCTATCCAGATAATTCTGTGCTTACAGCAGTAAACACTGAATTTACGCCCGTTCCATCGAACGTTTTCAGCGTATTCGATGCAATGCCGTTATAAAAAGTTTTTTTTATCGGACAGTACAGAAATGTTTTGTTATCATAAATTAGCGTTTTGATTCACAATACCCCCCCTGTGTTTTTTTGAATGCAAGCAACATCAGGCATATGAGGTATTTTTTTACTGCAATTATTGTTTTAAGGACATTAGGTTTATGGGCGCAGGTGCCCGCTAATGACGAGTGTTCGTCGCCAACTTCATTGGGTACGCTGGGCAACCCCGGTAGCTGCGGTAGCGGTATTAAAAAGGGCACCACTACCACCCTGGCCGGCACCAACGCAAATGCAACCCCGGGTAACCCGTACTACCCGGGGTTGTAATAATACCAACCAGGTAAATGATGTTTGGTATTCGTTTGTAGCGCCGGCCAATGGTTTTGGCGTTAACATCCATATAAGCGGCGGTACGCTGGCTACTCCTTCAGTGGCCCTTTACCAGTACACGGGTTCCTGCGATTCGTTGCAGGAACTGGCGTGCAGCACGGGCATAAACGATACTGTGTCGCTTATTGCATCAAGCGGTATAATACCCGGGCAAACGTATTACATACAGGTTAGTGGTAACGATGCCACCACTATGGGTACTTACAACCTGGCGATATATGCCTTCCAGGATTGTTCAGATTGTTTAAATGCTGGTACCCTAACAGTTTCACCTTTGCCTGTTAATGGTGTTTACCAGCCGGGCCAGGTAGTATCGTTTTGTTTTCATATTGACAGGTGGACCCAAACGCAAAATAACTGGCTGCATGGGGTGCAAATGGCCTTTGGTCCGGGTTGGGACATTACCACGCTCACTACTTCGCCACCGCCGCCTTATGCATCTACGTCGGCCTATTATGGTGGTGGGACACCCGCAAGTTGCGGCAGTTGGAGCTATTACCCTACAGGTATTACCAGCTCTGCTACAGGTGCCGCTTGGCCCGCAGGTTTTTATTTTAACGGTACCTACAGCGTAAGCGCCTTAACCGGTTTACCTAATGGTTGTACTTCGCAAAACGACGGTAACCCCGGTAACAATTTTGGCGATGGCATCAGTAATTCGGGTCTTATCATTAACCCGCCGGCTAACGAATGGAATTTTTGCTGGACAATAGCAGTTATACAAGGCTGCCATCCAGGAACTAGTTTATCAGTACAGGTAAGTACCTCAGGCGATGGTGAGTCCGGCGCCTGGAGCAGTCCTGGTTGCGCTAACGACCCTGTAACCAACTTTACAGCGCTTACAAGTTGTTGCCCGCCCAATATGGCGAGTACGGCTACCTGCCCGGGTGCTAATGCCGGCACAGCTTCCGCTTCGCCAATTGGCAATGCCGGGCCGTATACCTTTACATGGTCGGCCGGAAGTCTAAACGATTCGGTAGAAACAGGCCTGCCTGCCGGTAACTATACGGTTACTGTTGTGGATGCAAACCACTGCTCTGCCAGTGCTTCAGTAACAGTAGGGGCCAACACAGTGCCCGCCTCAAATGCCGGCAGCAATATTAGTTTTTGTTCGGGTTCAAGCGCCACCATTGGCGCTGCCACTACTGCGGGTAATACTTACTCATGGTCGCCGGCTACAGGTTTAAGCAGCAGTGCGGCAGCTAACCCCACTGTAACGCTAACAAATGCCACAGGTAACCCTGTTACCAGCACTTATATGGTTACTACCACCACTACAGCCACGGGCTGCTCCTCAACATCCAGTGTAAACGTTACGGTTAACCCCAGCCCTGCGCCTACCGCCAGCAACACAGGGCCATACTGCACCACATCTGCTATACAACTTAATGCACAGGGTGGCAACACTTATGTATGGAGCGGCCCCGCAGGTTTTACCAGCAACCTGCAAAACCCAACTATTGCCAACGCCACGCTGAGTATGGGCGGCACTTATAACGTTACTGCAACTGCTAACGGAGGCTGCACGGCAACTGCCACCACGCAGGTAGTAGTAGCCAGCAATTTATCGCCGGTAGTAACCAATACTGGGCCATATTGTGCAGGTAGCTCCATACAACTTAATGTGGCCGGTGGTACTATTTTTAACTGGAGCGGCCCTAACGGTTTTACCAGCACCTCGCAAAACCCAATAATTGCCAACGCAAGTTCAACAATGGCTGGTACGTATAATGTAACCGCCAGCGATGCCAGCGGCTGCAGCGGCACCGGCAGCACCAACGTGTTCGTAAATCCTTTACCAACAGCAACAGCAAGCAACACCGGTCCGTATTGCCAAGATGCCAGCATACAACTGAGTGCTATTGGCGGAGCTACTTATAGCTGGAGCGGCCCTCAGGCTTACACCAGTACGGCACAGGCACCTATAATAACCAATGCAGTGTTAGCAATGGCCGGCGCTTATAATGTAACTGTTACCGATGCCAATGGTTGCACGGCTACTGCCAGTACCACTGTTGCAATTAATGCAGCACCGTTAGCTAATGCAGGTTCCGGTGTGGTTGTAACCTGTGCAAACCCACAGCCTTCATTAAATGCGGCCGCCATACCTGCCGGCGATACCTACAACTGGGGTGGCCCAGGAGTAATAAGTGGTGGCACTACTGCCACGCCTACGGTGAATGCAGCCGGCACCTATACACTTACGGTTACCAATGCCAGCAACTGTAATGCTACAGCCAGTGTAGCGGTAACCTCAACAGTTACCCCACCTAACCTGGTAATAGGCCCCGGTGGTACTATTACCTGCCTAATTAGTTCGGTTACGTTAACATCATCATCATCATTAAGTGGGGTAGGCCTTGCCTGGAGCAACGGCGCAACTACCGGTAGTATTACTGTTACAACGCCTAATACCTACACTATTACTGTAACCGATCCATCCACCGGCTGCACCGTATCAGCATCGGCTACAGTTGCTATTGATATTACAACCCCTAACGTCAATGCAGGCCCTGCGCAAATAATGGGTTGCAACAGCACTATTAATTTGGCAGGGTCTTCAACCACTGCCAATGCGGTGTATAACTGGAGCGGTGGCACCATCACTGCAGGTGCTACCACCGCAACGCCTACGGTTTCATCAACAGGTAACTACAACCTTACTGTAACCGACCCGGCCAATGGCTGTACCGCCAGTGCCAGTACCACCGTTACTTCAACCAACCTTCCTGTTATTACCGGATCGGTAGTAAATAACCCATGCCCCGGGGTTTCTGTAGGCCAGGTTACCATACAGGTAAGCTCGGGCACGCCGCCATATCAGTATTTATGGAGCAACGGCCCAGCCGGGCCGGCACTTAGCGGTTTGCCTTCTGGATATTATCATGTAACCGTAACTGATGCAGTATCGTGTATTGATACCGCCTCATTCCAGGTAATTAATGGTGTTTACACTGTGCTGGCCGAACAGAATGATACCATTAACCTGGGCCAAAGCACACAACTTACCGGCCTTGTTGCTGTAGGTGGTAATGGTCAGCAATCGTATTTCTGGTCGCCATCTGATTTCCTTAGCTGCGATACCTGCCAAAGCCCTGTAGCATCGCCTTATCAAACTATTACCTACACAGTACAAGCTACTGATACCAATGGCTGTACGGGCTCATCAAGCGTAACCATAACTGTTAACCCGCTGCACAATGTTTTTATACCTAACGCCTTTACACCAAACGGTAACGGTACCAACGATTATTTTAGCATTTATGGCGATTTAACGCTAGTGATATTTTTCGAAGCAAAAATATTTAACCGCTGGGGCGAACTGGTGTTTGAATCAAACAGCCAGTATTTTAACTGGGATGGAACCTACAAAGGCAAACCCGCACCTGCAGGCGTTTATGTTTACGAAATGAAAGCTACATTCCTTGATAGGTATACTACCCAGCTTTTTAAAGGTAGCTTAACGCTGATCAGATAACATTACTTCCGGATACAGTTATAACATAACAATGTTCAAAACCCGGCGGGTCATAATTAGATCAGGCAATTCAGCTGGTTTTTAGGCATATCCCAAAAGTAGAAATGTGCTAATGTTCTATACTATTTTAGCCTAAAGAAAATCTGCATAAACTTTATCCCATATTAACTGTGCGCCCCTCACATTTTTAGAGCCAGCCTAAAGTAGATAAATTCGGGTCAAAATTAATGTCAGTCCATCAGTTGATTTCTTTCGGCGTTATAAGAATAATCGAGAAATTAGTTAGGTGTAATAATGTGCAATGCCAAAAATACAACAATAAAGAAACTACTAAGTACTTTTACTGTCCAGAGAAAAGTTAGATAAACACTAAATTCTTTTCTCAGCTCAGACGT
>Ga0364860_10557_pt3 | contig 13291 bp, 11 predicted proteins | sample ExccelAu500001D4_FD_206916 | JGI IMG/M metagenome (GOLD analysis project Ga0364860, IMG submission 206916) | Enriched cells from Trout Bog Lake Hypolimnion, Wisconsin, USA - BchlTB.Aug20.5000.01 .D4 | ecosystem: Environmental > Aquatic > Freshwater > Lake > Hypolimnion/Profundal zone | place: USA... | reverse complement strand
TCAAAGTGAGGATTGTAAAACAAAGCGCCTCAGCCTCCTTTATCACCTATGCCGATGAAAACGTCCCTGCTGCGGTAGCGGTTTGGGAGGTTTCCTCATAGAAAATATCCCCGATAAGTTCCGAGGCGTAGCGGTTGGTTTCTATATCGGCATTGGCATGGAATATCTTCGTCCCAAGAGTACCAAGGAAACTTTTAACCTTGAAATCTGATTTTGCCCCGCCCATGTTCGCGAGGTAATTCGGCAGGTTCTGCGAGATATAGACGGTCGCTATCCGGCTACTCCGTGCCGTCGCCTGATACTCCGCGTCATGCTCATGCAGGAAGTGCTGGGCTTCGTCAGCCCAGAGAAAGACCGGACGGGCGGCATCGGTAATTTCCCTTTTCTCCATAGCCCGCTGCCAGATGTATTTGAACATTATCTGACTATCCCGGCCTATCTTATGATAGGTCTTTACAGGTAGGTTAATCAGGATGATCTTGCCGCTCAGGCAATCTTCCGGCGTAAAGGTCGCTGCACGACTGCAAAAGAGTGAATAAACCGGGTCACGTAACAAATGGAATAAAAAACCCGAAAAGGAAAAGTCTATAATCGAGCGGGTTTTTTCTGCAAGGTTCATAAAGCTGTCCATGAAGAACTGATGTATGAACTTGAACAACCGGGCATCGGGGAGGGCGGCGCACACCATTTCATCATAGTATAGATCGTCCGAAAATTTGAGCATGGTTTCGACGGGTTGCTTGTTCGCCCAAGTCTTTATCTGGTCGTTAACCTTTTGCTCTGCAATATCAAATGCAATCTGAAAGGCGCTTGGTTCTCCGGGATTATTTACGCTGTCTGCTTTTGGCAGACTTTGTACAATCTCGAACATCTTCTGTACCGAGATTTTACCGTAGGCCAGTTTGCACAGGTCGATGACGTTGAAAATAAGCATATCCAAAGCCGTCTCCCAAAAGGGGTCTTCGGCCTTGCCGCCGGATTTTTCTTCACTGGCGTTAATAACTGTCTTAAGCACCTGCACGATGTTTTCCGTGAGGAAATCACCGCCTGTGCCGCCTGTATAATCAAGAAAGTTAAAGAAGTTGCCCCGCCCTGGCTCGACAATAATAAGATCATTGCTGCGGGAGGTCTTGGCGCAATAATCGACCCAGACATCTTTTTCATCTGGCTTGACCGTCAGCACCAGCCCACCAAAACCCGCCGCGAGGTATTTTAATGCCAGCATCCGGCCTGAACCGGAAGTTTTACCTGAACCTATGCCGCCGAATATCTGCACCCCTTCAACGGCGTTCCGTACAGACCATACCCCGGCGACCGAGTCGCTGCCGGATAATTCGATAAGGGGGGTGTCGAGATCATAAGTCTCCATAAAAAAGAAGTTGTCAGACCTTAACGGTCTGGTTCTAAATCACGGTCTTTCCTTGGCTCCTGTCTTATATCCTTATTCTGTTCTGTCTTTAATGGTGCCTTGTGTTGCTCTGCGATCCTTTCAAGGACAAGCTGTTTTCTGCCATCCCGAAAACCATCAAGGCGGGGGCTATCGTTTTGCACCTGTACAACACAGTCCGACACTTCCGGCAAGTGCTTGGTAATAATATAACCTTCGTTAAATCCTTTTATATATCCTGCATCCGGTGTTGTCTGTTCGTCTGGCATAGCTAAAAAGTATTATGAGCGTTCTTATCAAGATAGTCGTGTATGGAATCACGGTCATAGAGGATGACCCGTTTTTGCGGCTGGGAAAAACGGATTTTACCCTCATCGCGCAGCTTTTGCAGGGTAGTATGTGATTTGATATTCAAGAGGTGCATAGCTTCCTCGTCTGAAATCCAGTTATCTTTTTTATCGTCGTGGGCATGGCTTAACCGCTCCACGACTTGCTCGATCATGGTGTATAACGCGGCATCCTCAAGGCATATCACTTCCATAAGCGGAGATATGAAATGGTGCGAAAATCTAAGGCAGGGTGAGAAAAAGGAGATACCGATTTAACGGTATGGGCTTGTTTCTAACATAAAGCGCCCTGTCGTCGTCAGTCTAAAAGAAATAATTTATTGCGTTAACGCAAAGATAACGTTTTTATTGAGATTTATTATATGAGATCAGTTGAAGGACAGAATGGGCGCTAAGGAACAGTTGCAAAAAAGAATTACGCTTGTTTTCTAATAACGTTTGGAATGATAATAAAGGCCTATATACCTTCAACTAACTTTGCGTTGTAGTCGTCGAGAATATTACTTGGGAGGCTCTTAAGATAAACCTCCGTTGTTTTTAAGCTTGAATGCCCCATCATACTGCTAATAGCATTTAATGGAATCTCATGTAACATTGCTTGTGTGGCAAAGGAGTGACGGCTTACGTAGGTCGTGAGGTTTTGCGAAATTCCGCAAAGCTCGGCCAACTTCTTTAATTTTTTGTTATAGCGTGTCCGCGCCCACTGTATTTCCTTGTCCTGCTGCTCGGGTGTGTCATGTTTTAGGATAGGGAATACGTAGGGGGAATTTGGCGAAAGGGCGGCATAATAGGAAAGTATCTTTTCCAATGCGGGTGTGATCTTAATATCATAAAGCTTGCCAGTTTTGCGCCTGCGATAGTTAATACGTCCGCCCGTTACGGCACTTTTTTCAAGATAGGCCATGTCCGAGAAATTCATGCCGTACATCATGTAGCTGGCGACAAAATAATTCCGCGCGTAAAAGCATTCATGCGTAGCATCCAGTTCAAGCGTGATGATTTTTTTTAGAAGATCCCAGTCAAGAGCGCGTTTTACCGTCGGCTCTGTTTTGATTTTATAGTCGTCAAAAGGGTAGCCTTCCTTATCTATCAAACCATCCTTGATGGCCTTATTATAGATAGCGCGAATAGCTCTCATATATAATGAAAGACCGTTTACAGTGTTGCCGTTTTTATAGTGTGTCGTTTCAAACTTTGTCAGGAATTTATAATTGATGTCTTCAAACTTAATATCCTTGCCCGTATAAAGCTCTCTGGCGTTATTCTTGGATTTACCCGTGTTTTTGTAGGTTATGCCGTTTACAAAGTCCTTCAGAACGCTGATAGTTGTAGCATACCACCGGGCGGTGCCAAATCGGCGCGCTTCTTGAAGCGCACTTACCTGTTCATCGGCATAGGTGATAAAGGAGGCTGAGGCGCTTTGTTTTACAATCCTCACTTTGACATCGGCAAGCGACATGCTGTCCAGTTTTCCAGCTTCCTGCAACTTTAAGACAATATCCCGCGCATCCTTTTTTTGCGCTGACAGGATATTGTTCAGACGGGTAACAGAGGTCAGGCCCTTGTAGGAGTTTTTGACCTCACGTTTCTTATCGTCCCAATCATTCAGCGGCACGCTGTATTTTGTCGGGATAGGCAAGGTTCTTTCATCGCACGAAAGACGCAGGATGATTGGGTAGGTGCCGTCTTTCTTTTTTCTTCTGGTGTCGAGAGCTATAATAACATTGACATTCATACCGTAAAGGTACGGAAAATTTGCACAGAATTTGCACAGGATTTTTGGTTTTACATGGTGTCAGTTGAATTCACGAAAGCTGAAAGCAGCCACAGTAAAGCATTTTAGAAACTGCGAAAACCATGTAATATCAATTACCCTTGGCTTCCCAAGCTGAGGGTCGCGGGTTCGAGTCTCGTTTTCCGCTCTTTTTAGCCTCATGGTTATTTATGACTATGAGGCTTTTTTATTCAGGGGGATAAATAAGGTGAAAACCCTATAAACCTCGAAACTACATTGATTATTAATTATATTTGCCCTTTAATGATTGGTATTAATTGAGAAAGCAGTTAATTAAAATAGTAAGCTGGGTAATGATTGCCGTGTTCTTTGTGGGTGTAGCCCCCAAAGAGTATGTGCATGAGGTGCTTTTTCATCATCATGATACTGTTCACCCATTATATAAAAAGGGTGAAATTGTCATTACACCCAAGCATATCCATTGCGATTTTTTAGGTTTTGCTTTTGCGCCATATATAGCCTCTGCAGCACAGACCCTTACTTTCAGGAAAGTAACTGTTCACATTACTTCATATGTCCTTCCGTCTTATTCTTCCGGACATCATGTCGCTTCTTTAAGGGGCCCTCCCTGCATAAGCTAAATATGATTTGCTTTATTGCTGTTTCAGCAACTCTTTATTCTCATTTAAAATAATGCGGTAGTGGTTGATTTATATCACCATTTTATTATTGTATATGCTGTTACAAAAACACATATACGGGACTTACCACTACCACTAAAAACAATTTTATGAAAAAAATAATTATATTAATAATATTATTGTATTCGACTATTAATCTCCAGGCACAATCATTGAGCGGCAGGGTATTTGATAGTATCACAAATAAAACAATTCCCGGTGTAATAATTTCTATTCCGCAACTAAAAATAGGTGCTACCACTGATGCATATGGGTATTACAATATTACCCAGGTTCCCAAAGGCACCTATGATATTGAGGCCCAAAGCCTGGGTTATGCTTCATCAATAAGGCACGTGAAAATAACAGGTGAAACAACTCTTGATTTTACAATGACCGAGTCATCGTCTACGATGCAAGAGGTTATCATTACGGTATTGGGCTACCAAACCACCAATATGCGTGCACCTATTCCTGTTTTACCTGTTACACATGAGATGTTGTTGCAGACTACAGCATCCAATGTAATTGATGCCATTGCCCTGCTACCCGGTATGAATGAAATTACTACTGGTCCTGGTATATCAAAGCCTGAAATTAATGGCCTTGGATATAATCGCGTACTAACACTTTTTGATGGTGAAAGGCAGGAAGATTTCCAATGGGGTGATGAACATGGTATCCTAATCGATCCATATGCAGTATATAGCGCTGAAATTATCAGGGGTGCTGCATCTCTGCAATATGGCGCCAATGCTGTAGCAGGAGTGGTGAGCTTCAAATCTGAACCACATCCCGAAGATGGCACTGTACAAGGCAGTGCACTGCAGGAATATCAAACGAATAATGGAATGATAGGGACTTCGTTTGATGTAGCGGGCAACCACAATGGTTTTATATGGGATCTCAGGGGGAGTAATGAAGAAGCACATTGCTATACAGATCCTAAGGATGGGTATGTGTGGGGCACTGCTTACACCCAGCAGAATATCAGAGGTTCCCTTGGATTGGACAAGAAGTGGGGTTATTCACACTTGTCTTTTAGCGTACTTCATCGCGAGGCAGAGATACCTGATGGTAACCGCGACAGCGCTACTGGCGCATTTATATTCGATGTACCCCAGTCAACTGCGTATGGCGGCAATCCACAGTATTATACTGCTGCAACTGCACCGTCTCCGTCATTAATTAACACGTTAATACCCGGCACAGGGCAGGTCTCTCCGACCAGGTCTGATTTTCTGTCTTACAACCCTTTAAAAGCATCAGTATACCAGATATTACAGCATGAAACTCTTTGGTGGCAAAACAGTATTAATGTAGGGTCGGGCAAACTTGGCGTGGATCTTGGTTATACACAGAGTTACCGACGGGAAGATGATACCGGTACTTATCCTGAGGAAAATATGACGGTGCATGATATCCCCTATTCAATTAAATACCAGATAGAAGGTGCTAATTCAGGACTGAAGCTTACTGCCGGTGTTAACGGAATATATGAATGGTGCAATAATCCTTCTGAAGTACCTGCCCCATACATTAGCGATTTTGAAATTCCTAATTACCGTGACTTTGATATGGGTGGTTATGTCATTGTTCAAAAAGATTTTAAAAACCTTACACTCAGCGGTGGGGTGCGCTATGATCTGAGAACTATAGTTGGAGACCCTATGTATCTCGGTAATTATGCCACTTCTGCACAACAAGTGGTTCCTGCAGGTACTCCGGGTGCTGTTACACAGTTCCCCAGTTTCAACCAATCATATACCGGGACCTCAGCAAGCATCGGCGGTACGTATCAACTGCCGGAACACAACTATGTAAAGTTAAACCTTGCAAAAAGTTTCCGTGCTCCATCTATTAGTGAATTAACCAGTAACGAGCTGGACCCCTCCAATATTTTCAGATTAGGAGATCCTAACCTTAAAGCTGAATCAGGGTATGAAGTGGATATTGCTTATGGGAATAATGGCAAGGATGTTAGTTTTGAAGTAGATGGTTTTGCCAACTATATAAGCAACTTTATATTTCCCTCAAAGCTTTCCAGTAAATTGGGTGGAGATTCCCTGCAGTTGGGCGCGCCAGTATACAAGTATGGTGCTGCAAATGCAATAATTGCTGGAGTTTCGGCATATTTTAATATACACCCTGCCGATACAAAGTGGCTGGAAATAAAAAATGGGTTTACTTATATTAATTCCTACTTACCTAACCAAACTGACACAACCGATCATGTGCCTTTTACACCAGCTCCAAGGTTCACAACAGAAGTCAGGTTTAAGTTGAACGACAGGCCACATTCTATCCTTAAAAGCACATACATACAGTTTGGGGCAGAGCATGACTGGGCGCAAAATAATATCTACAGCGCTGATTATAATGAACTGCCATCTATTGCTTATACATTATATAATGTGGGCGTAGGGACAAATTTCGTCAACAAAAAAACGCATCGCACGGTTGCCTCACTGTTTATTAATTGTACCAACCTGATGAATCTTGCGTATGTGGATCATACATCACGTCCGCAATACTTCTGGGCATATAATGGCGCTTATGCAGGCCTCGCTAACAATGGTGTTACCTCTGCAGTAGTTACCCAGTCTAGCCAGGGGATTTACAACATGGGCAGAAATGTAGGTATTAAGCTTGTTTATCCTTTTGGTGGTCATAAAGTGTCTGAAACAGAAATGACTGGAATTGATAAATAAGAAGAATTGACTAGAATTTATTACCGTACCCCTATCCAGGGGTACGGTTTCCTAGTGCTATTTTAAAATATGATGAATGAAGTGGGAAATGTGTTTTTGTTTCATTTATCGGCGTGTTCGTTGAAGTATATGGCAGGGTTTTTCTATATAAGCTATAGTAAATGAGGCAACTTCGAAATGAATTATACTATGATTTAGAAAAAGAAAAAAACTTTACCCCGGGCCAGGAAAAAGCGAAACGGTACAAAATTACATTTATACATGGGAAAACTATTTTTTATACTTCCTGTAATTTCGGTTATCGGCTTTCTCTTTGGCAAATGGACATGTGGGCGAAAGACAGTGCAAACAACCGGATTTTTTGCCACAACACTTACTTTCATTTTTCTTAATCTTATCCATTCGATAATTGATGGTACACTTTTAAGATCGCTTGCACTGAATGTATACAGTTTGAGTATCGCCGGCACACATGAAATTATACGTCAGCCGGTGCTGTATTTTTTTTACTTCACTGCTATTACTCCTTTCAGGAATCCTTTGTGGCAAAAAATAGCAATAGGGATATTCTCAGTCACAGGAATATGGATACTCGGACTTATTTTTGGAAGTTTGTTGGCAATACCATCCAAATACCTTCCTGATCATGAAATTGCTTTGTATATCTACGCATTTTTTTTGGGAGATATTGGTCACCATTGCAATGATTACATACGGCGCAAAAGAAAAAACAGATAAAGGAACAGACAATCTCTTTACTGAGGCCGGTATTTATTAAATATCTTTGGAATTGGGAAATATGGCTATAACTAATCAAGATGCATTGACAATGAAGGAGCGCCTTGCTGCATTGCGCAACCTGCCTGCATTTTTCAAATTAGTTTGGGAATCCAGCCAAAAGATGACCATTATCAATTCAGTGTTAAGGGTTGTTCGCTCTGTGCTCCCGCTTGCTATGCTTTATGTCGGTAAGCTCATTATCGATCAGGTCGTGATGCTGAGCCGTAGTAATGGCAATCATTCAATGAACCATTTATGGGCATTGGTGGCTATTGAATTTGGCCTTGCTGTTTTATCTGATTCGTTGAACAGGGCTATTATGCTCATGGATGGTCTATTAGGAGATTTATTCTCCAATCATACATCTATAAAGATCATGACCCATGCGGCAATACTTGATCTGGACCAGTTTGAAGACTCTGTTTTTTATGATAAACTGGAGCGGGCAAGAAAGCAGACAGTAGACCGCACTATTCTCCTTTCGCAGGTGATGACGCAGATCCAGGAGATCATAACTATGGGATTTCTAGCGGTAGGGCTAATCGCTTTTAACCCCTGGCTAATTCTCCTTTTACTTATCGCAGTATTGCCGGCATTTCTCGGGGAGTCTTATTTTAATGATAAAAATTATGCACTCACCCGCGGGCAAACGCCGGAACGCCGTGAACTGGATTATATACGCTACCTGGGCGCCAGTGACGAGACAGCTAAAGAAGTGAAGATATTTGATCTTTCGGGATTTATTATTGACCGTTTCCGTAAATTGTCAAATAAATTTTATGCCGATAATCGCCGGTTATCTATACGGAGGTCTGTTTGGGGCACAGTCTTTGCCCTGCTCGGCACTACGGGATATTATGCAGCTTATACAGTTATCATTATTCAAACAGTCAAAGGTACTGTTTCGATCGGGCAGCTGACTTTCCTGGCTGGGTCTTTCCGTCAAATGAGAAGTTTATTGGAAAGTATTTTAACGCGTTTTGCCAGTGTATCTCAAAGCGCTATGTACCTGCGTGATTTCTTTGATTTCTTTGAGATAAAGCCAAAGATCACAATTCCATCTAATCCCAGAAAATTCCCGCACACTATTCACACAGGTTTTACTTTCGAAGATGTTGGCTTCAAATATGTGAATTCTGATCATTGGGCAAATCGTCATTTGAATTTTACACTTCATCCTGGTGAGAAGCTGGCATTGGTAGGTGAAAATTGCTCGCGCGGCTGTATGACCCTACAGAAGGCCGTATTTTACTTGATGGGGTTGATCTGAAGGAATATGACCTTTCGGAACTGAGAATGCAAATTGGTATTATTTTTCAGGATTACCTTCGATACCAAATGTCATTTGCTCAGAACATTGCAATAGGTAACATAAAAGAAAAAGATAACCGTAGCTTGATCATAAATGCCGCGCACCAAAGCCTTGCAGATACTTTAGCCGAAAAACTACCACATAGTTATGATCAGGCTTTGGGTAGGCGGTTTAATGATGGTGTTGAATTATCAGGCGGGGAATGGCAGAAGATAGCACTTGCAAGGGCATATATGCGTGATGCACAATTGCTGATCCTTGATGAGCCTACAGCTGCTTTGGATGCGAGGGCAGAATATGAAGTATTTCAACGCTTTTCCGAATTGACCAAAGGGAAAACAGCAGTGCTGATATCTCATCGCTTTTCCACCGTAAGAATGGCAGGTAGAATTTTAGTGCTGGAAAAAGGAGAAATGATAGAAATTGGCAGCCATGAAGAATTATTGAAAAAAGGTGGCCGTTATGCCGAACTTTTTCATTTGCAAGCAGCAGGTTACCGATAACATTACTCAATTTTTAAGTCATATTTTTATAGCTTCCAGATGCGTATTTACAATATTATTTTCCGTAAATTGCTTAAATACGGTAATGAAGAAGCTATTATTTTTTATCGTCATTGTGTTTTCAGCACATGCTGTTTTCGCCCAGTCATATATTCCTATGCCTGCTGATAGTGCATCGTGGAGATACAGGGAGTATGATATTGACTATGTAACGCAGGTGATAGATATGATCCTGTTTGTAAATGGTACAGATACTATTGCCCCTGCGGCGCTTGGGGGTAGAACTTATCATAAAATATTTTCCCGAGGCCGTATCATTACTGTGCCTAACGATTCTATACCACCTATAGTAACAGTGGACGCAACTTACCCTGATACTTATTTTGGTGCGATGCGGGACAGTGGCAGACAGGTATTTCAACTCACCCTCTCGGGCGAAATAATGATGTATGATTTTACTGCTGCAATTGGAGATTCTATCCCGGCTTATTCAGGTAAAGATAAGGTCATTGCCATTGATTCGGTATTGCTTGGCGGCATATACCACCGCCGCTTTCTCACCAACGATTCTACTTTTTATGTTATAGAAGGTGTCGGGAGCAACAGGGGCCTGATCACTGATCTCAATGATGGGAGTGGTACAGTACAGTTCTTCTGTTTCACAGATACGCAGGTTGTTGTTTATACACCCGATTCTGCTATTGAGTGCACTTATGTATACCCAATAGGTTATACATCAGGCACCGGGATTGTAAATAAAGAAAGTGTGGATATAGAAGTATCTCCTGTCCCGGCCCATGATGTCCTGCACCTTACAACCTCTGCCTCTGGTGCAGTGAAAATAGTAGTTTATAACTCGATAGGGCAGGCTGTCTGGAATGGAGATTTGCAGCATAAATTAGATATTCCGGTGGCCTCCTGGGCTACGGGTGTATATTACTTGCAGTGTAAATATTCCGGTTCAGAAATTATCAACAAAAAAATAATAATTCAATAGCCCTTATTAAATATTTTTTTAAATACCCAAGATGTTTTATGATTTATACGTCTATAATTAATGATATTGTAAAAGGAATCAAACACATGCGAAAGGTTTAGCTATGAATTATATATGCATTTATTATCATCGTTGTGTTTGGTGCTGATTTTATGCTTTTCTTTAGTTTTTTTTAGATTTTTTTTTAGATTATTTGGTCATATTTTTTTAACTTTGGTAGATATAATTAATTAAAATGAAAAAAAGGAATTTATTTTTATTATTGGCAGTTATGTGTTTTGCAGGAAAAATTACTGCACAAACCTCCCCGGTAGTAGTACCATGTTATTCTACCGAGATGTATAAGCAGTATCTTTTGGCCCATCCGGAGATTGCACAATATCAAGAGCAAATCGAACAACAAACTATTCAGTATTACAAGAAACATCCCGGGCAGTTAGGCCATTTTGCCAGAACTACAGGAGCTAATGATACTGTTTATTATGATATTCCAGTAGTAGTCCATGTAATGCATGATTATGGTATTGAGTTATCATATTTGACAGACAATTTCATATACAATATGATTTCTACTATGAATATTGTTTATTCCGGTCTGAATACTGATTTGTCAGAAGTAATACCTCCATTCCAGAAGTATATTGGATCATCAGTGATCCGGTTTCATTTAGCAACAATTGATCCTAATGGCAATCCAACCATTGGCATCACCCATCATAGGACTTATCTTACTTATGGTGGTGATGATATGGCTAAAATGGACCAGTGGGCTCCTCAAAGTTATTATAATATTTGGTTTGAAAATGTTATTGGTGCTGGTTCAGCTCCTGGTTCAATAATATTAGCTTATTCTAATTTCCCTGCAGCAGCAGCAGCTTATCCATTTAACGATGGTGTAATATCCCGTTATAATGCTGATCAGTATTCAAATTATACCATCGAGCATGAAACAGGTCATTACTTTAACCTATTACACCCCTGGAACAATAATGGTGCCGGTGAGGGTGTATGCGGTGGCCCTAATCCGAGTACCGGTGTTATGAGGGTATATTGCGGTGACGATTATGTAGATGACACCCCGCCAACATATGGACACCCCAGCACTTGCCCTTTATACGATACCGGTTGTGCTGAGAACTACTTTGTTATTTATACAGACATATATGGGAATGACTCTCTGGTTAACTATCCGGATACTACCAATACCCAGAATATTATGGATTATTCTGCATGCACGGATATGTTTACTAAAGGACAGGTGCAACGTATGTATGCTGCATTGAACAGCAGTATAGGTTACAGGAACAATCTTTATGATACTGCGAATCTTATTGCTACCGGGGTATGGACCTCAAATTATACATTTGTTCCAAAACCCGATCTAAAACCAATACCTGATTTCAACGCAAGCAACCCGAGTGGCGGGTCAAATTATATGGATTTGATGGATTATTTCACATTCCCGGGTACTAATATCAAATTTTATAACCAAAGCTGGAATGATACAATTACTAATGTCTCATGGACATTCAGCAATGGTGCATCTACGCCCACTTCTACTGCAACAGGGTCACTTATTAACACGTTTTCACAACCAGGTTGGGTGACAATATCTCTTACAGCTACAGGTAATCACACAGGAGATAGCACAATCACATGGCCTAACGCAGTTTTTGTTGCCAATACAACAGCTACTAATGCTGTAGGTTACTACCAGGAATTTAATCCTTCAGGCGACAGGACGCAATGGCCTACTTTCAATTATTATAATAACCGGTTCAGGTGGCAGTTAAATGATAATGTAGGCTATGACGATAACCACTGTATTGAATATTTAGGTTATGATAGTACATTGATAGTTGACCCCACTACCGGCACCTATATTTTCCCTCACAACGGAACTCCCGGAGGTGATTTTGATGACCTGTTCACAACCCCTATGGATTTGTCTGGTTTTACCGATACTTGTAACCTGAATTTTTATTATTCCGGTGCAAGTCGTTCCAGCAGCACTGTTGATATTAATGATTCAATGCAGATAGCGTATTCTGTTGGTGGATCTAATACATGGAAAGTACTCGCTACACTCACACAGGAAACTCTCGACAATATGGGTGCATCTGCAACACCTTTTGCGCCTACTTCAATGAACGACTGGGCTCCTATGGGAATAGGATTACCTGCTGCAGCCCGTCAGAGTTATGTAGTGTTCCGTTTCAGGTATATGCCTAAAAATGGCCCAAGTTTACAAACAGGAGGGTTTACTGAAAATTATTCTATGAGTAGCGGTAACAATTATTATTTGGATCGTATTAACTTCAGCACTTTGCCTGCCAGCATTGCCAATGTCAAGCTTAACAATATTGATGTAGCTGTAGTGCCGAATCCAACCAAGGGTGATGCATATGTGGTTATTTCTGATCCGGTGAATGCTAAAGCAGAAATTACTGTAACGGATATTACGGGCAAAGTAGTGTATACCGTTAGCCAGGTTGTTTCTGGTGGCGAAGCACATATATTAATACCACATGATGTTATTAGTGCTCCGGGCATGTATCTTGTACAAACTACAACAGGGTCTCAAACTCAGACTAAGAAACTGGTAGTATATTAAATTTGTTATGATCTTTTGTTAATGGCTGCCTGTTCTTACCGGCAGCCATTAATATTTTCAACAACTATGCTGGTTTGAATTTATTTTTACTATTAATTCACTAACGATGAATTAGTTGCCCATTTTTTTTTAACTTTGGAACTTACAACTTAAAAAATGAAAAAGAACTATTTATTTGTGTTGTTTGCGATTCTATGTTTTGCAGGCAAAACCGTAGCACAGAAT
>Ga0364860_10907_pt1 | contig 13302 bp, 8 predicted proteins | sample ExccelAu500001D4_FD_206916 | JGI IMG/M metagenome (GOLD analysis project Ga0364860, IMG submission 206916) | Enriched cells from Trout Bog Lake Hypolimnion, Wisconsin, USA - BchlTB.Aug20.5000.01 .D4 | ecosystem: Environmental > Aquatic > Freshwater > Lake > Hypolimnion/Profundal zone | place: USA... | reverse complement strand
TTGTTTTGTCATAAAAAGCTTTATAATGCTATACTAAAGTTATTTAGCTCATTATTTGACAGCATCTAATTACAAAAATGTGCAACATATAATTAATCAATTTGAAACAAATCTGAAATAACATTAAAGAATTTTATATCTATTTTTGCCACGAAATTATAGAGAAAAACATTTACTTCAAAATTGTAATTATTTTAAATAGAGAAATATGATCTTTAAGAAACTCAGAACTTATAAATATCTGGTATTTATTATTCTTTTATTTATCGCTTCACATCTCAGTGCAACAATATTAAAAGGACGAATCCTCGACTCAAAAACTCAAGAGCCTCTAATTGGTGCAATCATTCATGATAAATTAAATTTAAAGATCGATGATGAGGCCAGACTAGATGGATCGTACATATTCAAGAAAATAACACCCGGAAAATATCTTTTCAGTATTCAGTATGTAGGGTATGTTAAACAGGAAAGAGAAATTCTAATTCCTGAAAACAAAGAAGTTGTGAATATAGATATAATGTTGGAATCACAAGAAACTTCGTTGAATCAGGTGGAAGTCGTAGGAAAAGTAGATAAAGAGTCCTCTGAACATGCCCGAACTTCAGAAAAGAATGCTGATAATTTATTGAATATCATTTCTGCAAAATCGATTCAATTATCTCCTGATATTACAGTTGCCAACGTTCTCCAACGAGTTTCCGGTGTAACCATGCAGAAAACTGCAAACAGTGGTGAAGCTCAATATGCCATTATCCGTGGAATGGATAAGCGTTATAACTATACGCTGGTAAATGGAATAAAAATTCCCAGCCCGGACGATAAAAACCGGTATGTTCCGATGGATATTTTTCCGGCGGAACTTGTTTCCCATGTCGAAGTAATCAAAGCATTAACACCTGATATGGAAGGAGATGCTATCGGTGGCGTTATGAATCTGGTTATGAAAGATGCTCCGGATAAACTTTTGGTGAATGTCAATGGTTCGGTGGGATATAATCAGTTATTTTTTGACAGGCCTTTTTATCAATATAATACTCAGGTGGTACAATTGCAATCACCGGCTGAAAGAGGAATAGTCTCTGCAACACCCGGAGACTTCACTAAAGATAATTTGAGTTTCAAAGGGATCAAACCTTTTCCAAATCTAAACGGTGGGATAAGCATTGGGAATAGATTCTTTGATAAAAAATTTGGAATTATACTTTCAATCAGTAACCAGAATACGTACTCCGGGAGCAATGAATTTGTGGCACTGCCTATGTCAATCCCAAATCTTGGTACTTTGCCGGCATTTGAAACCAGAGAGAATAGAACTTATTCAACACTCCAGAATCGTCTGGGGATTCACAATAAAATGGATTTTAATATCAATAAATTCAATAAAATAAGCTTATACAATGCTTATTTCGAATTGAATAAATATATTTCGAGACATTTAGTTGAAACTTCACTAGGCACTGGTGTTGGAAACGTAGTAGAAAAAGACAGATCCCAAACACAACTTCAAAATATTTATAATTCCACGCTTCAAGGAAACCACGCTTTGAATTCGAATCTTTCCATTGATTGGTCGGCAGTATATTCAAAGGCCTGGGCCAACAATCCAGATGACGTTGAACTTCAGGCGAATAGCACAATCATTGATAGTCCTACTCTTCAAGGTATTACTCATAAATGGAGCCATAATACGGATCAGGATTTAGCCGGTTATTTGAATGTAGTGTGGTTGCCTGAATTTCTACCTGAAAACACAGAAGTGAAAGTCGGAGGACTGTACAGGCATAAAAATCGTGATAATTACTATAACGAATATTCACTTAGTCCTATTCCTGATGCCGGCTCCAATACACAGGCCTTTTCGGATATTTATAATGCTAAATTCACTTTTAGCCCATCGAATGCTGCGTTGGGAAGTCCCGTAAATCAAAATGATTATAATGTAACAGAAAATGTATCTGCTTATTACGGTCAGGTAAAATTCAAACTTCTCCAAAAACTAAATGTTTTAGCAGGAGTCCGGATTGAACAGACAGATTTGTTCTATATGACTCCAATGCCTGTCACTTTTATTGGCAAATCAGGCTCTCAACTCTATATGGATATATTACCGAGTATACATCTGAAATATGAACTGAATGGAACACAAAACCTTCGTTTGAGTTATTTCACGTCCATATCCCGACCGGGATACTTTGAAGTAATACCTTACATTATCAAAGGAGAAACTTTTGATGAAGAGGGTAACCCCTATCTGAAACGTTCTAAAGCCCAAAATATTGATTTCCGCTATGAATTATTTCCGGGAGCTTCTGACCAAATACTAGCTGGAGTTTTTTATAAAAACATTGCTGATCCAATAGAATACAGTTTGGTGAGTGACTTTGGTCCATCAGCCCTGCAACTGAAACCTCAGAATTTCGGTACAGCTACTAATTTCGGTGCAGAGCTCGTTGTAGTGAAATATATTGGAAATTTTGGGGTTTCGGCTAATTACACCTATACTAAATCAAGCATTACTACTGTAAAAAAAACGTACCACCGTATTATCGAAAGTGATCCGACATCGGAAATCATAACCGGTTCAGTATCAAGAACCCTACCTATGCAAGGTCAAGCAGACAATATTGGAAACTTATCATTATTATACAAAAATCAAAAAATTGGTCTGGACTTTCAATTATCGATGGTTTATACCGGACAGTATATTTCACAAGTATCTGTTTGGGATGGATTGGACTACTGGAGTATGCCAACTACCTCCCTCGATTTTTCATTTGAAAAAAAGGTAAATAAAAAACGCAACCTGAGCATTTTCGGGAAAGCTCGTAACCTGTTGAATTCGGCAGCCATCACCCGGATTTTGAAACCTAATGGTTATTATTTACCCGGGAATCTTCAACTCCCTGAACAAGACAGTCCCAATAGCATCATTGTACAAAAAGAACAATATGGACAAAATTTCATCCTCGGATTCAGATATTCTTTATAATTAATATAACAATAATAAAAACAATAGATTAAACAGATTATGAAAACAAAAATTATTTCTTTTGGAGTTTTGGCATTCATAGCCAGTACTTTATTTTCTTCTTGTACGAAAGATAGTACCACTGTCTCAGTACCTCCGATCCAAATTGGGCAGGCTGTAAGCGATGCCGTTCCATTATCAGGGAGTATTAAAGGTACTATGTTAAGTGGTAAAACTTACACATTAAACGGGGACATCACTATTAACGCCACAGATACATTGCTTCTTCAACCGGGTGTAACCATTAAAGTGGGCCGTGGAAAAACTATTTTAGTAAAAGGTACATTTATTTCGTTGGGAACGCAAGCATTGCCTAACTATATCGGACCGGATAAAACATTCACAAAAACAGATGCCCTTGATTATACGGCTTCAGCTGACTCGGCTTATGTAGGTTACTGGACGGGTATTAACTGTGAGTCAACCTGTAAATTATTGGATTTGAAATGGACTCATGTGGAATATATGGGTGCTTCATTTGGTGCTACGTTCTTTCCGGCAGGACTTGCTGCAGGAACCACATCGTTTGGTATCATGTTCACAAATCCAACCGGTGACTTTATTATGGAAGACAGTTGGATTTATGGAACAATTGATGATGCCGTACGTATTTCAACAGGTCGTATTCACTTGATGCGTAATACATTTGAAAAATGCGGATCTACCGGTGGTGACTGTTTGAATGCAAAAAATGGTACAGTAGGGGATATGGCTTATAATCTTTTTGTGGGAACTGCGACAAACGGAACAAAAGCATCAAACAAAGGAACCGGAAATCAAGAAACCAACGTGAATATGTATAACAATACCTACATTTCTGGCGGTTATCGTCAAAAAGACCCAACAGGGCGTGGTGGTTCTATTAACTATGAACAAGGTGCAAAAGGAAAAGCATTCAATAATCTGATGGTTAACTGTAGAACAGGTGTGAGAATTGACAATAATCCGGCTGCCGACGTACCGAATATATCTTATGGTTATAATTATACCTATGGTGACTCGCTTAGAGTAATGAATAATGTTTATCCGGTCATGCCAACAAACACGATCACTATTCCACAAGCAACTGATATCCCTGTTTATTCTACACTTTTATCAAACCCAAACTATCAGCAGGCATACCTATATTCTACGCCGGATAATGGCGCTACATATCCAAATCTTGTTTTACCGTATGATGGATCTGCTTATGTAGGAAAAGGGAATCCATTGTTTTCTAATTTCACACTTCCATTTACAGGTAAAAAATTGTCAGGTGCTTCAGCTGTCGCCTCATTTAATTTTAGATTGCAAGCTGCTTCTCCTGCTATTGGAAAAGGAACAACTGATGCCACTAAAATTGCTCCTTTGAATTTAACTCAGGTAACGAATAAAAACTTTCAACCGACTGAAGTTACGTTGCCGGGTGCTGACATGGGTTGTTACCAAAGCAATGGAAAAGGAAACCAACATTAAAATATCACGATTCAGTCTGTCATGAAGGGTTTTATAGACTGAAATACAATCATAATCTCCCACATATACTTGTGGGAGATTTTTTTATTTTAATTTTTAATTATAACAGTTACAACTATGAATAAAATAGTATTTCATCCATCTGCTGCAAAATCTTATTTGAATAAAGGTCTCTTTTTGATATTATTATTCAGTATCCTTTTTTCTGGAAGCGATTTTGCTCAATCAAAAGGAATTGTACAATTTGTATATACTTCGGATCTCCATTATGGCATTTCCCGTACTTTCCAGGGTAAACCGAATGTTGAGTCAAGTACTGTAAATAAAGCCATGATATGTCGGATGAATACGCTGCCAACTGTCACATTTCCTACCGATGGGGGTGTAAATGCGGATAAAAAAGTGGGTAGTATTGATTATTTTATTATTACGGGGGATATTACAAATCGACAACAAACTGGTATTCAATCGGCAACAGCTTCGTGGGCACAATTTAGTGCTGATTACCTGAATGAAGGTGTTATGCTTAAAGACAGCAAGAATCAAAAAGTGACTTTTTTACTGGCTTGTGGAAACCATGATGTATCCAATGCCATTGGGTATCCAAAACCTATGAGTCCGCTAACCGATGCAACCTCCATGGTAAATATTTACAATCTGATGCTTTCACCTTCTACTCCTAAAACGAATGAAACGTATAATTACAACACGGATAAAATTAATTATACGCGTGAAATTGGCGGAGTGCATTTTATGTTTGTGACCATGTGGCCTGATTCTGCTAATCGAATTTGGATGGAGAAAGACTTAGCAAATATAAGTTTAACAACTCCGGTAATTATACTGACCCATGATGAACCGGAATGTGAAGCAAAACACTTTACTAATCCGAATGGGAACCATGATATTAATTCAACCGATAAGTTTGAAAACCTATTGGAAGAAAAGTTGAAAGATGGCAGTACTACAAAAACTCCTACTATTATAGAACAACAAGGACTGGTCACTTTCTTAAAAGCACACAAGAATATCAAGGCCTATTTTCATGGAAATACCAATAGCAACGAATTTTATACTTACACAGGGCCGGATAAAGATATCAGCTTGCCGGTTTTTCGCGTAGACTCACCTATGAAAGGAGGAATTTCAGGTCTCGATGCGGTAGATGGCAAAGGAGATGAATCTAAACTTTCTTTTCAGGTAATTTCACTGAATGTTGATTCAGAAACACTTACAGTGCGTGAATGCCTGTGGAATACATCCGGAGTTGATTCTCATTTAACCTGGGGTTCAACTTCAACGATTTCATTGAAATAACATCTTTCAACATTAGCGGATTTTTATAAAAATGTCATTGGATCTTAGTCTGAAAGTCATTTCATTGAAATAAAAATCCGATAATTTTAAGCTTCATTTTTAATAAATTATTTTTTTTATCAATCAACTTATTATTAAACTTTTATGAAAAGAAATGTACTTAGTATTTCCGTTATTTTAGTCTTTGCAACCATGCATCTTTCAGCATTAACATTAGTGCATTACTGGAATTTTAATACGCTGTCATTAAAATTAAAAGCAGCACAAGACGTAACATCAAATCCAATTGTTTCAATCCCTGCTGATGTTACTAAATCGACTGCTTCATTGGTTTATCAGATTATACCCGGAACAGCATCTCCTTACAGCACGTATTGCGATTCTGTCCCATTAGCTACAGGAACTGGAACTCCTGTGAATATGCGTAATAACGATCCGGCTGGTTTAGCTTTACGTCTCAGAAACCCTTCTGATCAAATGCAATTGGTGTTGAGTATTCCTTCTACAGGTTATAGAAATATCGTTATTAGCTATGATATTCAACGTTCAAGTGCAGGTAACGGTGCATTAACCAACACTCTTTATTATAGTGTTGATAATGGTACTACCTGGAAAAATTCAACGACTAATAATGGTGGTCTGATTTCTAAGGATACTATACAAACATCTGCTAATTGGAATTTTAAGACTGTATCTATTACAGATCCTTCTGCTAACAATAATGCTAATCTTAAGTTTAAAATTTTATTTACAGGTGGCCAGAATATAGGTACAAGTGGAAACGACCGAATTGACAATATCACGGTAGAAGGTGATGTTTTAGCTGCTGTAAACAATCCGGTGGTTAATGAAGTAAGTATGTATCCAAACCCTTGCAGTACAGGTGTTGTTAATTTTGACAAATCGATTAATGCTGGTGTCTACAATCTGGTAGGTAAACAAGTTAAAGCGATTGTTAATGCCAAAGAATTAAGCACTGCTGACCTGTCTAAAGGTGTATACATGGTACGTATTGCAGGATCATCGATTCAAAAATTAATCATAGAATAATTTATAAAACCAAATATGAAAAAGAATTTATTATTTGCAATCGCTTTGATACTCGCTTCAACGCAACTTTCGGCAGTAACAACACTCATGCATTACTGGAATTTCAACTTAGTCACCGCAACGAGTATGCCGGCATCTGATATGTTATTTAATACTTCAACCCCAGCATCAACCCTTGATAGAAAAATAACAGCGAATGCGCTAACTCCAATCGCAGCCGATATTACGTTAGTGCCTCCTGCAACAGTTGCCTATATAGCAAAATCAAATGCTACTATATCGATAATTTCTGGTTGGGACACCACAACCGGAAGTACAGGCAATGCTCGTAACGGTGACGTAGCCGGAAACTGTTTGCGTCCAAGAGATGCCTGGCAAAATATGGAATTAGTATTAAATATTCCATCTACCGGTTATCAAAATCTTACAATTAAGTATGATTCTCAACGTTCAGGTTCAGGACCTACAGTTAATACCTATTATTACAGTGTTGATGGTGGTACAAACTGGATTACTACAGGATTATCTACACCGACAAACCCAGCAACTATTCCTTCGACAGGATTTGCATTACAAACAATAGCTATTACCGATGTAAACGCAGACAATAATGCGAATCTTAAATTTAAAATTTGGTTTTCTGACCCTACAAACTTAGCAGGGAACAACCGTATTGACAATATTACTGTAGAAGGTACGCCGATAAGTGTAACAACTGCAATAAATGAACCTGAATTTAATAAAACTGCTATCAACATGTCGCCAAATTCAACAACAAATGGTGTTGTGCATTTCAGCGAAGTAGTTGATGCAGTTGTTTACAACGTACAAGGACGACAAATTAAAGCCGTAGCTAAAGCTACTGATTTAGACACTTCTGATTTGTCAAAAGGGATATATGTAGTTCGTATTAATGGTTTGGTTTCCAAAAAGCTAATTATTGAATAGCACAAAGTTTGTCTTTATTATAAAAAGGATAGTTTCGACTATCCTTTTTTGTTAGGAATGATCAATCGATTATACATGTCAATACATTCTACCCTGAAAAGGAGGGAGGGGTGAGATATTCTATTTTTCCCAACATTCGTGTGGGTATTCACAAGGAGTGCCTTCAGAAGAAGAATTACGTATTCAAAGGAGTACTCCTTTTTTATTTTATTCCGTAAATTTCGGATGAAAGAGTAAGATTCCTATATTCAATCCAATGTTCCACTGGCTTGTATTGTAGTTTACATAGAGGCCTGCTGAGGCTAGTTTGAAGTTGTAAACCAGGGTTGTTTCGTTCATAAAGCGGAATGCGGATAGCGGTTTGGAATAATAGGCGGTATTGTCGGAGGCTCGCATAATGGTTTGATAGGGCATGAAGCAATAGACTTCCTCCCGGATATGAAGTTGATCGGTTATGTTATAGATCGGCTTTATGCCAATGGCAACAAACTTGTTGGCGATATATGCGTCATTAAAAACCGTCCTGCTGTAAGGGGTTGGTTGAAAAGCCGGAGCCTGTATCAGGCTGACTGTGTAGTTTTGCAATAATTTCCTTGTAGAATAGTCTAATTCACCATAAGTTCCCAACGTAAAACGGGAAGATAGGGGAAAATAGCGGTCATACAAGGCACGATATTGTATCCAGGCATCCTGTTTGTCCGACAGACCGGCATTTGACAGAAGAGTTGGTACGAAACTTTCCACTCCATCGAGCAACTGAATGGAAGATAGATAATTGAATCCTTTGGTAGGATACATGGTATTATTCAGTGTGTTGCTTTCTATCCGGCCAAACAAACTTCCGATTGAAAAGGCACTCTTATCGCTCCCGATTGTCAAATTGAGCATCGTGCCGTTTTGATTATAATGATCAGTTAATGCGCCATACCCAACTCCAAATTCCAACCGGCCATTCATGGCAAGCGGAAAACCAATGCTTAACTTGCTGTAAACTTCATTTTGGAGAATATTTGCCGATTGGTTGCTTTGATAAAACAAGCTGTTTCCATTAAAATAATCAAATTCATGCATTATAAGTGTCAGTTTCAGATACCAGTTCTCTTGTGTGGGCAGCTCAATGCGTGTCCCTATTCCCAGCCCGTTATAAAACTTTCCGAATTGAGCATCGATAGATACAGTTTGGGCGTAATCCTTCAGACTTTGATACGTTAATCCTAAAAAAGCCTGATTGGATATGGACGACGAGATATTGCCTCCCAGCATAAATTTTAATTGTTCGTCAGTTTTTACATTCAGGTTAAGGTCAAATAATCCTGTAGCTGAGTTGAATATGGCATGTGGAATAACTTCTGATATTTTATTATCCGAAATTAATTTAAAGTAAGATTGCTTGAAGTCATTTAAACTTAATTCATTCTTTTTGAGAGGAAACGTACGTTTCACATATTGCTTTTGAAGACTGTCAACCCCGACAACTTCAACATATCCGAATTTCAACCCGGGAAATTTATTCCGGAAGTCTTTTCTCCGTTGGGTCATTTCTTCTGTCGTAATCCGCCGTGGAATACGTGCTTTGATTTCATCCAGGTGCTTTATGGTTGAGTCATAACCCATCTTAACCAGTTCATCCACTTTCGAAAAATCGAAGATATTTATTTTATCCAGGTTGAACGATAGTAATAATCCATCTGACGAAGGCAGCGAATAATCAGTACGGGTAATAATCATATTCTGAAGTTGCATCATGGCATCATCCTCATCTGCTTTCGGAGGATTAAAAGCTACGACACTACCGATGATATAATCGGGCTTGTAATCGCTTTTCATAACATCCACCGGAAAGTTATTGAAAATGCCCCCATCAAACAATAACTTGTTATCGATGCTGATAGGTTTAAACATAAAAGGGTAAGTCATGGAAGCTCGAATGGCATCACCAAGTACTCCGTGCCGGAAAACAACTGCTCGTTTGTTGTAAACGTCGGAGGCAACACAACGAAAGGGAATCATTAGTTTGTCGAAATCACCCCCTGCAACAGCATTAGCCTGGGCACATAAAGGCACAAAAGCATAATTCATTGGACCGGGGGATACAAAATTTGCAGGAAGAAACTTAGTTTTGAAATTATTGTTTTTATCTTTGTCGAAATGAACCCGTAAACTGATTATGCCGGGTTTTGGATCTGCACTTTGATAATAAAACACATTTTCCGGTTCAGGTTCCCCTGACATCCAGTTTTTAAAATCATTCGATTTAATGACTTGTATCATTTCATCGGGGGTCATTCCCATGGCATACATGCCACCTATAATAGCACCGATTGAAGTCCCTGCCATATAATCAACAGGGATATTATTTTCTTCCAACGCTTTTAAGATCCCAATGTGGGCAATCCCCGGGGCGCCACCGCCACTCAATACAAGTCCAACTCTCTGTGCATTTAACAATGAAACAACAAATATCCACGAAATTATAAACAATAAAATTCTTTTCATTGACTCTGTTGAATTTATACGAGAAGGAAAAAGTTGACATTGTTTAACCCATCACAGTTCGACAGCATACCGTAAAAAATTTTATCCTTCAAAACAATATCCCAGTCCAAGTTTAGTAACGATATTTCTTTCGTAAATTCCTATCTTCTTACGTATCCGTGTGATATTTACATCAATCGTCCGGTTCAGTACAAACGCTTCTTCAGGCCATACACGGGCAAGTAGTTCTTCACGGGTGAACAGCCGGTTTCTGTTCTCGAGGAAAAGCTTTAGAATTTCAAATTCTTTTTTGGTAAATTTTATTTCAGCCCCTTCAACTAAGACCTGTTTATTTGTCAGATTCATGTTGAGCCTTTCATATGAAATCGTTTTGATAGCAGCTGCCATTTTCTTATTTATCCTGCTGACCACTGCATGTATTCGTGCCAATAATTCACGGAGATAAAAGGGCTTGGTTATATAATCCTCGGCACCGAGATTAAAACCTGTCAACCGGTCGTTTTCACTGTTTCTTGCCGAAAGAAAAATAATGGGAGTAGTAGCAGTCCTGGGGTTCGACCGAATCATATGAGCCATCTTAAATCCGGAAATATCACCCAACATTACATCGAGCAACAACAAGTCATAGTTTTCAACATCCAGGGAAATGGCTTCCTCCGCCGAATAAGCCACGTCAACCTGATAGCCTTCGTTAAGAAGGTTAAACCGGAGTATTTCGCACAAATCTTCCTCATCATCGACAATCAAAATATGATACGGGTTCATAACTTGTTGATGTTAAATTTTCAACAAAATTACGAACCCATTGTTACGACATCGTGTAATCAATGTTACATAATTATGTTTTTATGTAGTTGGTATTAAAAAGGCATAACAAAAACTGTTGACAATCATCTATACCTAACGGATCCATGTTTTGCTACATGAAACATTCTTCAAAAATAAAAGCATAAATCATGATTGTATTCATCCCATTTTTTATACCTTTAGTGCGTGAAAAGGAGTGTGTCATTTTTTTACTCGGGACATAATGGGCAAAGTTTTTTAAAAAATTAATCTCATGAAAGATAAATCTTTATCAATGGGATACCATTATTGACCTTACACATTATCAACCTATGAAAAAAGTATATTTATTGGCATTGGCAGTTTCTATCTGTTTGATCCTGACTATATTTATCGTTGTAAGAATGTATTTCATTCCCAAGGGTATTACCATTGATAAAACGAAATATCCTATTACAGGAATTGATATATCCAGACATTCAGGGATCATTGACTGGGATAAAATCATAAGCCAACATATCAGTTTTGTTTATATTAAAGCCACTGAAGGAGAAGATTATCTGGATCCGAATTATGTAAATAATGTAACCGAAGCACTCAAAACGAACCTGAAGGTGGGAGAATACCATTTCTTCCGCTTTAATAAACCAGGGAAACCACAGGCATTAAACTTTCTGTTTCACACTAAAGATTTTACAGGGAAACTAACACCGGCATTGGATATCGAAGAATGGGGTAACATGCCGGTTACTAAATCAGGAGCTGAAATCAGGACTGAAATAGCCGGTTTTTTAAACACTGTAGAAAAGGTAAGCGGTTGTAAAATGATTATTTACACCAATATAAATACTTACAACAAGTACATAAGAGGTCAATTCCTTGACAATCCTATTTGGATTTGTTCATTTAATAAAGACCGGATACTACCCGACAACCGGGATTGGCTGTTTTGGCAACATGCACACAATGGCAAATTATCCGGAATAAAAGGGTTTGTTGATCTGAATACATTTAACGGGGATGAAGCCAAATGGAAAAAGTATATTGACTAAGTGTCAAACTCCTGAATGCTTTTCTCCAACTGAATGACACCTGATAGAATCACAAATTAAAAAGCCCCCGGTTTCCGGAGGCTTTTTAATTGAATAACTGACAAATCATTGTTTTACTTGATTGACTGATTACTTTAATCCCTGACTAACAAAAGTCGAAGGCAATGTCAGTAATTGGTATTGTATGGTTTTAGCCAACCGGTAATCGCCCACTGCATTGGGATGAAGCCTGTCCGTTTCTTTGTTACGGAAGAATTGCGACTGGCTATCTGCCAGCGGAAACAAACCGCTGATAGAATACAGATCGATCAACGGAACCGCCCAATAAGAAGCTGCATGTTTCAAAGCATCAATGTATGCATCAATATACAATCCCTGCCCGTTGCCATAGTTTTCATCCGGCTGAACATTCTTCTCGCTAAACCTGGCAAAACCCCTGTGGATAGGAGTCATAATAACAATCTGTTGCTGCGGGTAATTGTTTTTCAGATACGACATGACCTTATTGATGCGTCCGCAAAAAGTAGAATCATTCACTATCGGAGTACGGTACTTACGTGTCACCATTTCTCCGTTAAAGTTGGTTTGTTTGGTTGTTTCACTGAAAAACTCACCTATCGGAATGCCGTGGTTAAAATCATTCGTCCCTGCAAAAATCAGTATGGCATCAATGTCCGATCCTTTTTTTTCATTCAACTTCAGGGCCTGTTTGTAAATTCCATTCCATTGGTCTCCGCTAATGCCATATACAAAAGGCTCTATTCCCAACAATTCGCTAAGATACTCCCAGTAAATACAGGTAGTGCCTACACGGCGTTTGTCTGTCATCGAATCTCCCAGAAAAGCCACACGTTTTCCATGCCATTGCGAGTGCATTGTTTTTTCATCAGGTGTTACAGTTACTTTAGGGGCAACGTTTAATTCAGCCTGTTGAGCATATCCCTTAAAACCAACTGCCAACAAAAGGACGCAGGCACTTGCTATGATTCTTTTCATGTCCGGATGTATTGATGTATTTGCAAAAGTAGGTTTTTTCGAGAGGCAAAGCAAGTATACAAATAATTTATTATAAACATGCTTATTAATTTTATTCCGGAAGCTGCTGTCGGTGAGAATTTTCTTATATTGTATAGGTAGGGTCTGCTTAAAAACTACAATATTACAGAT
>Ga0364860_10665_pt1 | contig 13321 bp, 13 predicted proteins | sample ExccelAu500001D4_FD_206916 | JGI IMG/M metagenome (GOLD analysis project Ga0364860, IMG submission 206916) | Enriched cells from Trout Bog Lake Hypolimnion, Wisconsin, USA - BchlTB.Aug20.5000.01 .D4 | ecosystem: Environmental > Aquatic > Freshwater > Lake > Hypolimnion/Profundal zone | place: USA... | reverse complement strand
CGGTGATTACTACGATTCGGTAGTGGCCCTTAAGGTAAACTATGATTCTCCGGACCAGGTGGCAGATAGTATATTGCTGCCTAATAATGGCCAGCCATATATAATCGGTTATTACAAAGCATTGCCGGGCACAAAAATCTTAGCAATGGGTGTGGGCGCGGGTTATACAGGCAGTAGCTGGGTGCTGGTACCTAAAATACAAAATGCACAAAATGCCACTGCTATTGTATCTGTGCCATGATCAATAATGATCGGTGAAGTAATTAAAATCAATGAAATTAAAAAGGGTTTCAATTTAGAAAATTGAAACCCTTTTTAATTTATGAATATCAGAAAGAAAATGATACTACAAAAGATAATAGATCAAACACCGTATCAGATGGGGTTTGTGATCATGTAGTCGTAAGTCATTTTAGAGATGTGGCTTATAAGGGCTGCCTGCAGATCAAGGTTTTTACCGCGTGTCATTATTGTGAGGAGGTAAGGGCGGTTATTAAGGTATATAATACCGGATTCATGCAACTCACGGAAATTATCATCTCCCCATTGCCCGAATTTGTGGGCCACTTTTACATTGGTCGGCAACTCTTTTTTCATACCCTGGTTAAAGTCGCACTCGGCGAGTAATGACATGGCATATTCAGATGCAGGTATGGTAAGATAACCGGCATCATACAATACGCGCAAAAACTTGGAATATTCTTTTACAGTAAGCGATGAGCTGATATCATTAATATCCGGCACGGCCATGCCGAGATCTGTAAACATTTTTTTAAACACAGACATGTCAAGGTGCAGGTTGAGTATTACCAGCGCATAGTTATCGGAATAGGCGATCATGCTGTGCAGGAGGTCTCTTATCTTGTAAGAATTGCCCGGCTTGATCGTTTTGGAATTATAGGTTTGCAGAGGAGCAATGTGCGTTATTTTATTATCAAATAACAGTTCACGATCGAGCAGGCCGGGTGTTGTTTCGGCCATACGAAGGTAGGTAATGAGTATTGCGATTTTAGCCAGTGAGCCGGGGTGAAATTTTTCTGCATCATTAAAAACCATCCATTCATTCTGCGAAAAGTCAATCAAATAGACAGCGGCAGATTGCAGTGAGTCGGTTGTTTTTTCATATGCAATGTATTCATTGATTCGTGATTCGAGGTGTGTTAATTTTACAGAAGGACATTCGCGCTCGGTAAGAAATACCGGTTTTATGAACTGGTATCCTTTAAGCCGCATCAGATTATAATCGCACATATTGCCACTATCGCTATGCTCTGCGGAGGCTGCAACACTAACGGTATTCTTAGTATTGACACCTTTTATAGTACCGATGGTAGAGAAGGCTAAAAAGGTAATGGCGCTGGTAATAAGCACCGATAGCAACAGGTAAAATACGGGTATCCTTGTCTTAAACATGATTTAAAAATTGTTTGGCCAAAATATCTATGCTCTTCTATCTGTAATTAAATCATAAAACAACCTACGTTAATCATATTGAAATCGTACCTTGATCAACAAAATTACAGCTACAATATTCTCATCGTATGATTTAGGTCATCAGCATCCTAAAATTAGACTACGCATGGCTATTAGGTAACCTTTAATTACTCATTTTGAAAAAAATAAGTAGAACTACTTAGTTATATTCAATGGAACTACTTAATTTTATTTTGTTGCCTGCACAGTCTACATATCGCAAAATGCTCCACACCATGAAGCATTATATTTCATGGCTGTTATTCTTATTGATAAGCCTGCATACTGTTATTGCGCACGCACAGGAGCAGCAAAAGGCATTGAGTACTAGCAAAGTAAATATTACTGACGCAGATACTGCAACTATATGGCAGTTGACACGGCTGGCCGACAGATTGAGATTCAAAGTGCCGGACAGCAGCTTATCGCTATACCAGATAGCACTAAATAAAAGCAGGGTTGCAAATTATGGCGATGGGATGGCCAGCTCATTAATAGGAATCGCCACACTGTTTATAGATCGCGGCGACCTGTCGCAGAGCCTGGATATTCTTAAGATAGCGAGACCTTATTGCGAGTCGTCTGTATATAAGAACGGTTTTTACCTTATAAATTTAAACATTGACTATGCCGCAGTGTATCTGCAGAAAAACGTAATGGATACTGCAGCTAATTATTATTTTGAAGCTTTAAAACAGTTTGAAATAAAAAAGTCGGCAGATACATCATTGCTGCTTTCGATATACAGCAACCTTGGGGCTATGTGGGTAGATGACGGGCAATATGAGCTGGCTTATTACTACCTGAAAAAAGCAAAGGACCTGGGCAATGCAACAAAGAACAGTAAAAAACTTGTAGAGATCTATACTAATTTATGTGCGGTATATATAGGTAAGCAACTTTATGACAGTGCTATATACTTTGGCAAGGAGGCGCTGGAATATAACGAGGAGGTAGGCAACAGCTACATGGGGGCATTTGCATCTTTTGAAATAGGTAATTCTTATTATTACAAAAACCAACCTGCCACCGCCATCCGTTATTATGAAGAGGCGCTAAAGCCGGGTACTAACATTCCGGCCTACCTGGAACTGAATGCCAATATGAGCATGGGCGAGGCATATTACCGGCTGAAAAAATATGATAATGCAGAGCAGTATTATTTTAATGTGCTGAACATAAGCCAATCATCCAACTACAGCTCAATACTGATAGAAACATATAATGACCTGGACTCACTATATTCGGATACCCGTAATTATAAATATGCACTGAAATATAAAGAGCTGGCTTCGATGCTCAAAGACAGCACACTGAATGCGGAAAGAATACATACTACCACACAGATGGAGGTGAAATACCGGACATCTGAAAAAGACAGGGAGCTGGCACAGAACCAGCTACAGCTGACAAAGCAGAGAGCACGGCTGCAACAGAAAAATATATTGCTGGAGAGCCTGCTGGGCGGTGTGCTGCTGCTTAGCGCGCTGGGGTTTACGATATACAGGGGAGAAAAAAGAAAGCGTAGATTGCAACTGATCATGATGGCCGACCTACTGAAGGAGCAGGAAATAGACCAGCTGAAAGCAAAGCTGAACGGAGAAGAGGAAGAACGGATAAGAATAGCACAGGAACTGCATGACGGTATAATGGTACAATTCTCATCGGTGAAAATGAACCTGAGTTGTGTAGTGGACCGGGCCATAGACCCCGAGGAAAAAACGGCTATCAATAAAATAGTAACACAACTGGATAATGCGACGCGGGAGCTAAGAAAATCGGCACACAACCTGATGCCGGATATGCTGCTGGAGGAAGGGCTTTCGGAAGCAGTATATTACTTTCTCAGTGAGCTGAAGCAAGGGCTGGGCATAGAGATAGATTACCAGCACTATGGCGAGCTGCCTGTAATGGCCACAGAGTATGAACTGATGCTGTACCGTATAGTGCAGGAGCTGGCGCAAAATGCAATAAAACACTCGAAGGCCACACAGATAATAGTGCAGCTTAACTGTACTGAAAACATACTGAGCCTTACTGTAGAGGATAACGGGATAGGATTTAAACCGGGGCCACCACAGGCAGGCGGGATAGGCATTAAGAATATACAGTCGCGGGTGGCATCATTAAAAGGTACAATGGAAATAAACAGTGAACAAGGAGTAGGCTCCACGATCTATATTGAACTAGATATACATAACTTAGAGAAAAAATTATAGCCATGCCCATAACAGTAGCCATAACAGATGATCACCCACTGGCGGTTGCAGGCCTGCAAAACATGCTGTCATCAAGCAACCACATTAAGGTGCTGAACACTTACAGCAATGGCGCAGCACTATTGCTGGGCCTTGAAACAGAGCAGCCTGATGTGTTGCTGCTTGATGTGCTGCTGCCCGATACAAAGGGGCCTGAACTGGCAGGGTTGATACACAGTAGGTACCCCAAAATAAATATACTGGCCATCACCAGCCTTGACGCGCCGGTGCATGTAAAAGCCATGCTGCGCAATGGCTGCAAGGGCTACCTGCTGAAAAACACCGATGTGCAAACGCTTATACACGCTATAGAAGAAGTGCATAAAGGCAATGAATACATAGAGCCATCGATCAAGGAGCAGATGCTGCAAAACATGCTGCACTTCAAAAAGCAGACGAGTATTAAGAAGCCATCGCTTACACGCAGGGAGACAGAAATACTGCATCTGATCATTGAAGAAAACACTAACCAGGAAATAGCAGACAAGCTTTTTCTGAGCCTGCGCACTATTGAGAACCACCGTTTCAGCCTGTTTCAAAAACTGGATGTAAAAAATACAGTGGGGCTGGTGAAAGCCGCTATACAACTGGGATTGATGGAGTAAATGCCAACTGAAAACAGACCTCTTTATTACTTGTTTTACCACGCCCGGATGTAAAAACATCCGGGCTGTTTTTTTTTGCGCATTTATTACCGCAAAACGCATCTAAGTAGAACTACTCAATTTTAAAAAGTTGAGTACCAGTATTTTAAATTATTAACCGGGAATTGCATAACCTTGTATGACGTCAAAAGAAAGTGTACTAATGTTGATGGAGAGTTTCTTTAATTAATAAAGTTAAATAATTTTTTTTCGTTTTCAGGTGATAGGTTTCTTTTTTCTGAAAAATATATCCTTCTTCTTCGTTCTAAGCTCCTCTTTTTAATCCGTTCCCTTTCTTGTAAAATCAATTCACCACGACCGTAGTACACATCTGCTGGGGTAAGGTTGTCTAAAGACTCGTGGTATCGTTCATGATTATAGTACTGGACAAATTTTTCAATCGCATCTTTTAGTTGTTCAGGGTAATAGTAATTATTAAGCTTTACTGTGTTTTTCATGGATCGGTGATAGCGTTCTATTTTACCTTGAGTCTGGGGATGTAAAGGCCTGCCATGTATAGGTTCTATATCTTCTGATTTAAGGTACTTTTTAAGCTCAGATGAGACATAACAAGATCCATTGTCCGACAATAATTTAGGCCTTCTTTTTGTGCCTAATTTAGCCTTTTTAAGAGCGGTTGCTACGGTGCTCCTAACATCTTCAGCCTTCATGGTCTCACATAACTCCCAATGAACAATAAAGCGGCTTTTATCGTCCAATACTGTACTTAAATAATACCAGCCCCAGCCAATAATCTTAAAGTAAGTGAAGTCTGTTTGCCATAACTCATTCACAAAGCAAGTTTTTTTGTCGAACTCATCCTTTGCAAAGTCAATCACAAATGGCGGTGTGGTAATTAATCCCCGACTCTTCAAAATCCGGTAAACACTGGACTCTGAAATGAAAATCTGTTGCTCATCTGTTAGTTTACAGGCCAATTCTCTGGAAGATAAATCGGTATGATCTAGCGCTAAATCTACTACCAGATTCTTCTCTTCCTGGGGTATAGTATTCCATTGCTGGCGCTTCCTAATAGGTTGTGGTTCCAAGCCTTCAATGCCATGCTCATTATAGGCATGACACCAATTGTAAAAGGTGCTTTTGTGAATGCCAAGTTCCTTTAGCGTTTTATTTACGCCCAAATCTGACCTGCTCACTAAATAAATGATTTCCTCTTTTTCTGATGCGCTTAATCTCATATACTTGTCGAACTTTCCGCTTATTCCAAAATAGTTAAACTTTTTTTTACAATATCATAGCGTAACATCAAGTCTGCTACCATCTCTTTTAGCTTTTGGTTCTCCTTGCGCAAGTCTGCTACCTCAGAACAGGTTGCCTCTCTTGTAGTATCACCGGCAAGCCGTTTCTTACCGGCTTCCATGAACTCCTTATTCCAGTTATAAAAGGTAGCATTAGCAATACCATGTTTCCGGCAAATCTCAGCGACAGTATTTTCGCCTCTTTGCGCCTCCATTACCACCATAATTTTCTCTTCAGATGTGAACTGCTTTTTGGTATTACGGCGGATTGTCTTAATAAAGTTCTCTGTGGACTGTTTCTTTTTTGATTCCATGTTTGTATTTTTTTAGGTTAACAATGGAAACCTCCATAAATTTAATTCAAATCTGGTCCACTTTATGCTGACGATTTACAAATATGCTAGTGTATCTTGTGGATTCACTTTTATAGCTATACCAAATTCTTGTATAGCGCCGTTGTAGTCTTTTTTATTAAACTTTACAAGGCCTGCATTATTGTATACATTAGAAGGGATTCCACAAGCAACAACTGTGCATATACACAACAGCAGTAATAGTTTTTTCATCAGGCAGTTTTTTTTAATTTATAGCATCACAAGCAGTAGCAGAAACATTTTTTTCTTTGCGATGCGGTCACAATTTGTGACCGAACATTGTCACTTGCAGCTAAGTCAAGCATTACCTTCTACCCTCTAATTTCATAGATTTTCTGTTGTATTACCTGAAGTTGCATAGTATTATTTGAGCCTAAATATATACGCAATTTTCTAAATAAAAAATATCGATCGGGGCGCCTAGGTACTATTTATACAGAGACATTTATATTATTGAAGTGGACATTGGATAACAAGTATACCAATCACTTATTCGGGTAATCCCCACTCGGCACATCGTCTACAAACACGCCTTCATAGATCAGCTTTCCTTTTACGTCATAACATTTACCCTGGCCGTTCTTCACATCATTATACCAATTGCCTTTGTATGTTTTACAATAAGTACAATTGCTCACATTACCGGTGCTTGTAGCGGCTGTAGTAAATTCACCATAGCCGCTTTTTTTACCTTCCAGCCATTCACCCACATATTCATTGCCATTGGCCCAGTAATAAGTACCCTGCCCGCTCTTTTCATCACTTACATAAGTGCCTTCATACCTGTCGCCGTTTATCCAGTAAAAAGTACCGGTTCCATCTTTTTTATCATTCACATAATTGCCTTCATATCTGTCACCGGTTGCCCAGTAATATATACCATGGCCGTTTTTCTTGCCATCTTTCCACTCACCTGTATACCTGTCCCTGCTCACAGCAGTATAGGTGCCATTCCCGTTGGCTGCATCATGCGCCCAGTCGCCATTATACTTATCCCCGTTCTGATAGGTATATTTGCCATGTTCGCTCTTCATATCATTTACCCAATCTCCCTCATACTTTTCGCCATTAGCATAAAAGCATATGCCGCTGCCATTTCTTTTTCTGTTATTAATACCACCTTCATACCTGTCGCCGTTTGCATAATAATAAGTGCCCGTAGCACTCATCTGTCCATCGGTCCATGTAGCTATATATTTATCACCATTGGAGTAATAGTAAGTACCGCGCCCTGTTTTTATATTATTCACCCAATTCCCTTCAAACCTTTTTCCATCGGGGTAGTAGTAAACACCTTTCCCGTTTTGCATGCCATTAAGCCATCCACCTTCATACCTATGCCCGTCTTCCTCATAAAATGTACCTGTGCCATTTCTTTTCCCATCTTTATAGCTTCCTTCATATTTGTCACCATTAGTATAGTAATAAGTGGCCTGCCCGGTGCGCTTTCCATCCACCCAATCTCCATCATATTTATTGCCGTTTGCAAAAAACATAATACCCTTTCCGTTAGGTCTATCATTGAGCCACGCACCTTCATACTTATCCCCGTTAGCATAGTAAAATGTACCGTGGCCATTTCTTTTACCATCTTTAAGGTCACCCTCATACTTGCTACTATCATTACCTGTCAGGGAATTACCACCGGAAGGTTGTTTTATTATACTATTAGCATTTGCGTGGGCAGGTATCGTCACAACCACCTGGGTAGTACTTTTCACTTTGATAATTCTTTTCGTAGTCACATTTCCAACAGTCGTAGTAAGCACATGTTCCCCAAAATCAGTTTTTATCTTCTTCACACTATTAGCAGTAAATGCGCCCAGGCTTTCCCCATCAAACACTACCACACAGTCCGTATCTGCCGAAAGCAACAAAGTACCTTGCTGCACAGTTTGTGCGATGCCGGTATAGCTAAATGCAAAACTGCAAAACAGAAAGAGAAGAAATACTAAGCACTTAATATTGCAATTCACGGAAAATGATTTTACGCGGTTAAACTAATGAATAACTTATTTACCGGCAATATTGGTCAATTATTTCATCGGCATGTTTATATCCCAGTTCCTTTCCTTTATTCAGGTCTTCACAACCACTCGCTTTTTGCCCTAATGAAATTTTTGCAACACCCATATTTATATAAGCCTTCGCATTACCCGGATCCAGTTCTATAGCTCTTTTACAATCATCAATTTGCCCCGCATAGTCTTTACATAAAGCTTTTGATTTGCCCCTCCATATATAAGCATCTGTATATTTCGGATTTATTTCCAGCGCCCTATTATAATCTGCAATTGCACCTTGGCAATCAGGCAAATAATATTTGTCAAATCCCCTGTTGTAATAAGCTACAGCATCATTTGCATTGGCTTCTATTGTTTTAGTAAAATCAGCAAGTGAGCCTCTGTAATCATGTAAGTCAAACCTTAAATGCCCCCTGCTGTTATATGCTTGTGTGTCTTTTGGATCATATTCGATTGCCTTGTTAAAATCTGCATTTGCAGCCCTGTAATCCTGCAGATCATATTTTACATATCCCCTGGTATAATACGCTTTAGCATACTTTGGATCTATTTCAATGGCCTTATTAAAATCAATAATACTTCCCCTATAATCTTTCAGTTGATATTTTGCAAGGCCTCTTTTTAAATAAGCAAAAGTATACCTGGGATCAATTTCAATAGCTTTATTATAATCCAGTATTGCACCCTGGTAATTTTTGATACTATCTTTTGTAACCCCACTTTGGTAATATTCAATGGCTTTTTTCTTATCATTATTTAAATTGCAGGCAGCAAACACTTCCAGGCAAGCACATAGTAGTACGAGCATCTTTTTCATCAGCTAGTTTTTTGATAAACGTACAAAATCTTTACTAAATAATAGCCCTAATCAGGTAAACATATATAACGAAGAAGCCCGTAGACAAGAATATCCACGGGCACCCACACTATGAAAAAAACTCTAAGTTATTTATTGGGCATCCCCAATCTTCGTAATTTATCCCGCACTGCATCAGTAATGAATTTACTGACAGTCATATCAGGATGCTGGTTCACATAGTCAATTAATTTTACTTTCACATAAGGAGGCGTATATGCTACGATTCTTTGCAAAAAAATTTTCTCTGGCGTCATTGTGATCTATTTGTAAATACGTGTATCAATTATACATCGTAACTAACTACAGTTGCCGTCATGTTGGTTCCACTGGAATTACCAAGATAAGTGATAGTGATAATACAATAACTACAACTTGTAGGTCCAATCAACGAACTTGATTTTACAAAATTAGAACCTGTTGTGGATATTGAAATTACATCAGAGTGAGATATGAAACCCACAATAGTAACTATAGCCCCAATATTTGCATTGGTAAAATCCAATGTAATTGTATTAGTTGCCAGAGCAGTACCCATTCTAACATAAGTATTATTAGCATTAAATGCTACCGTCAATCCGTTAAGAGTTCCCAAAGAACCATTAAAAGCAGCGCTCAAATATACAAGTGCATGAAGATCTGAGATATCACCACTACCTGATAAACCACTATTAATATACACTGTCCTTATGTTATGAACATTCCTAGATATAGCATCGGTAAATAATACAGGGTCCGCATTTGTTGTATAATAGGCAGTATTGATATCTAAAATTGCCACATCAGGATATCCGTATGCACCGGGAATTGTCTGCCCCGGGAATAAAAATACCTCACCATTAAAAAATAATGCTCCGGGAGAATAAGTAACAGGGTATATCCCACCACCAGTTGCAGCAAAGCCATATAATACATATGGTATTGTAGCGCTGTAAGATGGTCCTATCATTGACTGAATTATAGATGAGGTTGCCTCCTGGTGTGCAAGTTGTAAAAAATCCCATGTCCCTTGTTTCGGTGGGAATCCAATTGTTGTGCTACAAGCTGATGTGTCTAATTTTTTTGCCATTTCATTTATATTTTTATCAATAAGTTACTATAATGTATTGAACTCCACATACCTATCTAGAAATTGTCTGATTATGGTATTTGCAATTGCTGATGATGCATTTATTCCGATGTAAACAGCAAGTGGAATATGCACGACAAACCCATAACTTGCCTCTCCGGTATAAACTTCTGAAGTAAATGAATATCCGGAATCCCTATTAGTATACACATTACTTGTTGGCGTCTCTGTAGTGTATGAGACAAACGATGTGTAAACAGGCACCAGGTGTGTTATATATATGTCGCTATGTGCTGGGCTGACCGGGTCATTAGGTTGCCTGAAAGTAGTTTGAAAATACCTGTTCAGTGCCCATTCAAGTGTAAGCCGGCTGCCACCATAATGTGCCATCTCCATTGCTCCGATAAAACTCTTATTCACATTGAGCCACCAGGTTGGTGATGCATCAGGTGTATGGCTGGCATTCCCGTTCGCAAGGCTTTCCCATAAACCGTAATTATAGATCACCTGGTTACCTATATTATAAGTAATACCCGCGTTATATTTACCTGCATAACTGCCATTAATAAATCCCGCCAGTACCGAATACAACCATTTTACAGGATAACAAACAGATTGAACAAATAGTATCCAATTTGTTATTCTTTTTGTAAAGGGTAATGCCTGTACTACTGTATTATCTATATCTACAATCGGTGTCATTATTGCGGTATAAGGTTTAGGTTAAGTGGAGCTCCTGTTGTTGCACTTCTGGGGTCGGTCAGTTGCCAATATGCACCTGCCGTATCTTCCGGTATTATATAGCCTGCAACTGTACTCCAATTTCGTTGCACAACAGCATTCGCCAATACCAGGTTTGTACCACTTCCCACAAGCGTAGTTTGCGCCCTTGCCTGCACTTTTACGAAAACAACATCGGTTACTCCTGCTACAGTTTTTATTGCCAATTCTAAATCAGATAAGGTCACGTAACCATTAAAAGGTATACCACCCAGATATGCTTGTATTGCTGCTATTACATTCGCTTGTATTACGACAGAATACAATCCTATATAATACACATCAACTTGAAGAAATAACCGGTCTGGAAGAAGGCTTTCAACAGTATATGTCAACCCGGGCACTCCAATCGTATCCACAAACGATTCTATTGCTGAAAATGCCGGTCCTGTTATCTGCGACGGACCGGCTCCGGCCACTTTTATTATTGTTGTTCCTAAAAACGGGCCTGGTGTTACGGAACAGTATTTAACAATATTGAAATTCGGATTTGCATTCGGATAATATGGTACAAAATTTGTCGTTTCATCCATTTGCACAATAGGTACTGCTATAGTGTCGTATTCAAAAACATTCAGCAATTGATTTTGAAACCATGCCGGTGTCTGTGGTGGTAATACATTTTGAAGGCTCTGCACATCCGCTTTAAAAGCATCCATTATCTGCTCTAAAATAGACTGGCAAAACGCCATCGTCCAGAATATCAGCCGTTGATAATTATACATACTCCATCCAACCGGATTTACGGTAGTTATCCCCGCAGCTTGTGCATTTGCCACATATTGTGCTACTGCTGTATTATATATTGTTGTTACTGAACGTGCCATTATTTTTTACTTTTTATACTTAAATATGCGCTTCATACTTCTCTGTCATACATCCTCAATATTTTTCCAAACATCTATAGCGGCGGCGGTGGCGGCCATGAAGACTCATCATCCATATTCAGCGTTGGCGCTAACCCCCATTCACCACCAGGTCCTCCCGGTGGTGGTGTCAGTACCACCAATTCCTGGGCAGCATCAAGCCAGCTGCCCTTAAGATCTGAGAATGATGTTTTGAATGTCATCATGTAATGATATACACCTGTATGCTCATAATCCTGTTCTTCATTGATGGCTGTCATTGCACCGCAATGCAATGGAAAAAAACGTTCCATATTCGTTTTCAGCAGATCACGCCATGTAAAGACTTCTACATTCTGGTCTAAAGTGCCATCCCCTGCGTCCACCTGCCAATCAACGATATGGAACTTGATTTTCACATCTCTGTATAGTGTCACTCCCCTGCCCATACTGCATGCTGCCCCCAGGTCTGTTTCTATAAAACAACATGGTCTTTGCACCGGAAATCCTTTACCCGTATTCCATTGCTTTACCTGGTTATTCCATATCGCAACCCATTGAAACAACTGCTGAGGCGCCGGCATATCCATACCATCAGGCCATGCATAGGGTACGTTTTCTACCTGCATAATTATACTCCCTATTGCTTGTACCAGCTGACTGGCCGATTGTGTTATAACCATTGTCATTTAAAAATTTTACTATCCGCTCTAACTGTTTATTCGATCTATCAGCTGCATGCGATCCCTGTTTGTTCTTCAAAATATTTTGCACTCATTTTCAGCCCGCCATCTGCCATAGTTTGCGCCAGTGTGGCTACCTGCTGTTTTTCGTGCAGATCCTGCGCCCGAACTTCTCTTTCCTCTGCATCATTCAGAAATTTGAATTTATGCCGATATGGAATATCTATACCCAATGCCTGCAACTTCGGCAGCACGCCTTCATTCACTATTGGTGTTACAAATGCTGCGTCCTTACTCTGCTTGTCACGTAGTGCTTTTGTTACCGGCGATATGGCGCTGATACTATCTGTTCTGCCACCAGCCACACTTGGCTGGTTACTCCCCAACCTGCCCGGCACACTATCTATCGCGTCCGAATGGCCCAGCCATAGTTTACTGATCTTCGATTCAAGGCGGTGCTCAAAATCATTATAAGATTTATAACCGTTACCGTGCGCGCCATCACTCATAAACTCCAGCTCATCCATCATGTCCAGCATTATGTAGCCGGCATCACCCATCGCTTCCAGTGCAGCCTGTGCCTGGTCGCGCTCCGGCCCTTCTGTCTTTCCCGTCTTTAATACCCGGTAAGGCTGCGCAAACATTTGTATGAATGATTGGTTGAACGCCAGGTTATTCCTCAGGTATATCTCTGTCTTTGATACATTATACAGCAATCCGTAACCGCAATTACTGATACCGTTAGTAGGTAGTGTCGGCACCCATATATGCCACTTGGCATACGGTTCATCCCTGAAATCAATCCCTGAAGGATTGTATTCAAACGGGCTCACCAGGTGCCGGTCCGGGCTCACAAATCTGCGCTGGATGATCGTAGGGTTCTTCGGTACACTGTCCACAATATCACCGATGCTTATCAGGTTGTATCCGTAGGCTTGCGCGTCCAGTATATAATTCAGCACATTTTGGGTAAACCATGTTTTCTGAAAATATTCCGTCCACTTTTTATCTTTCTCACCATTCGCATTTTGAATTTCAAATTCCCTCAGCAACGTA
>Ga0364860_10818_pt1 | contig 13354 bp, 17 predicted proteins | sample ExccelAu500001D4_FD_206916 | JGI IMG/M metagenome (GOLD analysis project Ga0364860, IMG submission 206916) | Enriched cells from Trout Bog Lake Hypolimnion, Wisconsin, USA - BchlTB.Aug20.5000.01 .D4 | ecosystem: Environmental > Aquatic > Freshwater > Lake > Hypolimnion/Profundal zone | place: USA... | reverse complement strand
AATCAGCCATCGCCGCGCAATGCGACAGGCGATGACCCGCGTCATGCGAATGAACGGGCGAGGCATCAAGATTCAGGTTTCCGGAAGGTTGGGCGGCTCTGAAATCGCTCGACGAGAAGGGGACAAGGTCGGAAAGATCCCGCTGCACACCATTCGCGCAGATATCGATTACGGTCAGGCTACGGCGCACACGGTCTACGGATCGGTGGGCTGCAAGGTCTGGATCTACAAGGGTGAGGTTCTTCCTGAGCGAAGACTTCGCGACTTGGAGCCGCAGGTTCAGCAACCGCGACGCGGTCGTGGGCAGAGAGATGAGGCTGCCGCACAGGCGTTCGCCGCAGTCCAGACGCCTACCGTCGAAGCCGTGGAAGTTCAGCCCGGGGGTGAAGCCTAATGTTAATGCCCAAGAGAGTTAAGCATCGTAAGATGCACCGCGGCCGCATGAAAGGCAAGGCAACGCAGGGAAACCGGATCTCCTTTGGTGAGTTCGGAATCATTGCGATGGAGCCGGCATGGATTACGTCAAGACAGATCGAGGCCTCTCGAATTGCCATGACGCGCCACATCAAGCGCGGTGGAAAAGTTTGGATTCGCATCTTCCCAGATAAGTCCTACACCAAGAAGCCACTCGAAACCCGTATGGGTAAGGGTAAGGCTCCTGTGGAAGGTTGGGTGGCCGTAGTAAAGCCAGGTCGCGTGCTGTTCGAGATGAGCGGCGTGTCGGTTGAGGTCGCTAAGGAAGCTATGCGCCTCGCCATCTTCAAGCTGCCGATCCGATGTAAGTTTGTGACCAAGGCCGACTTGGAAGCAATGGCTGCAATCGCCCCCAAGGAAGTAGAACCCGCAGAGGAGACGGCGGCCGAATAGCATTCCAAGAATGCTTAGGACAAGCAATTAAAGAAATGAAGGATACAAAAACATCAGACCTGCGGGAGAAGAGCGTTCCCGAGCTTGAGCAGTTGGTTCGCGACGAGCGAGCCAACCTGTACAAAGCTCGTAGAGACTTGGTCTTCCGCCGGATTACCGATACGGCCAGCGTCAAAGTGCGTCGACATAATATCGCCCGCATGATGACTCTCATCGCCGAGAAGAAGCGAGGAAGCGCGTAATGGCAGCATCGAAGAAAGTCGAAGTTACTCCGGTCGAAGCTCCGGTCCAGGAAGAGCGAGGCAGCCGAAAGGTTCGCCAGGGCATCGTCGTCTCCAACAAGATGGAGAAGACGGTTGTCGTGAAGATTGAGCGACGTGTTCAGCACCCGATCTACGGAAAGGTCGTTTTGCGCACCAAGAAGTTCAAGGCCCACGACATCATCGGATGCGACGAAGGGGACAAAGTCGAAATCATGGAGACGCGCCCGATCAGCCGAGATAAGTGCTGGCGAGTTACCCAGATCCTCGAAAAGGTCAAGTAAAACGTTAACGGCAGGTGCGTCCTGCCAATGCGATTGAGGCGGAGTTCGCTCTGCCTCAAAAACATGTCAAGCCTACTCCGGCTCGCTGGAATGGCCTCTGAAGCAAAAAGGAAAAGAAAATGATTCAGCAATTCACACGGCTCAAAGTGGCCGACAACTCAGGTGCACGAGAGGTCATGTGTATCCGAGTTCTAAAGGGCTCTCAACCTCGCTACGGCGGCGTTGGCGACGTTATCGTCGCTGCCGTCAAGGTGGCCACGCCGAACATGCCGGTCAAGAAGGGCGACGTCATTAAGGCCGTTATCGTCCGCACGAAGCGCGCAATGCGACGGATCGATGGATCGACCCTTCGATTCGACGACAATGCTTGTGTGGTTATCAACCCGCAAAACTTAGAGCCTCGCGGAACCCGTATCTTTGGGCCAGTGGCTCGTGAACTGCGCGACAAGAACTTCATGAAGATCGTGTCGCTTGCACCGGAGGTGCTGTAATGCCTACCAAGGCCGAACTTAAGCAAAAAGCAACCCACATCAAGCTCAAGGTCCGAAAGGGCGATCGAGTTGTGATCATTTCCGGCAAGGACAAGGGCGAAATCGGATTCGTGGCAGCAGTGTCGCCAAAGGATCAGAAGGTCATCGTTCTGAAAGAGAACGAAGAGAATCCAGATCAGCCGTTCCCGTTGAATGCCGCGATCAAGCACCGCAAAGCGAAGATGCAGGGCGAGCGATCGGTCCGCATCAAGATTCCGGTACCGATTCACATGAGCAACGTGATGGTTCTCGACGTTTCGGGTCAGCCGACGCGCGTCGGTCGAAGACTCGAGGACGGAAAGCTTGTTCGATACGCCAAAAAGACTGGCGCCAAGCTCATCGACGCGGTTGTAATGGAACCGAAGCAATAAGAAGAATTAGGATGCCTGGTCAGCAATCAGGCGAATAAGGAAAAGAAGAAATGGCACGAAAAGATAAAGAAAAGGACGTCCAAACGGGCCCAGTTACCCTGCCGCAGCCACGTTTGAAGGCTAAATACGCCGCCGAGATCTCACCGAAGCTTCGTGAGGAGTTCAAGTACAAGTCGGTGATGCAGGTTCCCAAGTTGGACAAGATCGTCATCAACATGGGCACCGGCAGCAAGGAGAAGAACGGGGACAAGAACCTCGAGAACTCCGTTCGAGACATGACCCTCATTTCCGGCCAAAAACCGGTTGTAACGAAGTCCAAGAAAGCTATCTCGAACTTCAAACTGCGAGAAGGCATGGACATCGGCTGTAAGGTCACCCTTCGCGGAGATCGGATGTACCACTTCTTCGACAAGCTCGCAACAGTAGTTCTCCCCCGCATCCGAGACTTTCAGGGCTTGTCGCCCAAGTCGTTCGACGGTCGCGGCAATTACGCGCTCGGCTTGAAAGAGCAGCTCGTTTTCCCCGAGATCCCGTACGATACGTTCGACCGGATTCGCGGTATGGACATCATTATCTGCACAACTGCCAAGACCGACGAGGAAGCCCGAGTCTTCCTCAAGGCCATGGGCCTTCCGCTTCGCGAGAAATGACCCTGGTTCGCGTGCTTTAGCGCGCCCAAGGTCCCCGGGATCTATCCCGGCAATGATCGGCCCCTTCGCTTGCAAGATGCTGGCGAAGGGGTTTTTGTTTTGTGGGTCAGGCTTTGCGCGCTCAAACACGAGGGCCTTGGGATCGCTGAACCACGCGGACCAAGGGGGGCATGTATGAGATAATCGGGAGATGAACTGGACACTGCGGAAATGGTGGGCGGTGTTCTCGATTTATTTCCAGGATGGGATCGCCTATCGGGCAAGCGGGCTCATTTGGGTTACCGTCGATGTTGCGACAGCGGTTACGATGCCGTTGGTTTGGGCGCGAGCTAGCCGAACCGGACCGATCGGTGGGTTCACGTCGAGCGACTTCATTCTTTACTACCTCTGCATGCTGTTCCTGGGCAGCTTCGTCACGAGTCACATCATGTGGGAACTGGCGATGGAGATCAAAGAGGGGCAGTTCTCTACGATGCTGCTTCGTCCGATGAGTTTCTATCAGCTCAACTTCTTCAGAAACCTCTCTTGGCGTTTCATACGCCCGGTGCTGTTCGCACCGTTCTTCATTCTGCTGCTGTACGCCTATCGAGGTTTCCTTGTCCACGCGACGATTCACCTCGGTTGGCAATTCTGGGCGTCTCTCGTCCTCGGACACCTGGTCAGCTTCGCGTTCGTGATGATGATGGCGATGCTTGCCTTGTTCACTCAGGAAGTGACATCGATTTTCGAACTGTATTACATCCCGATGCTTTTCCTTTCTGGACAGCTATTTCCGATCGCGATGTTGCCGGTTTGGGCATCGAAGCTTGCGCGCCTTTTCCCGTTCTATTTCACCACTGGCGCCCCAACCGAGATCCTTATCGGTCGCGTCTCCGGTTCCGCCGTCTACTCCGCCCTTGGAATGCAGGTTTTGTGGATTGCCATCTGCTACCTTCTTTCGCGTGTGTTGTGGGCTAAGGGGCTGAAGCATTACACCGGGGTCGGGATGTAGAGCGGTAGGGCAGTCCGATCACCGAGGAAGTATCCTATTGCAATGCGTTCGAAGCGGGTTTTGGTAACTGGGAGTTCGCGGGGAATTGGACGGATGATTGCCGAGAGGCTGGCGAAAGATGGCTGGTCGGTGGCGATTCACTATACGAAAGGGGAAAAGGAGGCCCGTGCTACGGAGAAGGCACTCGGCGGCGCCTGTTCCGGCGTCTATCAGGCCGATTTGAGCGACCGAAAGAAGGCAGCGCCTCTCTTCGATGCAGCGTTGGCAGACGGTCCGATCCATGCAGTTGTAAACAACGCCGGCGTTTATATGCCGCTCGACTTCCTTCACTCTGGCGAAGCCGCCTTCAGCGCCAATTTCCACAAGACCTTTGCCGTGAATTTCGACGCCCCCGTTGCGATTATTCGCGCCTCATGCAAGCACTTCGAGAAGCAAGGTGCAGGGAAGATCCTCAACGTGGCAAGCCGTGTCGGCTTCCGAGGAGAGGGCGGCGCCGCCCTGTACGCCGCCTCGAAAGCGGCAATCATCAATCTCACCCGCAGCCTCGCCGTCGAGCTTGCCCCCAAGAATATCCAACTCTTCGGCATCGCTCCCGGCTGGGTCGATACCGCTATGGTGAGAGAGGGGATGCAGGAACGCCTAGCCCAAATCAACGAATCGATCCCCCTCGGTCGCATGGCCACCCCGAAAGACTGCGCCGCCACCGCCGCCTTCCTCCTCTCAGACGATGCCGCCTACCTGAGCGGAGTGGTGATCGATATTAATGGGGCAAGTTACTTTCACTAGAGCGCCGAAGCGTTGTAGCGCCGCGCTAGCGTTCGAGGGAAAACGAGTGCGCTCAATCTCCCTCGAACGCTCCTAACGCTTAAACGCTTAACGCTTCTTCCCCGTCATACTTAATCCAACAGCCATGCTCCCAATTCTCGCTTGCCTTGTCGCGATTCAGGTTCCGATTGAACAGCCGCCACGACTAAGAACCGTTCTGGATAATGGGGCGGCGGTGATTGTGGAGAAGATTCCGGGAGCTAAGACGCTTTCGGTCCAGTTCTTTGCTTCGTCGCGCGGGACTGAGGAGACGCCGATCTCAAATGGGCTCCGGCACTTGTTGGAGCACTTGGTTGCCAAAGGGCCGAAAGGAGATTTGGACGACAGGTTGGAGACGGCTGGCGGATTTCTGCAGGCGGAGACGCAGCGGGAGACGATGCAATTCAAGCTGACATTGCCGGCGGGCCAATTGGCTTTGGGCCTCAGTTCAGTTGCCCAACTCATGCAGATGCCAGTCGTGACGCCAGAAATGATTCAGCACGAGGCGAAGATTATCGGTCAGGAAGAGGCGCTCCGGGAAGACACCGGAAAGTTGTCGATCGCGGCATGGACACAGGCGTTTGGAGACAAAGGGCTTGACGTCATGGGGAACCTCGATGTCATCCAAAACGCAACTCCGACGATGTTGGAGAAGATCCACCGGACTCAGTTCTCGGGGCCTAATCTCGCGATTGTCGTCGTCGGCGACGTTGACCTTGACTCGGCGACAAAGGCCTGCTCTGAGATTCTTGCCAAAGCGCCGAAGAGTAACGCACCGAAGCCGACTCCGATCAAACCGTTAGGAGGGGAGACGACAAGCTCGGCTCAGGGCGAGGCCTTGGCGTTGCCGGTATTGGGTTGGCGATCGCCGCAGACAGCAGCTAGAGTCGCGGCGGCATTCGCGTTGGCCTCAGAAGCGGACAACTGCTTCATGATCTATACACCGACGGCTGGACCGGGCCTTGTAATTGTCGGCCGAACTAGCCCGAACACAGGATTGAAAAAGATTGCGGAAAGGGCCAACGCTTCGGAGTTGTTCGTATATGGGCGCGCTCTCGCAAAAGCCTGGATCAGAAACATGCTGAATTCACCTGAAGGGATCGCGAATATTAGGGGCCAATTACTCGTCCAACAGTTCGACTTAAAGCCGGAAACGATGCTCGAAAACCTTGATACGATGACACCCAAGGAGTTTTCGGCAGCGCTGGACGCCTTCCGATCCCCGGTTGCAGTTGTCGTGGAGGGCCGATGATCGCACTGCTGGCATGTGTCGTTCTCGCGCCTTGGAGAGTAATCGAGTCGGTCGAGCCCCAGGCGAATCGAGTCAGTATTCAGGCTTTGGTCAAGATCCCTTCCCTCGGATCGATCGACATGGCGAAGCTAAACGTCATCGTCCAGGCGATCCCGAAGCAGACTCAGGATTATCCTCGGCGCGAAATGTTGATGGTAACGGATGGCGAACAGGTTCGATGCGAACTCACGCCAGATCACATTCGTTTTGTCGTCAATATTCCGCCTGGTCGAGTGAAGACGGGACTTGGCGTAATGGCTGCGCTTCTAGAAAACGCGACTTTGACGCAAGAGAACTTGGACGCTGCCGCCCTCGAAAAGCCTATTCCCGACTACTGGTCGGCGGCCTTGGACCCGGTGGAATTGCCGACGGTGAAGGTCAATGCTGCAGAAGCCCAAGTCCTTTATCACAGGGTTTTTCGACCGGAGCGGGTTCTGCTTACCGTTGGGGGGAAATTCACGTCGGGAGAAGCCGAGCAGGAGTGGACCAATCGGATGGACCACTGGCAAGTCGAACGTGAGCCAAAAGGATTTTTCGATGTTTCTGAGCCGAAAGAGCGAATTCGCAATCCTGGCCCAGTCACAACGATCGACCTAGTTGCAGCGCCAGTTACGTCAGGCGATGCAGCTCTGCCGTCTCGGATCCTTTCCCTCTTCGCGCTAGGCGTAGGGAAGGGTTCCAGCCTCTTTCGCGTGGTTCGCCAAAAGCGCGGTTGGAGCTATCGGCAGGATGCAATTCTTTCTCCAACCAAGGACGGATGGGTCCCTCGACTACTGATTGCCAGCATTCCAACGGATGACACCGCGGTTCGGGTGAAAACGATCAAAGCCGACTTGCTCGAGGATATTGGGTCCTGGACGATGGCAACACGCGCAAGGGCCATCGGAATGGCGGAAGCAGTTTTGGCGAACCACGTTCCGTACAGCCCACTCTACGTACTCGGCAATTCGCCGGTAGGTTTTAGCCTGGAAGATCGGACCTTTCTTGCTGGATATTGGCTGATGAAAACCGGCCAGGCGTGGGACCCCGCTGCGCTGATAGATTCGATGAAGAAGGTTTCTCTGGAGGACCTCAAAGAGCAGGCGACCGCTATTCTCACCACCGCGATCCCCCGTGTTCTGCCTGGAACCGGTTAGGCGAAATCGGGGTCTTGCTGGCAGGCGGGCAGAAAGTCGCAATACTCGCACATCGGCTTTCGAACGGGTTTGCGCTCGTAGAAGTTCTCAGAAAGGATCATTCGAGCAAGAACGGCGATGTCGCGTTCGAACTCTTCGAATTCAGATTCCGACATCGCATAGGCTGCGCTGGTTGAACTCCGCAGCGCCACAATTCTCGCACGAATCGGCTTATCTGGGTACTTCTTGTGAAGCAGCAGTTGATAGCAGCACATCGCGATGTCGGAAGAGACATCGTCTTCGGAAACCGATTCACGCCCCGATTTGTAGTCGACGACCTCAAGCGTCCCGTCTTCATATTCGTCGACCCGGTCAAGGCGCCCTATTAGGACAAAATCGCCAAGATCGTATCGAAGCTGTCGTTCCACGAAGAGGGTTTTGGCCTCTGCCGGGCGAGAGAGCGTTTCAGTTACGTGCCGTTCGAGGATCTCCTTTCCTTCGCCATAGGCCTCTGCCATCTCTTCGGCAGAGCTGAAGCCGGCATCGATCCAACTCTCTTCATACGCGGCAAGCACCTCAGCCGTCGTCGTTACGCCAGCGTCGCCGCTATCGTGGAATCGCTGCAGGACCCGATGGAGGGTCGTGCCGAACGAATAGTAAGATTTCGCTCTTAGCAACCAACGTGCCCGATCATCGACGTAGGTGTACCTGTACTTCACCGGGCACGCCAAATAGGTCGTTATCTTGCTAGGGCTAATTGAGGGCTTCCGTGGCACGGATGTAGTTTGGCGCAAAACGGAGAGGCGCGGACGGGAGGGGGAGAGGCGCGGAGGGGAGAGGGGAGAGGCGCGGACAGGAGTGGAGTGGAATCAGGAGTCGGGAGCCTGAATCTGTCTTCTGTCTTCTGTCTTCTGTCTTGTCGCTCCCCTCCGCGCCTCTCCCCTCTCCCCTCGGCACCTCCGCGCCTCTCCGCTCCCTTCTCCTTTCAATGCAAATTGAAAGTAAACTAGCGAAGTGAGCACAAAGACCCCAACCAAGATTCGCTTGGGACATTCTCCGGATTCTGACGACGCTTTTATGTTCTGGGGATTGGCCAGCGGGGAGGTCAAATCGGATTTCGAGTTTGAGCACATTCTTCGAGACATCCAGACCCTAAACGAGTGGGCGATGGAAGGAAAGCTTGAGTCGACCGCGATTTCGGTACACGCGTTCGCCCACGTCGCCGATAAATATGCCCTTCTGAGACATGGCGGATCGTTCGGAGAGAATTACGGACCGATGATCGTTGCGAAGACGGCGTTGACCAAAGAGCAGCTCAAGGACACCGTCATCGCAGTACCGGGGCTTCAAACCTCTGCGTTCCTGGCGCTGAACCTTTATTTCGCCGACATCTATGGTCCTGGCGTCAAACCGAAATTCGAAGTCATCAATTTCGACGATATCATCCCTGCGATACTTGACGGTCGATTTGAGGCTGGCCTCATTATTCACGAAGGTCAGTTGACATATGGCCGCGACGGCCTAACTCTGATTGCCGATATGGGCGTATGGTGGAAAGGGCTCACCGGTTTGCCGCTTCCGCTTGGGGTAAACGTCGTCCGCAAAGATCTCGGTCCCGAAGCCGTCATCGAAGTCAGCCGATGTATGCGTGAGTCGATCAGCGCCGGGCTTTCGAACCGAACGAAGGCGTTGGATCACGCTTTGCAGTTCGCCCGAGGGATGGACGCGCCGACGAGCGACGAATTTGTTGGCATGTATGTCAACAATCGAACTCTCGACATGGGTGACGAAGGCGTTACGTCAATCCGCCTGTTCCTCAAGAAAGGCGGCGAAATTGGAATCGTCCCTCCAGTTACGGTCGACGTCGTCGATTGATCGGTACTCCAGGGTCCTCTGTGGTTCAAAGACCTTAACCGCAGAGGACCGGGAAGGACACAGAAACGGCTGATCGAATTGAGGGTTAACCCCTATCCTTTCCAGCGTACAGGTGGACCTTCTGGAGCTTCACCCACTCGTAGTCCCGCGCCTCAAGGACCAGTCTTGCGATCTCAGATGGCGCGGCGAAGGCCGAAGCTTGCCACTTTGCGGGCCCTTTCTCGAAAGGCGAGACTGGAAATGGCATCAGGTTGATAGCCTTCCCCTTCTTGTCAAACGCGACCAGGCGCCACTCCTTTTGGTCTATGGCCGGAGGAAGGTTGAAAGTCAATTTGCTGAAGATGTCGCCGGGAACATCTTTTGGTTTTCCTTCTTCCATCACCCTCTGAGTCCCACGCTGCCCTTCGATCGTTATTTGGAGATCTCCCTTTGCTCCTTGCCGTTCTCCAACCGTTTTGAACTTACCAACACCCAAAGGCACGTAGAGGTCTGCTGTCTTCCAGGAATTGGGAACGAAGAAGGTTTTTGAGCACTCAAGCACCAATGGCGTTTCCTTGGCATTGCCTAGGGCAATATCGAGTGCGTCATTGCTGTTCGGACGAATGATCGGCGAAGGGCCGAATGTGCCTCCACCCTGGCTCTTGAGCCCTCCAAGGACTGCAGTTTGGCTGTAAGGGCCCTGTTTAAAGATCTCGCCCCCCTCCGATGAAGGAAGGCCGGAGATTGTGTAATTCACGACGATGTACCGATTGTCGCCAGTCTGGGAACCGAATGTGTAGACCTCGTGGGAATGCGATTCCGGTATCTCCGTTTGCGTCCCGTCTGCTGTCCAGGCATGGGGGATGCTCTGGTCGCCTGGCCGCAGAAATGTCACTTTGGCAACTGCGCCATTTGAGAATCGTTCGACGGTATGTGGGAAAAATGGTCGCGGTTCTTGATGGCTGATTCGACTATTTAGGGGACTTACTGCCCTGGATTCGGTCGCTTTGCACCCAAGAACTCCAACCAGCAGAGGCCCTAACCCGACCGCAGCGATTAATTGCATAACGCTGAAACTTCGATTCACGAATTCCTCCTGAGGCGCCTCGTTGAGCGTCCAAGCGGTAGTGATCCATCCATGGGTCGATTCACTCGGCGGATGAAACGGATGTTGACGAGCATTGCCTGTCGTGCCAACGGCAATATCAATGCTGTTTGGAGCTTACCGCCGTCAGATGGATCCTGGCATTCATTTCTGCAACCTGTGGGTAACACACTGCTAGGCCGGGAACTTGGGCGCAAGCTGATCTACCTCGATGTTCTATTCTCTATTTGGATGCCTAGTTTGTTGGTACGTGAGGGGCTCGAAGTCGATCGGGAATGGGCCATGGATGTTCTGGTTCGAGAATGGCACGGGCCGTTGATCGAGCGAGCCGATGAATTCGTTGACGCAGGACTACTCCCATTTCTAGTAGCCGAAAGCGAAGGATCTCGAGTTGGACTTGCCACACTTCTCTTGGGGCCAGACTATGTGGAGATCATCACCCTGAATAGCTTCTCAGAAGGCAACGGGATCGGAACCGCCCTCATTGAATCTGCTGCAGATATTGCACGTTCTCGCGGAGCAGTTGACCTGAGGCTGTTCACGACAAACGACAACATCCACGCGATCGGATTCTATCAGCGTCGCGGGTTTCATCTTCATGCCCTTCACCGGGATACGATGACCCGCGCACGGGTGCTAAAGCCCGAGATCCCGTACGTCGGAAGGTCGGGAATCGTGATGCGAGACGAACTTGAGCTGCGCATACGCATTTGAGAACCTGATCGTCGATCCAGTGCTATCGCAACGATCACACCTTGGCGATGCTGATAAACGTCCCCGTCGGCTGAATCGGGATACCATCCGGAACGGTTGGAAGGCGACCGAAATTGGCGCCAGTTTGGCCGAGTTGGACTGAATCGACGAAGGACCATCCTGCAAGTTGGAAAAGCCTTTCCGGTTCGTCGCAGCAGAATGGTGCTGGACGATCATGGCTACATAGCCAATCCAGATACAGCTTCATCTGCTCGAGCGAGAGGATTCCAGGGGCACAAATGTCGGCAGCAAAAACGCTCCTTGTGCCAGAGGCAAGTCGAGTTGCGTTAAGTAGGTCGGATACCTGATCGGATGACAGATAGAAGAGAAGCCCCTCTGCAATCCAGAGGGTTGTTGCACTGATGTCAAATTCTTGTCTGGATAGATCCTTAACCCAATCGGTCTCAAACTTGGTCCCGACATACGTCACTTCGCATTTGGAAACCGCTCCCTCCAAAAGCGCCACCTTCTCGGCCATCGTCTCAGCCGAATCGAGTTCAAACATCCGCACGCATGGATTAACTGGCAATCGGAAGGCGCGAGAATCGAACCCAGCTCCGAGCAATACAACCTGGTCGACCTCGTAAGAGAACCGCACCAAAAGGTCGTCGAAGAAACGGACTCGAACGGGGATGGCTGAATTCTCTTTCCCGGCCGCCTGTTCCGATCTTTGCATCATGGCACGCCCGTTCTCGCCGGCGAACCGATCGGCAAACGGGTCGTTGAACAGCCGGTCCGGTCTGGATGACTCCCGTGCCCGAACTGCGGCTATCCAACGTGCTGTCGACTCAATCCATCCCGAATTAAGCGCAGACTTCAATCGTGTGAATCCGGATCGAGTTCAAAGCCGAACGTCTTTCCTTTTTGGGTGGCTGGGACGCCCTTCGACATCCACATCGGCATGGGCGCTCCTTTTAGGTAGTGGTCGAAGTATTGAGAGAGACGAACTGACCAGTCTTTTCTGTTTTTCCGCTCGACCAAGTTGTGATCTTCGCCGTTATAAGAAACCAACCATGCAGGTTTCCCAAGGCGCCGCAGGCCCGAGAACAGCTCGATTCCCTGCGTAAACGGTACCGCCCCGTCCTTATCGTTGTGCATCATAAGCAGCGGCGTCTGGACCTTGTCGAGCCAGAAGAGTGGGGAATTCTCGAGGTACCGAAGCGGCTTCTCCCATATCGAACCGCCGATGCGGCTTTGACCGTGTTCGTATTGCCCTTCTCGGAGCACACCGGTGCCGTAGCGAATGCCGCCGTATGCGCTGAACATATCGGCTACTGCCGCGCCTGAGCAAGCGCAGTTGAATAGGTTGGTCTGCGTAACGAGGTAAGCAACCTCGTATCCGCCCCAGCTCTGGCCCTGGATTCCGAGTTTGGTCGGGTCGATATACCCCCGATTCACGATGCTGAGAACGCCGGAAACGATAGCCGACATCGAGCTTTCACCTGGGTATCCCGTCTTGTACGGAATATCGGGAACGAACATCACGTATCCGTTGCTCGCAAAATAGCTCAGGTTGACGGTCGATGCGCTTGGCGCAGGAGAGTGATAGGCGTTGAGCGTATCGGACATCCGCTCATAGAAGTAGGTGATCATCGGATACTTCTTGCCGTAGGTGAAGTTTTCCGGCTTGATCAGAATGCCTTGAAGACGTTGGCCATCTCCAGATACCCAATTCACCAACTCGGCGCTGCCCCAATTGTAGTCAGCTTGCTGAGGGTTCGCGTTGCTCAGCTTTTTCGCTTCGCTGAAGTCGGCCTTCGCAACCCATACGTCGGGGTACTCGACAAAGTCCTGCTGGGTAAAGCTAATGAATTCGCCGTTTTTGGTCTTGATCGGGGGCGAGAACATTTTGTTCGCCATAACCAATTTCGTCGGCCGAGGGTGAGAATCTTTGGCATTGAATGTGTAAAAGCCTGCCGCTTTCGTGTCGATGTTAAAGGCCGAGAGAAGTATCGGCTTGCTCAGGTCGATCGACCGAGCCTCTGGGTCTGTGTTGACATAACGCAGGCGAAGTCCGTTGAGCCTACCGGAGCCTCCGGTTAGGTTCTGGGGGGTGGATTTCCCTGTGGGATCGATCGACCAGATGTCGTATGCGTCGTAAACTAACAGTCGCGCGTCATCTTTGGTCCATCCCACTTCGCCATACGGCGATGGCGTACTGGGCGTGTCCTCCAACTCGTTGAACAGCGGGGTCGGAATCTTGAAGTCGATTCGCTTCAGATTGGAAGGATCGATAACGAAGTACTGCTTCTTCTGAGGATCGTAGCCTGAAATGTACTTGGAGTCGGGAGAGAAGGAGATGCGGCCTTCGGACTTGTCGAAGAGCTTATGAAGCCCAGGAGACCGAACGTTTATCAAATAGTAATCGAAGTAATCCGAATCCCACGATGCTTCGAGTCGATATTCAAGGTCGGACGAGGCAATCGCGAGATCTCCTTCGCCGCGTTTGCTGATCGTGACATTAGGTACCGATAGCGTT
>Ga0364860_10252_pt1 | contig 13358 bp, 14 predicted proteins | sample ExccelAu500001D4_FD_206916 | JGI IMG/M metagenome (GOLD analysis project Ga0364860, IMG submission 206916) | Enriched cells from Trout Bog Lake Hypolimnion, Wisconsin, USA - BchlTB.Aug20.5000.01 .D4 | ecosystem: Environmental > Aquatic > Freshwater > Lake > Hypolimnion/Profundal zone | place: USA... | reverse complement strand
ATTTAAATCAAAAACAATTTCACTATGGGCACCATGCATGGCATAGCCAATCACGTCATTTACTTGCTCTTCTCTGCAGGCACGAACACAACGATTACATTGAATACAGGCATCCAGATTGACAGCCATTGCTGGATGCGAAAGATCAGCGACAACCTTCTTACGTCTAAGCGCTTTGAGTTCAGGTCTGACCTGAACATCCATACGCGTGGCCCAAGTGCTCAGTTCGCCATGTTGGTTTTTTTGCTCTTCTTCTTTGGTATCGCCTACCCACTTAAATCCTTCATCGGGCATATCAGATAGCAGCATTTCCAGTACGAGCTTTTGACTTTTCAGTGCGCGCTCGCTTGTCGCTTTAACTTCCATGCCAGGTGTAGCAGTGCGACAACAACTTGGTGCCAGAGTTCGCTCACCATTAATCTCCACTACGCAGGCCCGGCAATTACCATCGGGGCGGTATCCATCTTTAAAACACAAATGGGGAATATCAATTCCATGGCGTTTGGCAGCCTTAAGAATCGTCTCACCTTCATAAGAAACAATGGTTTTTCCATCTAAACTGAATTCGACGGTTTGTAGTTGAAGCTCTTTGGGATTTGTAGGTGCGTTCATATAGTGATCTTGGAATTTGTCTTGAACTTTTCGTGAAAAGATTAAGCAACCTCTTGTGGAAAGTATTTATGGATACAGCGAATCGGGTTTGGTGCCGCTTGACCCAATCCACAAATGGATGCATCAACCATTACTGTCGCTAAATCCTCTAAGGTTGTTTGATCCCAAGACTGCGCCTGCATAAGCGTAGCTGCCTTACTTGTACCGACGCGGCAAGGTGTGCATTGGCCACAGCTTTCATGTTCAAAAAAGCGCATCACATTTAAAGCAACATCTCTAGCTTGATCCTGACTACTGAAAACCACGACAGCGGCAGAACCAATGAAACAACCATAAGGCTGCAATGTATCGAAATCCAAGGGTATGTTGTTCATCGTAGCGGGCAATATGCCGCCAGATGCTCCACCAGGAAGGTAGCCATAGAACTGATGGCCTTCTTGCATGCCATCACAGTATTCATCAATCAATTCTTGAATGGTAATACCTGCTGGAGCGAGCTTGACTCCAGGATTTTTTACGCGGCCGCTAACGCTGTAACTACGCAAACCTTTACGGTCATGACGGCCATAGTCACTAAACCAATCTGGTCCGCGTTCAATAATGTCGCGCACCCAATAGAGGGTTTCAAAGTTGTGCTCAAGGGTTGGGCGACCGAAAAGACCTACCTGTGCAATATAAGGAGGACGCATACGGGGTTCGCCCCGCTTCCCTTCAATACTCTCAATCATGGCGGATTCTTCTCCGCAGATATACGCACCTGCACCACGACGCAACTCAATTAATGGCAACTGAAAAGGAGGATTGGCTATAAGCTTTGCCAACTCTACTTCAAGCAATTCTCGGCAGCCGTGGTATTCATCGCGCAAGTAAATATAACAAGCATCGATTCCAACAACATTGGCAGCGATTAATAAGCCTTCGAGAAAGCGATGTGGATCACGCTCTAAATATGTACGATCTTTAAAGGTTCCTGGCTCACCTTCGTCAATATTGACCGCCATCAATTTAGGAGCAACCTGATCTTTCACAATGCGCCACTTACGCCCTGCTGGAAAGCCTGCCCCACCTAAACCTCGCAGACCAGAATTTTCCATTGCCTTGATGATGCTATCAATACTATGCGAGCCAGAATGGATGGCTTTGGCCAATTTATAACCGCCACTAGCTAGATAAGACTCATAGCCAACGTAATCTGGTGAAACGACTTGATCTTGGCCTTGAGCTGAAACACCTTTCTCCACCCTAGATACCGGATCAAAACAAGCGTCGCCTGTTGCAAGAGGATGAATAGTCATCCCGTTTTTCACGGCTGCTTCGACTTTTTCTAAAGTAGCAAAAATAACAGGGTACTGATGAACTACAGCAATTGGCGCTTGCTCACAACGTCCTACACAAGGAGCGGCGATTATTTTTACATTTGGATTGTCCAAAATTGCCGGTAATTTAGCCAATAAGTTTTGAGCACCGGCTAACTCACAAGCAACACCATCGCAAACTCGAATGGTGATATCCGCTACTGAATCATTGCCACGCACCACTTCAAAATGGTGGTAGAAGGTTGCCACTTCATAAACTGCAGCCATAGGCAAGTTCATGTCTTTGGCCAAAGCAACCAGATGACGATCATGTAGAGCTCGATACTCATCGTTGAGTTTATGCAAATACTCAATCAATAAATCGCGGCGATGGGGAGCTGGTCCAATAAGCTGACGAACCTCAGCAAGGGACTCATCATCTGCCTGACGACCTTTAAGCTTGCTTTTACGTCGAATGGTTTCCCTGAGATCATCAGCGCTTGCAACGGCTACGGACTGGATCTCTGCCAAGGATTTGGGGTGATTCATATTATTTGGTCTCTAATTTCTAGTTATTACTGCCAATCCCCCTACCAATACTTGGGTAAGGGTTCCGCCATGCCACTCTAATGGTGTTCTACTGGCTTTGCTAAGCATAAAGGACGATACAAATCTTTGCTGACGACTCACTGGTTTTTACAATAAAAAACCCGCTCTATTAGCTCAAACAATAAATATAGGGTTTACCCTAAATAAGTGATGGTGATGGACGATCGCCAGGGGGTAATGAATAATCTAAATTACGCTCACGAACACGAGCCCTGAAACAATCTTCATAACCAGCACTGCCAACTTGCCATCCAATTGAGGTGCAATCATCTTTAGCCGCTGACTCCACGGTTCCGCAGCCAGATAAAGAGACCACTGCCAAAACTGGAAGTGCGATAAGTAAAGGTAATTTTGTTAATTTCATATCCCAAGTCTACTTGATTCTGAGATCAACTTCGAGTGGTATTCCCTCTTTTTCCGCTTTAACAGTTTTGGTCTCAACTACCTGAATTCGGCTATCCAATGAAGGATGGTTTTTTACCAGCAAGTCTTTAGCCAATTTAGCCCGATTGACGCCTAGAGTGTGGAGATCATTCTCAGTAATAACCATGCTGGCAATGAGCTCCGATCTTAATTGCTCGTTACGAGCCTGGTTATCGGGAAGGGTTAATAGACGTTGGCCCAACTTAATGCGCCCTACATATTGAGCATAAGCAGCCTTTAAGGCTGAGGCAATTTTGGGGTCCGATAAGTTTGGCAGATCAAGCGCCTCACCTGGAAGCAATTTAATGTCAGCGTCATTAAAAATAGCAGCGTCAGCCATTGCCCTCGCAAGCTCTTGCTTATCCAATATGGGGTCATAGGTTCCGACGACATCTAACGTAGCATTGGGTCGGTTAGACAAATACTCCCCATACTTTTCCATTCGATCTTGATCTTCTGGCAAAAATGCCACTTCGCCAGGAACGGCGCTGATGCCGCCATCTCCGCTCATACCCAATATTGAAGCTAAAACACGAAATGGTGCTGTAGTTACATTGGCAAACACATTGCTAAGGGCCTGCCATACCAAGCCAGTAGCACTAAAATCTGGCGCATCAACATTGCCTGCAATCTGAATAGCAACATCAATAGTGTTGTCACTATCCTCAAGCAATGCGATTGCCAAACCAAGGGGTAACTTATTGCCCTGAAAATTCGGAACCTCGTCACCCAATTCCACGTTTTTAATGATGATTTGATTGTTACCCGTTAATTCACCATCCTTGGTGCGGTAATTCAAATTAAGACTTAAACGTCCAGCCGCTATTTGATAGCCAGCAAAGGTCATTACCGGTGGGTTGAAAGCGGTAAGCGGTAAATTCTTAAAATTCATACTGAGATCATTATTCCGACGGGGATCATTAAAAGCAGCCTGCCCTTTACCCCTCATGGAACCAGTTTGAGCAATCACTCCATCAAACTCCATGGATGCCATCTGATTCGGGGTATTGCCAATACCCAAAAATGTACCGTTAAATCTCCTGATATCAACTTTAAAGTTCGGCCGCATTACAAAATCTGAAAAGTGCACATTACCTTCGCGCAATTTCACGGTATGCACTTCAAATTGGAATGGTGTTTGGACTTCATTTTTCAAGGTCTTGTGAGCTGCATCACTACTGGCAGATATCGCAGAATCTTTTGAAAATAAACGCCTGAAATTACTAAAGCCTTTTTCATCAATATCAAATCGTAAGCTTGGCTCACTCACCATCACTTGATCAATTAATAAAGCCCTCCCAGACTGCGGCGAGCTTTTATATTCAAATTGATTCAGGTCGATATTTTTTGCATTTAATAATGGTTCCTTTTCTCCAGCTTCAAGGATCGATAAATCTACAAGATGGAGCTCTCCAGAAACTAATTGACCCTGTGCACTGACCTTGATCATTACTTCCGCGTTCATCTCCCCGCCTTGACTAAGCAAGTCTTTGTTTGCAGGGATTAAGGGAATGAAGGCTTGTAGAGGTAAATGCTCCACCCTTACCTTTCCATCGATCGTCTTGAATTTTGAGTGGATATCCCAATGCGATTGAATGGAGCCGCCATCCAATTTGAGGTTCAATTGAACGCCCAAAACATCCATCTCGGGGTTATCCAGACTTCCGCTCATCAGGACGTGATTAAACGATATTCTTTTTCCAACTCCAGGTACCAGGATTTCAAGGGCACCGAGATTGAGGTCATATTGACCACGCACTCCATTGACCACACCATTTTTATCGTAGTTAGCCACCTCAAGCAACTCTATTGAAAAAGGTTTTAAAGCCTCTTTTAATTGATTGCTTGCGTCACTTAATTCTAAGGTTGCATCTACAACCTTAAATTGATCTACAGAAATCTTAGGAGAATTTTGGGAGCCACCAACATCTTCAGAAGAGTTGTATTTATTTATAGCCTCAATAAACTCTTGCCAATTCCATGCAATTTTTTGGTTATTGGATTGTCCATTTACTGCGCGCCGCTCTAAAAGGAGCTTAGGTTGATTAAGGGTGATTTCATCAAAGCCAATCTCCCCTACTACTAAGCGTGACCACTTTAAATCAAAGATGGCATCTTTGAGCTCAAGTAATTTTTCACCATTGCGTTTAGCCAAATGCAATCGGCTGACTTCAAGACGTAAACGTAATGGGGAGATTTTTAAATCTTGATAATCAATTTCATATCCAATGGCTTGCCCATAACTGAGGATCTCTTTTTTAATGAGGCTAGGCATCCAAAATTGTGCGATGCCCCAAAAAATTCCTGTCAGAAAGACAAAAATGAGCCCAGCTCGTAATAACCAGCGCTTGATTAGGGCAAATTTAGCAAAGGGCATTTTTATAACTTCAATCAAGTGATGAATAAATTATCACCCAAATATCAGAAATTAAGCCGGCGGAAAGCCTACTTTTTGCTGCCAGAGATTCGTAAATGCATGGATTACAGGAGTCTCATATACGCCAGCGACGGTAAAGGGCTCATTCTTTAGCCACTCTTGTGCCGATGAGCGATCAGGAAAATCCATCATCAATAAACTTCCAAGAGTGTTCTGCCCATCATCCGAAGTTAGTGGACCGGCAAACGCCATTTGATCCGCAGACTGCGCGAGATAAGCGCGATGAGCTGGTCTTATCGTGGTGCGTAACTCTGCTGTTCCAGGGCGATCCATCAAAAGAATCATAAAAATCATCATCTATCCTTATTATTTATTTTCGCATTACAAATAAAAAACCCCAGATCTCATCTGGGGTTTTTGAGTACCTGCTTTGACTTTACTTCAAAATTACCAGCGTTGCTGTAGCTCGTGCACCCCAACCTGATGGGCCACCAGGGGTATTGCTCACGTAATACATGGGACCGGCACCAAAAGAAAGCGGTACGCCATCAAAGACTTCTAATTTAGATACCCCGACATACAAAGGATTTGATGTACGGTGAGAGTCGTAGTTGTACTGAGCTTCCATGTTGGCCGCAAAGGTCCAAGCATCCTTATTGGTAAAAGCCACAAAGGGCTGACCATAAAGGTTGTTTTGAGTGCCGTAGCTTGGGTTACCACCCATATTCCAGGATTGATAACCGAGTAAGCCATAGGTCCAAGGGCCGTCACGATTAAGAACCACTGCCGTAACACCTGCACCGGTTTGTTGCGAACCAAAGTGACCGCTATTGCCTGAAGGAGATTGGGCATAAGGACCAATACCCCAAATCCAAGAAGAATTGGTATTGGGCGCATAAAAAGACTCTAGGGTGACACTAGCTATGCCATAGCCTGAGTAAGCTTGGCCGTTAGCCCCTTGAATACTGACTTCTCTGGCACCAGCCACAATTGGCCGAACAATAAAAGTATCACCGCCACCCAGATTAAAAGGTGCTACTGGCTGGAATAAGAGCGTTTGTTCTGAGCCACCTTGATTCTTACCTAAGCCACGACTGAATTCATACTGCAAAGGCAGTGAAATCATATTCGCAATTGGGTTTGATAATTTCTTGGCGATATCGACTGAGTCGACTGGGGCTGCGGTAGTGCTTACGACCCCAGTTTTAATCGCATCAGCTGTAGCGGCGCGAGTGCCAATCTCTTGCGCTATTGCTGGAGCGGCAATCGCTGTAGACAACAGTAAAGTGCAAAGTAGTTTGAGCAAAGTTTTCATAAAAAGCACTTTTTTAATCATTAGAAATTAAAGCTAACAGCTAACTGTGGGCCTTTGAAGGTAGTCTTTTGCAAAAGCGCGCCACCAGTCATGTCGTAGTAGAGCTCACGATAAGTAAGTGAAACATCTACCCATTTTTCAATGGTTTTACCAACGCCAAGCACTGCCTGCCAAGTCATGTTGGTCGTGCCGCCGCCACCACCGATGTCAGCATAAAAAGGGATATACCAAGTAGAGTCAGCAATACGGTAACGACCTTTAAAGCCCGCAATCGGATCAGTAGTCGAGATGGATTTAGAGTCGCTAGCATGCAATGAGTGGCCGTCGGCCGATAAAACCAAACCAAGGGTAGCGGTCATTCCAATATTACGAACACCGACTAAACCATCGACATAAGCATCTTGATTATTCAAGAGCGTGTAGGTAGCTGCACCAGTCAGAATAGTTTGTTGCAATGTAGTGGAGTCAGCGAGTTTGGCTGGTATAGCTCCAACAGATGTTGGCACGGTAACAGAAGTGCCACCTGTAGTTTGCAAAGTAGCCGTTACCAAATCTCCCATAATCCCCCAGCTACCGTAATGCGCTTCTGCTGCAATCATTCCGCCAGATTTAAGATCACCTAGAATGTTGCTCGTTGAAAGCGCTGCGGTATTAAGATAGCGATCGTTAAAAAAGAGGGTTGAACTAATGCCAGGAGCCCACAGGTATGGCGTCACAGAAAAGCGCCATTCGTCTGAGGTTTGAGGAATCGGCGTGAGACCTTCATCGGCGTGGGCGAACTGAGAAAGAAGCAATACGCAGACAAGGGCTAGGAGTTTTGAAAGTTGAATCATGGGCTTTACCGTTGAGGTCTTAAAAAAATTCAATGCTGATATTAAATACTGGTAACAAAGAGCACATACAGATACCACACATACAAAAACCACCCGAGGGTGGTTTTGTTAGTACTTATGGCGAAGAGGCGTCTATTAAACTGCCCCTCACTACAGGCGCAATTGTACAGCAAACCCCCAAACTGTATACCTTTGAGGGCAGCGCCATTAAAGAGGATGACCAAGTCAACAGAGGGGCAAAAGAGCTTCGTAACCGTGACAAGCCGAACCACTATGCAGACCCTGAAAATAAGGGTTTATACCTCCAAGCTATCAATATCCACAATATTCGCCCCCTTATGGGGTCCTCTCAAAATGCGGTACATCCACAAATCCCTTGAAATTCCCACCCCATCTGTTTTTGGGATTCAGACTTTCCCAATACTCACCTACCCTACGAATTAACTCTTTGTCCCAAACCAACTTTCCTTTCCAGAAGAAGTTCAGATCTATAGCGCAGCGCCTTAGGTGGTTACTGTTCATCGTCTTTGATCTGCCGCTCTTGAAATAAATCTGCTGTTGTTCTGGTGATCTCCACAGTTCCCCACCAGTAATCACCCAACCTTCAGCATTTGCAAACTCAATTAAGCGACTGACGTCAATTAAGAATGCAGCCTGCTCCGCTACAAGAGCACTTACTTGGGTGCTTAGCTGGGTGCTAATCTGCGTACATGCCTGCGTGATCACGTCGCCCGCTCCTTTTGAAGGTTGCCCTGCATGCGCATTTCAAAGATCTTCTCAGCCGACCTGCCTCCAAAATAGGCAAGCATCACTAACTGCCCCCACTCCCCGAGGAGCCTTACATAAGCTTCGTTGATATCGATCCCCATGGCTGATAACAATGCAAAGAGTAAATAGGCTGTAAGTATGTAGACCAGCGTTCCTGGCCGAATGTTCTTAGATAGCCTGGAATCGCTACCCATATCTGACTGCCAGCGCACAGTGGAATTTTGTTCGGAAGCTCGATGCATTTGAGCAAGAAGTTTAGATTCTTCTATTTCGAGTTCTTTTTGTTTGAGCGTGTATTGCAATAGGAGCTGCTCTTGTTCGATCTCTAGCTGCTTGAGTTTAATGAGATCTTCCTGACTAGGGTTGTCCGGAATGCGCACCCCAATCTTGCTCTCGATGAACTCTCTACCTTTGGCTTGTACTGCGCCCGCCAGCAGGCCAAGGCCATTGACGGCTAAGGTTTGCACTAGAGAAGTAATGATTGGCAGCATGTTTTGATCTTTTCATTGGATGCTTTAATTGAGAAATTCACCGCCCTGTATGCTGTGTACAACTAGAGAATGTTGGCAGTAGGCACAATGACATGCGCCTACTAGCCTTAAGCACTGCAAACATCCACAGTCACATTCAAACAAGGTGTAACCGTAAGTAAGTCTTCTCGCTACGAGCGCTTCTTGCCTCCTTTACTTTCTACTTCTATTGGCTTTACTGGCTTATCTTGTGACTGGTCTTTTTCGGCCATCAATCCTTGGACGATCTCCATGAGGCGATCGCCGTCGTCTTCACCAAATACCTTAGCCACCACTTCATGGCCATACTTTGCACAGAGGCGGTCGTACTCCTGTTCTAGAGTAATGGTGGTTTTACCGACTCTCTCAAAGACGGTGACATTCTCACGCCCAAAGAGGTTTCGCAAGATGTTGGTCTCATAGGGCGGTACATGAACATGAATAGTCGTAAAGGCATCTCGACGCACAACGGCTTCGACTTCTTTGATTTGAAAGTCGCTGTGAATGAGGGCATAGTTGCTCATGGTGTCAACGTTGTTGATAGTGTTAATGGTATTAATGGTGTTCTGCATTCCATTTTCCTTATTGAATCGCCAGTACTGCATGGGCATTGGCGCGTGAGATGGATAAGGCGCAGCGTAAGTTCACCATGGCGTACATCGCCAAGGTATCGTGCGGGCGTATTGGGGCAACGATATCCAGGTCGTCATCGCGTAACTTCATGAATCTCGTGTTTAGGAAGTAACAGCGCTTACTCCATTCCACAGTTCGATTCGCCATCGCATCTAACTCATCAAACTGAGGATCCCAGACAATCTCTACGCCTTTAAAAGCCAGGCCTGTGTTGACGCCCGCCCCTACTCCGGCATCGATGTATTTGGTTTCTCCAGATCCAGCAATATGAGTAACGGTGACTTGCTTACGGTAGGTATCAATGAACTTGCCACCCGCGATGATGAAATCTGGACTTCCGCCATGTTTAATACATTGGCGCCAAGCGGTCTCCATCTCCCCCACTAAGTTTCCTGGAGTAGTTGAGGCGATATCTTTGCTTGCGTAGTTACGCCAGTAACTCGCTTTGGCTCGGTCTATTCCCCCTACGGTCCCAGAGTCTGGAGCCAGACTTACCAGACTATCTAGACCTACTAAGGTATCGGCCCCATGGGAGCCATCACGGTGGAGCTCTAGGTCTAACTTGTTCAGAAAGCCTTCTCTTAAGACCTCTAACTGCTCGTCCAAGAGATTGATGAGCTGTACGCGCTCGTTGTATTCCAGCTGAAAGCCTCGCGCACCACCTTCCCTGACTTTGATGCCATTACTAAAGAGGCGGTCATAGTCGATATACAAGCCATCTACTGCTCTACGCCATGGGAAGGAGGCTTGCTCAGTGGTATTGCGTTTATTGAACTTGACCGTCTCTTCGCCAAAGGCCCAGCTAAAGTTACTACCGTGCTCTTTACGGATATTTTCTACGACGTTTTGTTTTGCGCCTAGAAGGCTTTTTCGGCCTTCCATGAGTTTTTTAAGGAACGGTCTTTCTACGGCGATTTGGTCAACTGGTAAGTTGCGCAGGTATTCATCCAAGGAGACCTTGGCTAATTCTTGCAAGTCTGTATTTGAAATTGGCATATGCCACCCCCTATCAATATTGATGAATGTGTTTGCCTCATACCGATTGATAGAGCGTGAACCTATCTATTGCTACGCTACTGATCGCGACTTCAGTCATGACGCGGTGGTGTAAAGCGGTGGTGTAAAGCTCTAGCTTGAGGGTTTAGCTCGCGCTAGTGAGATTGATTATTGGGGGAATTGGTGCGGGTATGGAACAAATCTGGGATTTATGTTGAACTTACCGAGTTAATCGCTTTAAACCTTTATATCCAATGTTTCTTTGGGCCACCTTGGACATAAGAAGAGTGTTCTTCAGTGTTGACCGTTAAAGGTTATCTAGACACCTCTGGGATAAATTAGATTGAAGGGATTGCCCTGTGAAAAGGTAGGGAGACTCCATCTTCTAAGACCCCCATGAGGTGATGACGTGCCGCTCAAATTAGGTATAAATGATGGTGATCGGCCAAATCGAACGCTTAGGGCAAAGAAAAAGCCACTCCGAGGAGTGGCTAATTACAAAATTGACTATGCCGACAATGCTGGCAATGCGTTAGGTCAGCCTTTGCTGGAAAACTACACCAGCATCAATATAGAACCTGGTCGGATAATGAAATTGAGCCAGTCAAATCATTAACGATGTATCCAAAACTTCCACTAGTAGCTACTGATCCATATTTAAGCTTCAAGTTTTGAGTACTTACATCCGCCAACACTACCTTGTCAGTACGCCCGAAAGAACATGAACTACCCGAGACGGGGGAGCAGTAATAAGCGCCTAGAAAGTACTTTCCTCCCGACTCTATGGGTAATACTTTTTCTAGGCCACCTGTTAGAGGGCTAAAGGCCTGAAATCCTGTAATGGTGAAGGGTGTAGTAGAACCCGATGGAATTGGATAACTTTCTTCAACCAATAAAAATCCAGGGGAATAAGTGATGACCTTGGTGTTGGGGTCAACAACAGGACGGTAGGCGGATATTAAATAGCGTCCGTAAGCAGTAGAATTTCCTGTCTTGGGTGCCGTTTGATCGGGAACCATTGATACCGAATAATTAACGCCTTCAATATAAATCCATTTATTTGCTGCTGTTAAAGATACATTCCAATTTGGTGCTGTGGCCTGGTTTAGAGTCACACCATCCGAAATAGCGTCATAGCATTTGGTAGTTGTTACTTGCACATTTTTATCATCATAGATTTTGCATCCTCCACTTTGATAAGCAGCCAGTACAAAATCAAAATCATTACTTACCGTTGCCGCGTAGGGTGTCGTAGCTTGTGGATCCGAAACCGTTGAAGTTAACGGTGGTATAGCGCTGCCAGGTAGGAGGCTATCTTGATAAAACTTCACGTAACTTGCGACAAAACCGTTTAAGCCGGAATAGTGACTGGCAAAATAAGAACTGCTAGCGCCATATGTTGTAGTGTTGGCAGCATAAGCATCGTTGAATTGACTTAAGATCGATGGAAAATAGACCGTCAAACCAGTAGCGATGCTATCCGAACTTAGGTTGGTGGCGTTTTTATAGACGACTGCAGCTTGGATCGCATTTGCCAGTGCGTTTCCAGAGCTAGTCACAGCAGGGTAATCCGCTCCACCCACCTTGACGCCATTCACCACATTCTGAGTAAAAATCATCATGTCAACTAAATCATAAAATTGCCCAAACAAGGCGGAGCTCATCCAATCAAGGGAATGTAAGCGGGCTTGAGCGATTTGCTTCCATACAGAAGCATCTAAAGTAATTCCATTTAATGCCTGTGCGAAGGCATTTGTTGCATCGATCACAGTTTGAATTTTCGAAAGATCTACTACCGATAAGGTAACGGTCTGTTCCGTAGAATTATTCTCAATTTGGGTAGTGGTCATTTTCTTGACATAAGAATCGACAATTACTGTGCCGACCTGCAGACCATTGGCAGAGGGATTGCGCGTTATATAGTTCAGAAAATCGGTGTACGCCCAACTCCCTCCAGGCTCCACATCTTCAGAAGAAACCATGTATTTTGCAGGGGCTATCAAGCTAGCCGCCACTTCAGATGTTGCCATCAAGCAAGCATCAAAACCAATGATTTCAAATTGAACCCCCTTGGCTACAGAAACTTGCTGAAATACATTGCCAATTTGCGCTGTCGGAATAGAATTTTTTGTAATCTCATCAGGACCAATACCAAAATTAACACCGGCACCATGAGACCACATCACCACAATATATTTTGTCGCAGGATAGTTAGTGACACCCCATTGCACAAAATCATTCAAAGTCTGCTGATTGCCCATGTTGTGACTGGCATCAGATACATTATCTGGACCGAGATCCCCGCCAGGCACAAGAGCAATTGAGCCCTGTCGAACGCTGTAGCGCTGAATGTTCTTCCAGTTAATGCTTTCCGGACTACCTACTGCAGCATTAACGGCTGGAAGTTTATCTGCACCGCCTGTCTGAATCACGACATTCATATTCGCAGTACTACCCACAGCCATCATCTCTTTAATGTTATCGGATGCTGCCGCATATTTGCTTTCTAAATCCGATCCATTCATGTAAACCAGAACTGTTGTGTTGGAGTTAGAGGCAACACTACTGGCGCTCCCACTATCATTTGACCCACCACAGCCAAATAACATCGCAGATGTTCCTAACGTGATTATGGCCAACAATAAACCGGAAAAGCGTCTGGTTTTTCCATAAAGATGCATTCTTATATACCCTATATCTAGATTCAATCATTACTGATTCATGAGCTTGCAGCTAAAAATCTCACCACCTAGGGTCAGGTTACACGCAACAAATGCTAATTCTTTATAAGGGCTTGATCTACATCAATGATGAACCATTTATTTATTATCAAAAATATAATTTTATTAAATTGAGTGTCTTTTAACGGGCTTCAATTTCAACCCATTTCTGCCGGCCGATCCATCAGAGACCAAATTCTTGATGCTACCGGGTCTACTACCTCGGCAACACAGACCTCTTGATCATCCCAGCCTTTTAGCCAGTTCA
>Ga0364860_10906_pt1 | contig 13375 bp, 10 predicted proteins | sample ExccelAu500001D4_FD_206916 | JGI IMG/M metagenome (GOLD analysis project Ga0364860, IMG submission 206916) | Enriched cells from Trout Bog Lake Hypolimnion, Wisconsin, USA - BchlTB.Aug20.5000.01 .D4 | ecosystem: Environmental > Aquatic > Freshwater > Lake > Hypolimnion/Profundal zone | place: USA... | reverse complement strand
TTTTTTTCAGCGGCGGCGAGATTATGGTCGTTGTTTTCTTCGTACTACTCTTCTTTGGTGCCGATGCCATACCAGGTTTGGCGCGCACTATCGGGAAGGGGATGCGCGAATTTAATAAGGCTACCGCAGATCTTAAGAATGAGTTTGAAAACCATACCGCTGATATTAAACAGGATCTTACCAACTTGACCGATAAACTTGAGAAGGGAACTTCAGGAACCAAACGCAAAATTGATGAGGAGTTGAAAGAATAGTAAACCAGAGAGGTTAATAGGCTGCAGGCTTTAGGCTGTTTGTATATTTTTTATCGGGCATAATGCACCACAAGATTTTAAAAGCTTATTTTTGAAAGCTTTAGAGCTATATAACAAGAGTCATATTCCAATTATTTTAGATTGATGCTTACCGCTGAGTTACTTGTAAAATCGTTTGGCGACCTGCGGGTTTTGAAGGGAATCTCTCTGGAGGTAAAAAAGGGAGAGATTGTTGCCATCGTCGGGGCGAGCGGAGCTGGTAAAACAACTTTGCTTCAAATCCTGGGTACGTTGGGGAAACCCGATTCCGGGAAGGTCAGGATTAACGGAAAGGATATCTTCTCAATGGGAGAATCAGATTTATCCCGGTTCAGGAATCGGGAGATTGGTTTTGTCTTTCAGTTTCACCACCTGCTCCCTGAATTCACCGCCTTCGAGAATGTCTGCATTCCGGGATACATTGCCCGAAGAAACCGGAAAGAGGTGGAAACCCGTGCAAGAGAATTGCTCCAACTCCTTGAATTGACCGATCGGCTCGATCATAAACCTTCGCAACTTTCGGGCGGCGAAAAACAACGAGTTGCTGTTGCGAGGGCGCTGATTAACAATCCTGCCATTATCCTTGCTGATGAACCATCGGGAAATCTGGATTCCCATAATCAGGAGGAACTTTACCGACTCTTTTTTAACCTGCGTGAGAAATTTGGCCAGACCTTTATCATCGTAACCCATGATGAACATTTTGCCGGAATGTCTGACCGGATGATCCATATCAGGGATGGTGTAGTAGAGATCTGAATCGCCTAAAATTTGCAGTTCCCCCTTTTATTTTTCTCATGATCCGAGAACAGGTATTTTACCGGGTTGTTAAACCATTTTTAGGATTCACAGTCTTACAGACGAATTCTGTTATATCCTCAGGATTTTAGGGGAGATTAAAAATTAATCAAAATGTTTTTAGAACAATTTTTCGAGAATTCGGCAATTTTGTATCCAAATGCGATCGCACTGGAACAAGGTGAAATAAAATACACTTACACCGAAGTTAATCGGATGGCTAACCAACTGGCCAATTATTTGAAAAATAAGGGTATTGGCCCCGAAGATAAAGTTGTGATCCTGTTGCCCAGAAGCATGCAGGTTCCGATTATGATGCTCGGAGTTTTGAAAGCCGGTGCGGCATATATCCCTCTGGATCCTGAGATTCCTGCGGAACGGGTTAATTTTATCATGGAGGATGCCGACGCAAAATTACTCATCACTTCCGACCTGATTCTTGAACGGATAGGATTGCAGCTGAACCATCACCCGGTGTTTAACCTTGATCACCAATTTCTTAAATTAAATAATTACCCGGACTTGAAACCAGTGGGTACAAACCGCAGCTGGAGAGATCTTTGTTATATCATCTACACTTCAGGTACAACAGGTAAACCCAAAGGGGTATTGCTCGAACATAAAAATGTGGTGAATTATATCCAAGGAGCCCGGAGAATATACCCAATTAATAATTCAGACAGGGCTTTACAGGGTTTTTCAGTTTCATTCGATGCTTCCGTTGAGGAAATATGGGTGCCACTTTCAGTTGGCGCCACCCTGGTTATTGGAACCTTTGAAATCATGCGTTCCGGTGACCGGTTTTCTTCGATTCTTAATGATCTTAACATTACCTTCCTGTCCTGTGCACCTACACTTCTTTCAATGGTTAAAGAGGATATTCCGGGATTGAAAATACTCATATTCGGCGGGGAAGTGTGCTCAAAGGACATGGCAGCCAAATGGTGTAAGCCGGACAGGCTGGTCTTTAATACCTATGGGCCGACTGAGGCAGCCGTTATTGCTACCTATGCGCTTTTGAAGCCAAAGCAAGAGGTTACTATTGGTAAGCCACTGCCAGGTTATGATGTGATACTGGTTAATGCCCAGGATAAGCTTATACTGGATGGTGAAGAGGGTGAAATACTGATAGGAGGGGAGAGTGTTGCCCGTGGTTATCTGAACAGGGAGGATTTAAATGCTCTGAAATTTTTCGAAACGGATCAATACAAGGGTGTTACTGAAAGATATTACCATTCAGGCGATCGGGCAAAGTATGCGCCAAATGGGGATCTGATATTTATAGGGCGAACTGATGAGCAGGTAAAAGTCCGGGGGTTTAGAGTGGAACTGGCTGAAATTGAATGTTTGCTCGCAAAATGTGAAGGGGTACAGGCAGCCGCCGTTTCCCTGGATTGTGATTCCCAACAACTGGCTGCCTTTGTCGTTTTGGGTGACGAAGGAGATATAAACCGTGAAAAGATTGCCCGGTTTTTGAGACAATCGCTTCCATATTATATGATTCCTGCTACGTTAGACATAATTGCTTCACTTCCGATGACAACCAGCCAGAAGATTGACCGGAAGAGATTACCTCCTCCTCTGACTTCTTTGACCTTTTCTTCCCAAAAAACAATCATTCCACCCGTGACGAAAGTGGAACAGGCGATGGTCCAAATCATTGCCCAAAATATACATCGGGAAGATATTTCCATGGATGATAATTTTTTTGAAGACCTGGGAGGACATTCCTTATTGGCAGCTATCATCGTTTCTCAAATGCGTGAACTGGAAATGTTCATGAACATGTCGGTGGTTGACGTTTATAAATTTCCGGTACTCTCTGGTCTGGCACGTGAGCTAGAAAAGAAAAGGCCAGAAACTGATGCAGCTCCGCAAAAAGAGCGGGACATTCACACAGCACCCAGGCGAAACTATTATACCTGCACATTTTTCCAGGGAGTGTCACTGGTATTCCTGATCCTTTTCTTCGGGATAGAGTGGCTGGGACCATTTTTTGTTTATTCCTATTATTACCAGGCAGATAACGGGGTCCTGTATTCATTGTATATGAGCCTCTTAATGTATTTTGCCCTATTGCCTGCTCTTTCTGTGATTGCCATAGGATTTAAATGGGCCGTGATTGGTAAAATAAAAGCCGGGAAATATAAACTTTGGGGAAGCTACTATTTCAGGTTCTGGATTGTGGATAAAGTGATCAATATTTGCCCCATAATTTACTTCACAGGTACCAATATCATGAATGTCTTTCTCCGATTGGTAGGTGCAAAAATTGGTAAAAACACCTACATTAACACCTCATCGATAGCTGTTTTTGACTTATTTAAAGTCGGGGATAATGTAAGCATAAGCACTGATTGTCATCTTAAGGGTTTTACGATAGCCGATGGCTATCTGCATATCGGGTCTATTGAACTCGAAGATGGAGCGTTCCTTGGAACAAGGTGTTGCATGGCTCACAACACCAGGATGGAGAAAAACAGTTCAATCGAAGATCTTACTCTGATTCCCGAGGGTTTCAAAATTCCTCAAAACGAAAACTGGGGCGGTTCACCGGCGGTGAAGATCGGGATCAACCAACTGCAGGAGAGCATTAAACTTTGGTCAGTCAAATATTCACTTCTCTCCCTGCTTGGTGTTTTTGTGATTCCATTGATCACTATGGTTGCCTATTTCCCGGGAATGATGTTAATTGCCCATCTGGACTATTCGTCCGAAGGATACCATTTCCTGTTGATGACCATTGTTATTGGTCTTTCATTTGTCGTGCTCCTTACTCTGATCATCACGATACTTAAATGGGTATTGCTCGGGAATATCAAGGAGGGGAAATATCCGGTAAACTCTTTTTTCTATAATAAAAAATGGTTTTTTGACCAACTCATGAAGCTAAGTCTGCAGGTTATTGGAACACTGTATACCACACTCTATTTGCAATTCTGGTTTAAGATGCTGGGGGTAAAAATGGGGAAGCGGGTGGAAATATCAACCGTAGAATTTATTTCACCCGACTTACTCGTGACCGGAGATGAATGTTTCCTCGCTGATTCGGTTTCAATCGGAGCGTCACATGTCAGGAACGGATATATCGATATAGCCAAAACATATATCGGGAACCGGACCTTCATCGGAAACAGTGCCGTGATAAGTCCCGATACCCGTTTAGGAAATAATGTTTTGGTCGGTGTCCTATCAAAAATGAGAACAAAAGATTTACCCGCAAAAGATGGTACTTCGTGGTTTGGGTCACCGGCAGTGTTCCTGCCCAAAAGGGATGTGAATAAGGATTTCTCATCCAGCCTTACCTATCAGCCTGCACGAAAATTGTTTTTTCAGCGTTATTCGATCGAATTTTTCAGGGTTGTCCTGCCTGCAACACTTTTCATATTATTTGCTTCACTGATTGCCAATGCGACCTCTTATTTGCAGGTAGAAAAAGATCTTGGTGATTTGTTCATCGTTTTTCCATTCCTATATATCGGAGCCGGATTACTTGGTATATTAGTTACTGCACTTCTAAAATGGATCATCATTGGCCGGTATAAACCTGCAAAAAAGCCACTTTGGAGCAATTATGTCTGGCGAAGCGAACTGGTGACCGGTGTTTATGAGAACTTTTTAGTCCTCTTCTTTCTGAATATCCTGACAGGAACGCCATTCATCAAATATCCGCTGCGTTTACTGGGGTGCAAAATAGGAAAGAGGGTTTGTCTTTACACTACTCAAATCACCGAATTTGATCTGATTAAAATAGGTGACAATTCTGTTTTAAACGATAATTGTACACTCCAGACTCACCTTTTTGAAGACAGGGTTATGAAAATGTCGTATGTCGATATCGGAAAAGAGTGTAGTGTCGGAGGGATGGCAGTTGTGCTTTACGACTCAAAAATGGAGGACCGTTCAGTGCTGGAACCCCTTTCAGTGCTTATGAAAAACGAAACTCTCCCAGCGAATACCTCTTTTGTCGGGGCTCCTGCGATCAGGTGCTAAGGTTCCGGATCGGCGAATTTCTGTTTCGTCTGGTAAGGTAATAATGCCATAGATAATAGGTGGACAGGGAGCGGAACGGTTTCCAATTGATGCTCATTCGAATAATTTCTTCTTTTGTTTTCAAATCATACAGTTCCCCTATTCTATCACTTTGTTGATTTTGTATCCTGCGTTATTTTTAACAATTTCAAGTTTAATTTTTTTTTGTTCTCTTTTACCATCTGCCATGTATTCAAACGAAACGTTATAAATACTAAAATCACTGCCGACCTTATTTATGGACATTGAATTTAACCATTCCTTTTCACAAAACTGGCCATCGAGCAACAAATCATAGTCAATGTCCTCATTCCTAATTTGATTCTGCAAGTTTATTGTGCAATATATTTCAACTATTGAATTTATTTTCTTGAAATTTTCAGGCATTTTACTTCGTTCAACAATATAACTTGTGTAAAAATCTTTAAGCATGCCCACGACCTCTTTATCATTAAAATTCGCAGATTGACTTTTGCAAGAAATTCCACTAAATAACATAAAACTTAAAGCAAAAGATGATAATAATATTTTCATATTCTTTTTTTAATTATTTAATTCGATTAATCGCAAATATACCAGTATGTTCATAGCTAAAATTATTTGGCACAAAACTAATTCGTGGCTATGCCAAAATCTATTATACTGGTATAATAGCGAACAAGCTTTAAAAAGAAATCACAAATAACAAAATGGGTATTATTTTATAAAATAATTTTTGCCTATTCGAAGTAGTGTAATACATTTCAAGTATTTTATTATATCCATTATTTCCATTATTCCCGAGGGATGTGCACGGGTACTTAAATGGCCGTAAGTATCCTACATGAAAAAGTGCAAAGGCATGAAATACCAATAACTTACTTTAGACCATTTTACTTATTGATATTAAAGCGATTACTCCAAATAATATTCTTGTTTACTTTAGCATTATCGAGTAATAATTTTTGAAAGTCTAAATTATTTGGAGCATCTTGCTCCTTAATTAAAATAAATCCTAACTTAAAATCATTATCCCCTTTGAAATTTTTCCTATTTTCTAATACCTTCAGAATACCATTAAAAGTCAATTTTTGTCCCGGATCTAATTGAGCAAGCTTTGGAATGTTTTTATCACAACCAGAATTGTAGAATTGAATTTTACAATTGTTTGAAATCCAATTCTCTTCCCAGGAACAAGACATAATCCAAAAACGATCAGTTGAATCACCATTATTTATCAAGTCAATTTTTATGGAATAAAAAATCCCCTCTTTCGCATCAAATTTATCAGAGTTTATTTTGCTTATAAAATGTATTTGAACTTTAATCTTTTTTTCATTTAATTTAGGTCCATAACATGAGCTAAAAAGTATAAATAAAATTAAAACTATGCATAGTTTATTCATAACCAACATTATAATTATGGATTCGTCTTGTTAAGGATTTTTGATTAATCTTATTTGCTCAGTAGTTGAATTTCACCACTATCTAAAATAAATTAATATCGATTAAACGATTTTTTTCACACGTATAAATTTTAATTAACTTACTAATATTTAGATTATTGATCCGTGTGGAACCCTCATTGATTTATACCTTGCCTTTTGTGTTTGTAAGTTCATGAGGGTTTCATTGGTTTATTTCTCTATCCCCAAAAACAGTTATGTCTGTCTTCATCCACCAAATCTGCAAATTCCTTTATCGTCTTTACATTTGGCTTAGGCTGAAAGGTATGCCATTTTAAATCGGAACGTTTCCAAAATAGATTCCAATGTTGTTGGGTTTTTACAAAGGTGGCTTTGGCAATCTCAATGTTCATTATTTCTGTTGGATTATTCCATCTGGGTCTGATTTCGTATATGATGACGCTTTGATTATCAATCTTATAGGATAAATCAAGCTGATGCCGAATTTCCAGAGGCGGCCTTCTTTTGTAGATGAATTTTTCCATGGCTTCAATCACTTCAGCTGTTGTGAGAATATCTATTGCCATAATATTGAGTTTTTAGAGTTAAAATTTTTCGAAAACGCCCAATCCAAACAAGGCAAAATCATATTTGACAGGATCATCCTGATCCATTTCGCGCAAATTGGCGTCCAACTCTGCCACCGCTTTCGAATCGTTCTGCGATCGGGTTAGCAGCCCCAGCTTTCGGGCAACATTACCCGAATGAATATCAAGGGGACAGGAAAGCTGATTGGGCGAAATGGACTTCCAGATCCCGAAATCGACTCCGCAATTATCATTACGGACCATCCATCGAAGATACATATTTAACCGCTTTGCAGCCGAACCATTAGCCGGATCCGATATATGCTTGGCCGTTCGTCCGGGATCCATCTGTGCAAAGAATTCTTTCCTGAAGTTTGAAATGGCCGGTTGTGTGGAGAATTCAGTTACAGATCCGGCAAAGAGCGGTTCCAGTCCCCCTTTGTTTAAGTAAATGTTTTTCAGGGCTTTTATGAAATAAACCAAATCGACTTGGTTGAACGTCCTGTGCACAAATCCCTCAAGCGGAGTAAGGTGATCTTCCTGGTGATTCATTACAAAATCATAAGGCGAATTCCCCATAAGCTCCATCAATTTGAATCCATTTCGAAGGATCATTGTTCGGTTACCCCAGGCGATGGTGGCGGCCAGGAATCCCGATATCTCAATATCTTCCTTAAGATCATACCGATGAGGGATACTTATCGGGTCGGAACTGATAAAACGGGGATTGTTATATTTTACCACCATTTCATCGAGGAATTCCTTTATTTCAGGGCTGATTTTATTCAATTTGAGTTAAATTTACAAGAGCAAAGGTAGTGAAGAAATGACTTTTCTTAATGTGTCTGATGGGACGGAACAACTGGTTTGAATTCAAGCAGTTCAGGGTAGAACAACATAAGTCGGCCATGAAAGTGGGTACTGACGGTGTACTTCTTGGTGCATGGACCCCTTTGGATGGTGCCTGCCGAATTCTTGATGTCGGGACAGGAACTGGTTTAATCGCATTAATGCTCGCACAGCGTTCGGAAGCCAGGATAGATGCCGTAGAGATCGATTTGACAGCCAGTGAGGAGGCAAAATTTAATTTTGAACAATCGGCTTGGAGTGAAAGGCTCACCCTTTTCAATGTCGATTTTCAGCAGTTTGCCTGTTCATCTGAAAATACCTACGATCTGATTGTTTCAAATCCGCCATTTTTCGTCAACTCTTTAAAGACCAGTAATGCGGCCCTTGCTGTCGCACGTCATAATGACTGGCTGTCATTTAGTCAGCTTATTTCTGGGGCGCGAAAATTACTTGGCCGGTCCGGCAGACTTTGTGTCATTCTTCCTGCCTCGAGCTATGCAGAGTTTAGGGAGAGCGCCCGGCTTGCCGGTTTTTATTTGCACCAGTTAACGTCCATTATTCCCAAAACAGGTAAGGCGTCAAAACGGATATTAATGGAGTTCAGCCTTGAAGCGGGTTACCCGTCTGAGGATGAACTAACGATCCTTGATTCTGATGACTTGTATACTGAAGATTATAAAATGCTGACCGCTTCATTTTATCCGGCCTTCTGAACCATTTGGGTCTGTTTTTTGTTTAATACCAGTGAATAACCAATAAGAATTCATTTAATGTTTCTATTCCAGGATATTAATTTATGGGCAGTTTTACTCGCCGCATTCACTAAATTAGTGATTGGCAGTTTCTGGTATTCCCCTTTGATCCTTGGAAAGACTTGGATGAAGGAGAATAAAATGTGTGAAGATGATTTTCGAAAAGGGCATCCCCTTTGGATTATGGGACTCCTTTCGTTTTTGTTTGCCTTTATTGCAGCCCTGGCTATGGCTTTTTTCATAAATCCGGCTTCCACCTTTTGGTCCGGTGGAGGAATGGGGGCATTGGTATCATTGGTCTGGATTTCAGCTTCCAAAGCAAACACATTCTTATACGAAAACTATTCAATCAAACATTACCTGATCCATGCCGGTTACGATATCTGCAGCTATACGGTTATGGGAGCTATTTTAGGGGCGTGGCATTGAAAAATTAAATGCTAATTAGACTGTCTTGCATCTGGCTGCTGGCACGGCATTGTTTGTAATTGCTGCTTTTAGTCAAACATGATTTTATTTTTTTCGTTGAGATACCGTTGCTTCAGGTCTCTTCCTCACTTCCTGTTTCTATCCGTAAATTGAAAATTGGCTGAAATCTCTTTTTATTCTCAGTCACGGATTATTGTTACTTTTGATCCGGACCATCAAAAATTATCCTGATGAAGATTTTGGCATTGCTGGCTATTTTTTCTCTGGCATTACTCCCTAAAGTTAATGCAACTGCGCTTTCACCGGAAGCAAAGATTTCGTTACTGACCTGTGCCCCGGGTGACGAGATCTATTCCTATTTTGGACACACTGCTGTACGAATCAATGATCCGAAATTGGGAATTGATTTCGTTTTTAATTATGGACTCTTTAGCTTTGATGCCCCTAATTTTGCCTGGCGTTTTATGAAAGGGGAGACCGATTATATGATTGGGGGTGAACGAATGCCCTCATTTATTAATTCTTATATAGAGGAACAGCGAAGCGTCTTTGAGCAGATTTTAAATATATCACAGTCGGAGAAACAGACCCTTTTTGATGCCCTTGTCGAAAATGCCAAAAAGGAGAATAGGGTATATCGTTATCGCCATTTTTCGGACAATTGTTCAACGCGTGTTCGCGACCAACTTGAAAAATGTGTGAATCATCTACTTAAATATGATACTTCTAAGGACAAAAAATTGACGTACCGGCAATTAATAGATCAGTGTGTTCCGGTTAACAGCTGGAATGGGTTTGGGATAAAGATTGCTTTGGGTATTCCATGCGACCATATCACCTCCTTTTCTGAGAAAATGTTTCTTCCTGATTATTTGATGAGTAGCATGGCAGGTGCCAGGGTTGTCAGGGATGGAGCAAGTGTTCCTTTCGTTTCTGCTGTCACAACCATATACCAGGCAAAACCAATCATTCAGGGTTTCGATTTTACCTCTCCCGTAATAGTGGTAAACCTCTTCTTTTTACTTGTTTCCGGACTAACCTATATGGAATACAGGAGAAAAAAAAGGATGTTCTGGCTCGATTTTCTGATCTTTTTTTCATTAGGGTTAGCCGGGATTTTATTGACTTTTCTTTGCTTTTATTCGCTTTTGGAGGCCACGGGAAGTAATCTGAACCTTATCTGGGCATTTCCGACTCACATTGTTTTTGCCTTGCTTTGGCTGGTTCCATCGTTAAGGTCTGGTCTTGGCTGGTATTTGAAATTAACTGCGTTTACGATAATACTATTCTTGGTTTCGATGCCATTTCTTCCGCAAACCTTTCATTGGCTGATAATTCCGCTCTGCCTGGTCATTTTGTTGCGTTGCCTGAGCAGCACTTTATTTCAGCGCAAGATCACATAGGTTCTAGGCTTGATTTTAATCGGTATGAAGCGAAGATTTGATATTATTTGGGGGGGATAGGAGGCATTTCAGTATTCAGTCCATTACTTTTTTGCGATTTGTTGAAAACTTCGGTTAAAACGAAGAATCGAAAAACCACTTTGCTCAGCCGAATGTCTTATCTTTGCTTAAATGAGTCCATTTTATCCCTACAACATTGACAGAACAACCAAATAAATATGTTGAGACGCCGCTGATGAAGCAGTATTATGCTGTTAAGAATAAATATCCTGACGCAGTATTGCTTTTTAGAGTTGGTGATTTTTATGAAACTTTTGGCGAAGATGCGATCAAAGCATCCGGGATACTGGGAATTACCCTGACCCGACGTGCAAATGGCTCAGCCAGCTTTGTTGAATTGGCCGGTTTTCCATACCATGCGCTCGACACCTATCTTCCAAAGTTGGTAAGAGCAGGTCAGCGTGTAGCGATATGCGAGCAACTCGAAGATCCCAAATTAACCAAGAATATCGTTAAACGCGGTATTACCGAGCTGGTTACTCCCGGAGTATCAATCGATGATAATGTTCTGGAACACAGGGAAAATAATTTTCTGGCATCTGTTCACATTGAAAAAACGGTTGCAGGAGTTGCGTTTCTCGATATTTCGACAGGTGAATTTCTTACTGCAGAAGGTTCCTTTGAGTATGTGGATAAATTGCTGAACAGTTTCCAACCCAAAGAGGTGCTCTTCCAGAAAGGGAAGGAGAAACTTTTTATTGAACTTTTTGGAAGCAAGTTTTACACCTATAAACTCGATGACTGGATCTATACGGAAGATGCAGCCAATGATCGGCTACTTCGACACTTTGAAACTGTTTCGCTCAAGGGATTTGGGGTGCAGGCTCTGCAACTAGGCATCATTGCATCGGGTGCAATTCTGCATTACCTCGATTTCACCCAACATTCACAACTTCAGCATATTTCCGGACTTTCCAGAATTGAGGAAGACCGTTATGTCTGGCTCGACCGGTTTACTGTCCGGAATCTCGAGCTCTTTTATAATATTAATGAAGGGGCAAAGACGCTGGTGCAGGTGATAGACCAGACGATCTCACCCATGGGAGCACGATTGCTGAAAAGATGGGTTGCTCTTCCTCTGAAAGACATTCAACGCATTAACGACAGGTTAGATGTTGTACAGAAATTTACAGAACATGCTGAATTAAAAGTGGATATCGAGGATCAGCTTCGACATATCGGTGATCTTGAGCGGATAATCTCAAAAGCGGCGGTAGGGCGTGTAAATCCACGTGAGGTGGTACAGCTTAAAGTTGCGCTCAATGCCATCGCCCCGGTGAAAGAGTTATGCGCATCTTCCGGGAATGGGGTGCTAATCCGGCTTGCGGAACAGCTAAATGTCTGCCAGACTATCAGGGACAGGATAGAACGTGAGTTATTTCCTGATCCGCCAATGATGATCGTCAAGGGTCATGTGATTTCCCGTGGTGTTTCGGCTGAACTGGACGAGTTGCGCGACCTGGCTTTCTCCGGAAAAGACTACCTTCAAAAAATGCAGGAACGGGAAATTCTGGCAACCGGTATTACTTCCCTTAAGATTGCGTTCAATAATGTTTTCGGATACTATATTGAAGTCAGAAATGTTCATAAAGATAAAGTTCCGGAAACATGGATTCGCAAGCAGACTCTGGTGAGTGCGGAACGTTACATCACGGAGGAGTTAAAAAACTATGAGTCTAAAATATTAGGTGCAGAAGAGAAAATTCTGGCCATTGAGACGAGATTGTATGGCGAACTTGTCTCTGCACTCACCGAATATATCCAGGCTATTCAGTTGAATGCATCAATCCTGGCTCAGATCGACTGTCTTCTCTCTTTTGCAACGGTTGCGATGGAACATAAATATCACCGTCCGGAAATTAATGAATCTCAGGTTATTGATATTAAAGATGGCCGCCATCCGGTGATTGAACAATCACTCCCGATCGGAGAGAAGTATATCACAAACGATGTTTACCTTGATAATGAGGAGCAGCAGATCATTATTATTACCGGGCCAAATATGGCCGGTAAGTCAGCTTTGCTGCGCCAGACTGCCCTGATTGTCCTCATGGCTCAGATGGGATCATTTGTTCCGGCTGAAGCTGCCAGGATTGGATATGTAGATAAAATCTTCACCAGGGTGGGGGCTTCGGATAATATTTCCCTCGGAGAATCAACTTTTATGGTGGAGATGAACGAGGCAGCCAGTATTTTGAATAATATGTCAGACCGAAGTTTGATTTTACTGGATGAATTAGGTCGCGGAACGAGCACCTATGATGGCATATCAATTGCGTGGTCGATTGTGGAATATATTCACGAACACCCTAAGGGAAAGGCGAAGACGCTATTTGCAACTCATTATCATGAATTGAATGAGATGGAGAAGTCGTTTGGCCGGGTACGCAATTTTAATGTCACGGTGAAGGAGGTTGGAAATAAAGTGATATTTCTTCGAAAACTTGTTCGGGGAGGGAGTAACCATAGTTTTGGGATACATGTGGCTCAGATGGCCGGGATGCCTAAGAGTGTGGTGAATAGGGCAGGGGAGATATTGAAACAACTGGAACTGGCCAATCGCAAGGATTTGCCGGCTAAAAGGGTCAAGGATCTGGCGGAAATGCGTGAAGGTTTTCAGCTCAGTTTCTTCCAGTTAGACGACCCTGTTCTGAAACAAATCAGGGACGAAATCAAGAATATGGATGTCAATAACCTCACACCCATGGAGGCGCTGAACAAACTGAATGACATTCAAAAAATTATCGGGAAATAGAGATTTCAACGTATAGTGATAGTCTGACTGGT
>Ga0364860_10905_pt1 | contig 13391 bp, 8 predicted proteins | sample ExccelAu500001D4_FD_206916 | JGI IMG/M metagenome (GOLD analysis project Ga0364860, IMG submission 206916) | Enriched cells from Trout Bog Lake Hypolimnion, Wisconsin, USA - BchlTB.Aug20.5000.01 .D4 | ecosystem: Environmental > Aquatic > Freshwater > Lake > Hypolimnion/Profundal zone | place: USA... | reverse complement strand
GATGAGCAGATAGAAGAAGTGCTGCGCTCAATATTGCCGGAGGCTTTTGCTGTGGTAAAAGAAACGGCGCGGAGGTTTAAAGAGAATGAAGAATTGGTGTCCACGGCTACTGACCTTGACCGCGAACTTGCCGCAGTAAAAGGCAACATTCGTATAGAGGGAGATAAGTCGGTCTATAAAAATACATGGGATGCCGCGGGCATCAAGGTCACCTGGAATATGCTGCACTATGATGTGCAGCTCATAGGTGGTATTGTGCTGCATGATGGCAAGATAGCTGAAATGGCTACAGGTGAAGGTAAAACGCTGGTGTCTACATTGCCGGCCTACCTGAATGCCCTGGCAGGAGAAGGGGTGCATATCGTGACGGTGAATGATTACCTCGCTCGCCGTGACCAGGAGTGGAACGGCCCGATATTTGAATGGCTGGGGCTCAGGACAGATTGTATAGATAAGCATGAACCTAACTCGTATGCGCGCAGGCAGGCATACCTTGCGGATATAACCTATGGTACAAACAATGAATTCGGTTTTGACTATCTCCGCGATAATATGGTGCATCACCCTGAAGAAATGGTGCAGCGCAAGCACCACTATGCAATGGTGGATGAGGTGGATAGTGTACTGATCGATGATGCGCGTACACCGCTGATCATTTCAGGGCCGATACCTAAGGGGGATGAACAACAGTTCCATATACTGAAGCCTCGCATTGAGCGCTTGCTGGAAGCGCAGAGGAAGATCGTGAACCAGAGCATTACCGAAGCTAAAAAGCTGATAGCCGATGGTAAAGCGGATAAGGACGCAGGAGGGCTGCATTTGTACCGTGCATTCAGGGGGCTGCCCAAAAACAGTGCATTGATAAAATTCCTGAGTGAAGAGGGTAACAAGCAAATTCTGCAGAAATCAGAGAACTACTATATAGGCGAACAGCAACGTAATATGCCAAAGGTAGATGCGGAACTGTACTTTGCCATTGATGAAAAGAATAACAGTGTTGACCTTACAGAAAAAGGCTTGGGGCTGATAACCGGTGCAGGAGAAGATACCACATTTTTTATTCTTCCTGATATAGGCAGTGAGCTGGCGGTGATAGAAAAGCTGGATGTTTCGGCTGAAGAGAAAGTGCAGCGCAAGGATGCTATGCTCCAGGACTATGCGATCAAGGCAGATCGTATACACTCGGTGCAGCAATTGCTGAAGGCGTATACACTGTTTGATAAAGATGTGGAGTATGTGGTGATGGATGGCAAGGTGAAAATAGTGGATGAGCAGACAGGACGTATACTCGATGGCCGCCGCTACAGCGATGGCCTGCACCAGGCTATTGAAGCAAAGGAAAATGTACAGGTAGAAGCGGCAACACAAACGTTTGCTACAGTAACACTGCAGAACTACTTCAGGATGTTCCATAAGCTGTGCGGTATGACCGGTACGGCCGAAACGGAAGCTGGGGAATTCTGGGAAATATACAAGTTGGACGTATCAACGATACCTACTAACTTGCCGGTTACCCGTAAAGACCAGCAGGATCTGGTATATAAAACCAAGCGCGAAAAATATAAGGCGGTAATAGATGAGATAGAGGCATTGCGCGCCATAGGCCGCCCTGTCCTGGTGGGTACAACATCGGTGGAAGTATCTGAATTGCTCAGCCGTATGCTGCAGCAAAAGAAGATACCGCACAATGTACTGAATGCGAAACAACACGCCCGTGAGGCGCAGATAGTGGCCGAGGCCGGACTGCCGGGCAATATCACCATTGCCACCAACATGGCAGGCCGTGGTACGGATATAAAGCTCGGGCCTGGAGTAAAGGAGGCTGGTGGCCTTGCCATTATGGGTACAGAGCGTCACGAGAGCCGTCGTGTAGACAGACAGTTGCGCGGACGTGCCGGCAGGCAGGGTGATCCGGGTTCTTCCCAGTTTTTTGTATCGCTGGAAGATGACCTGATGCGTTTGTTTGGTTCAGAGCGTATCGCTTCGCTTATGGATAAGATGGGCCATAAAGACGGCGAGGTATTACAGCATGGCATGATCTCTAAATCTATAGAGCGTGCGCAGCGCAAGGTGGAGGAGAATAACTTCGGGATGCGTAAAAACTTGCTTGAGTATGATGATGTGATGAATGCCCAGCGCGATGTAATATACAAGCGCCGCCGCCATGCGTTGTTTGGCGATCGTTTGGCTATTGACCTTGATAATGCGATTTATGCGGTATGTGTGGGCCTTGCAGAACAGTATACAGAGAATAAAGATTTCGAAGGGTTTAAAGTAGAGGTGATGAAACACCTGGTTGTAGAACCTGAAATGACGAAAGAAAGTATAGCGAACCTGGATGCAAACACCATAGGTGATCAACTATACCACCATGTGAAGGATTTCTATAACCGTAAGATGAACGCTTTGCGTGAGCAAATGCTACCTACGCTGAATCAGATACTTAAGGATAACGGGGACAGGATAGATAACATAGTGATACCATTTACCGATGGTATTCGTGGCATGCAGGTATATATAGACCTTAAAGAAGCGGTAACTAAAGACGCTCAGCCGGTGTTGCATGCCATGGAAAAGAATATCACCCTTGCGATGATAGACGACTCCTGGAAAAACCACCTGCGCGCCATGGACGACCTGCGCACCTCCGTGCGCATGGCATCTTACGAGCAGAAAGACCCCTTGCTGATCTATAAGTTCGAAGCGTTCAACCTGTTCAAGCAGATGATGCTGGAAACAAACAGGAATATCATATCCTTCCTGATGCGCGCCGGTATACCTATACAGGAAAACCCGCCGCAGGCAGCCCGCAGGCCGGAGCCACCTACGGATATGAGCAGGATGCGTGTAAACAAGGCGGAGATAGATGCCCGTGGTGCAGATTATGCCGCAGATGAGGAGGACTATTATACAGAAAACCCTGAGCCAACAGCAGTAAAGCGTACCCCTGTCCAGGCAGGGCCTAAGATAGGGCGTAATGATCCCTGCCCATGCGGAAGTGGCAAGAAATACAAATCCTGCCACGGTAAAGGACTGCCCGGATAAGCGCTAAGTGCATTGTAATTTTGGATACAGGAACGCCACCGGAATGCGGCGTTCCTTCATAACAAAAATCTGGCACGCAACTTGTATTTATGTAGATAAACTCATAAACCAAGGGAGGGTGTGATGGTAAGTGTACTGCTGTTATTCGCGTTTGTAATGTCGCTGGTGATCAACTTTTTTGAGCGCACCATTTATAACTATAATAACCGCGACGAGGATGTAAGCCCGGAAGAACAGGTAGAAGCTGAGATGGCAAACAAGCCGGAATAGCTATTTGGATACGGATTCGTATTTTTAGGCCATGGAGAAGTTGGGTAAGGTAGTTATAGCCGCCGGACTAATGATCGTTGCGGCGGGGATTATCATATGGCTGTTTGGTGATAAGTTGCGGTTCCTGGGCAGGCTGCCTGGAGATATACGCTATGAGAGTGCGAACACCCGTGTTTACATCCCCATTACCACCATGATACTCTTGAGTGTACTATTATCCTTTGTCATGTGGTTGGTACAGAAATTCAGATAGCATCCTAATTGCGAACTGAAACCCGTCAACTGGTAAAGGTTGCCAATTGCCAACTAAAAAACTACTCCAGCTTCAGCACCGCCAGGAAAGCTTCCTGCGGCACATCCACACTACCTATCTGGCGCATGCGTTTCTTACCTTCTTTCTGTTTTTCCAGCAGTTTGCGTTTACGGCTTATGTCACCGCCATAGCATTTTGCGGTCACATCCTTGCGCATCGCCGAGATGGTTTCGCGGGCTATGATCTTCGCGCCTATAGCGGCTTGTATGGCTATTACAAATTGCTGCTTGGGCAGCAGGTCTTTCAGTTTAGCGCACAGCTTGCGGCCAAAATCCGTTGCGCGGCTGCGGTGTATCAGGGCGCTCAGTGCATCCACCGGATCGCCGTTCAGCAGTATGTCCATCTTCGCAATATCGCTCTCACGGTAGTCCAGCGGATTGTAGTCGAAAGAGGCATAGCCGCGGGTGCAAGACTTTAGCTTATCGTAGAAGTCAAATACGATCTCCGTCAGCGGCATTTCAAATATCAGCTCCACACGCGTAGGCGTGAGGTAATGCTGGTTTATCAGCAGGCCGCGCTTGCCCAGGCACAGGCTCATGATATTGCCTATATAGTCCGGCAGGGTGATGATCTGCGCCCGTATAAAAGGCTCTTCTATGCGGTCTATACTGCTCGGCTCGGGCATTTCGCTCGGGTTGTTCACCACGATCATTTTCTCCTTGTCCCGCGTCTTGTAGGCACGGAAGCTCACGTTGGGTACGGTCGTGATCACTGTCTGGTTGAACTCACGTTCCAGCCGCTCCTGTATGATCTCCATATGCAGCATGCCCAGGAACCCGCAGCGGAACCCAAAGCCCAGCGCCTGCGATGTCTCCGGCTCAAAGGTCAGCGAGGCATCGTTCAGTTGCAGCTTTTCCATGCAGTCCCGCAGGTCTTCAAAATCATCCGTATTCACCGGGAATATCCCCGCGAACACCATCGGCTTTACCTCCTGGAAACCCCGCACAGCATCGGTAGTAGGGTTGGCTATCGTAGTGATGGTATCACCCACCTTTACCTCTTTAGCGTTCTTTATGCCCGTTATTATGTAGCCCACATTGCCCACGCTCACTTCCTGCTTGGGCGTAAGCGCCAGCTTCATGATGCCCACTTCATCCGCCACATAATCGGCATCCGTATGTATGAATTTTATCTTGTCATTCTTTCTCAGTGTCCCGTTAAACACCCTGAAGTATGCTATGATACCCCGGAACGAGTTGAACACGCTGTCAAATATCACTGCCTGCAGCGGTGCATTAGGGTCGCCGGTGGGTGCAGGTATGCGCGCTATTATAGCAGCCAGTATCTCCTCTATGCCTATGCCCGTTTTGCCGCTCGCCAGGATGATGTCTTCCGGCTTGCAGCCTATCAGGTCCACGATCTGGTCGGTCACCTCGGGTATCATGGCGCCGTCCATGTCTATCTTGTTGATGATGGGTATTATCTCCAGGTCGTTTTCCAGCGCCAGGTACAGGTTGCTTATGGTTTGTGCCTGTATCCCCTGGCTTGCGTCCACCAGCAGCAGCGCGCCTTCGCAGGCAGCCAGCGCACGGCTCACCTCATAGCTGAAGTCTACGTGGCCGGGAGTATCTATCAGGTTCAGTATGTATTTCTGGCCATTGAGCTCATAGTCCATCTGGATGGCGTGGCTCTTTATGGTAATGCCTTTTTCACGTTCCAGGTCCATATCATCCAGCACCTGCGCCTGCATATCGCGGGAGGATATGGTTTTGGTGAACTCGAGCAGGCGATCAGCCAATGTGCTTTTGCCATGATCAATATGGGCTATGATACAGAAATTACGAATGTTTTGCATATATATTCTTACCCCCTCGGTAAGGGCGGGCAAAGGTACGGATTTAATGGCTGATTTGCGTTAATGGTTTATGTGAAATTTGAGGGCGATTTCGGTTATTATTTAGAAGAAAAAGGCTATGTTCTTCATAGAATTTGGTCAACAAAATGGTGGAGAAAACCAGATGAAGAATTTCAAAAGCTTTAAAAAAGCAATAGAAAAATTAAAATTGACCTTAAGCTAAAATGCATGCCTATGCTATTGATTCCCGAAAACATTCAGTATTTTACCAACTATCCCGGATATGCATTGGTTTTTCACATAACGCTAAAGTGTTCTACTAATGATCATGAAACAGTGTTGTAGGTCCTGCTTGTTCTTTGTAATTCTGCTCTGGTTTGCAGGGCATGGCGGCGTTTATGCCCGGCAGAAAGAACAGACAAAGGTAGACTCCCTCCTTAAAGAATTACCCCATCAAAAAGAAGATTCCAATAAGGTGAACCTGCTTTCGGCATTAGCCTATTATTATTACCTCATCGATCCTGATGCGGGTATAAAATATGGCCTGCAAGGCCTGGAGCTGGCTGAAAAAATAGAATTCAAAAGAGTGGATTGGCTATGCAATAATATAGCATCAGATTATAAAATGAAGCCGGATTACCCAAATGCGCTTAACTATTTTTTCAAAGAGATCACAATAGCTGAAGAATTAAACGATTCAGTCTGCTTCGCTGATGCATATTATTCGGTAGGTGATACTTATTACTACCTGGGAGATTTCGCCAAAGCGCTTGAGGTTAATTTTAAAGCATTAAAACTGTATGAAAGAATAGGAGATAAAGACAGGATCGGAGACCTGTTCAATAATATTGCTGTAGATTATCAAAAACAAAGCCCGCCACATTATCCTGAAGCATTATCCTGGTTTTATAAGTGCATAAAAATAAATAATGAGATTGACAATGAAAGTTCTATTGCACTGGCATACAGTGGTATAGCAGAAGTGTACATGAGCGAGCATAATTATGCCGCGGCTTCAAACTACCTGGATACTTCTTTAAAAATAGCTGAAAAATGCGGAGACGGGCACACAAAAGCATGGGACCTCTGTGACTTCGGGATTTGCTACCTTTCTATGGTAGAAGATACTTCCTTTAAGTACCCGCATAACGGCATTATACCTATGGGCAGAAATGCACTGCTGCATGCCGCTATACATTACCTGGAGCGCGCGCTTGATACAAGTTTTATTTTGCACAAGATCGATGTTATACAGCTATGTTATAAGCATCTTGCCGAGGCATACAAACTGGCGGGTGATTATAAAAATTCATTGGCAGCTTTCGAAAATTACACCATAAATAAAGACTCTATTTTTTCAAGGGGGAATCATGATACGATCATAAAAATGGAGATGGACCTGAAGTATGAACAGGCAACAATGGAAACACAAAAGAAAGCAGAACTGAGATTGCAAAAACAACGAAACTTATCCTACATGGGTTTGGCAGGTGTGATCATGTTGTTAGGCTTTTCATTTTTCATTGTAAAAGAAAGGCGGAAGTCTGAGAAATTATTGCTCAATATCCTGCCCTCAGAAGTTGCAAACGAATTAAAAGCAAAAGGAAGGAGCGATGCAAAACTATTTGACCATGTAACAGTAATGTTTACAGATTTTGTGAATTTCACACAAGCCGGCGAACATATGAGCCCGAATGAACTGGTAAATGAACTGCACACCTGTTTCAAAAATTTTGACGAGATAACACGCAAATACGGCATAGAAAAAATAAAGACTATCGGCGATGCCTACCTGGCAGTAGCCGGCCTGCCATCCCCAGACCCCCTGCATGCTGAAAATGTAGTAAGAGCCGCTAAAGAGATAAACGCCTTTATGCAGGACAGGGTGGCAAAACATGGTAACAGTACCTTTCAGATACGCATAGGCGTGCATAGCGGCAGTGTAGTTGCCGGGATAGTGGGTATAAATAAATTCGCCTACGATATCTGGGGTGATACGGTGAACACAGCCGCAAGAATGGAACAGAACAGTGAAGCCGGCAAGATAAATATCTCACAAACCACTTATGACCTCGTGAAAGGCCAGATTGCCTGTACTTATCGTGGCGAAATAGATGCCAAGGGTAAGGGGCAGCTGAAAATGTATTATGTAGGGTAGGTAGGGAAATAAAATGACTACAAACATAAATCCTGCATTTGAGGTGCGGGATTTATGTTTAGATTAATGATTGTAATATTGAGTGCCCAAAAATTATCAGTGCTGGTTACCGGTGCCGTTGCTTTGATAGCAGCCCATATCCGCTCCCGGTGGGGTGATGGCGGTAGCGCCATAAACAGGGTCTATTGGCACTACCACATTAGGCGTAAAGCCGGTATACCCCTTGCCAATGGCAGGAGAGCCGGTTTGTAAATGAAAATTATACGGGTTGGCATTACCCACACCGATATAATCGATAACATAACCTGAAGGACATGGCAAAGGATAATTCACAAACATCGGGTTGTTTTGTTCAGCCAGCGCATCAGCTGAATATATTGCGCCCAGGGTATAACCTCCGGGGAGATATGTAGAAGGGTTAGGGAAATCAGTAGATTGTGGTATAGTGACGTTGCCGGGAGGATAAAACTGGTCCACTATAGAAATAGAGTCGCCATAGTTGTAGGTATTGCCGTAGAAAAGGTTGGCAGTATCTGCAACAGGGTTGCTGACAACGCGGAAGCCTACTTTGCAATTTACTATAAGGTTATTGTAAGCCTGCCCCCTTGCATTTTGCTCATAATCAATATTAGCCCCGTGCGCTGTTGACGACTGCCGCCAGCCACCATTGATGTAAGTGTTGTTGTATACATCTATCTGGCATTCCGGATCGGTGGTAGAGGCTCCTTTATTGGAAGCCTTGGTGCCATTTGTACAAGTGCCCACGAAGAGGTTATAAGCCATAATACCTACTGTGCCTTGCTTGGCATTGAGGCAGTCGCCCGATGTATAACCATTCTTCTCAAATGTGTTGCGCATAACACAAATTTTGCCGCTTGCAAAGCGAATACAATCATCCACATTGCCATAAAACCAGGAGTCTTCTACAATCATGTAACCGTTAACACTAGAGAAATATACAGGCCATGACGGGCTTTTGAGCCCAACTATTGGTGCGATGTTATAATTATGCCCTGCAAACTCGATGTGCGTCCACTTGATGACGCACAGGTGACAGGATGTATCGCAGGCAATACCACACCAGTTGCGCGCAGAAGTAAAGGCTGAATCGGTGGAAGGTGTTGTAGCGGCGGAAACATTGTCCTGCTTATTACTGCCGGTAAGGCCGGGTACTGTGATCCAGATAGGAGCAGTGGCAGTGCCTAAGGAGATAAATGTACCCATTACGTGGATAAATGCATAAGGGTTGATGACATTGATGGTGACACCACTTTGAATAAATAGGGTGTCGCCGGCATTTATGGTCACTGCGCTATCCATGTAGTATGTTTTGCCGGCCACTAAGGTGCCTTTGAGCGTGCCTTTGAGTGTGTCGCTTGTAATACCCGATGCACTAACCACAGGTGCTTTTGAGATATAGGTATAATCGTTGCCCATTCTTTTACAAGCAGTAAAAAGACTTAGGTTAGCAGCTATGACGAGGAAGAAGATGGTAATTTTTTTCATAAATCTTGTAATTAGTATTATAAAAATCAATTGAGTTTATAACGAAGGCCAAACAGGTAGTTCCTGCCGTAAATGCTTTTTTCAACCAGTGTTTTCCCATCTGCAAGGTTTTGATAAGGCAGTTCAAGCGCGGGATTTTTAGCGTTAGTGAATTCCGAATTGGATACATTCAGTTCGAGTATGGTTGCTGTGTTTAAGAGGTTATGCAGCTTGGCATAAACGGAAAGGCGTTTTGCAATACGTTTTTCGCAGGAGAAATCAAGATAAGTTGTTCCTTTCTGGTAATAATCGAGGCCAACAAATTCAGATAATAATGCGATGTGCCTGCCGGTATATTGTGCTGATAGCTGGGCATCGAACCCAAGGACCGGATTTTTATAGAATGCGGATAGGTTACCCACATTGGCTGCCTGGCCTTGCAGAGGACGGGTTTCGGTAGCTGGTACGATGAGCCCGGCGGCATTCACCGACAGATCATTGACGGTTATGGCTGAATGGGTGTATGTATAATTTGCTGTTACACCAAAATAATGGAAGTATTTAGTGTATGATGCTTCGGCTCCGTAATTGATGGCATTGCCACCGGGTACATTTTCAGGCTGGAGGTATTCGGCGGAAGGTTTGTTGAGGCGTGTTATCAGGTATTCGATGGGGTCATCAATATTCTTGTAGAATATGCCCAGTAACAGTTGTTCCCTGCCTTTATGTTTAGGGAATAATTCATAACGGGCATCGAAATTTTGCGCTATAGAATGATTGAGGTAGGGATTGCCGATCTCTGTAAACTCTTCTCCGGTGAAGCTGTAGTTAACCAATTCGAAAAACCCGGGACGGCTGATAGACTCGTAATAAGACAGCCTTAGGTTAGTGGTTTCGTTAAGTGCATATTTCAAATGCAGGCTGGGCAATACATCGGTATACTTGTATTTACTTGCAACTTCATCCAATGCGGCGCTATTCTGATACAAACTGTCGTATAAATAGGTATGCTCCATACGGACACCGCCTAATGCTTCAAGTTTGTTATCGAAGAAGGATACTTTAAACTGGCCGTAGACAGCATATATGTTTTCATGCACTTTATAGGTCAATGAGTTGCCGGGGTCTCCTAAAGGATTTGAAATAGACATTGGGGAATCAGCCACTGCAGGCAGGGTAGTAAAGGGTAAATTGGTGTTGATAGGAGATACAGAATAGTCATTGTAATAATTATACCTGTTTTTGTCCCGGTCCATTCCACCAATTTTAAAAGCTACATCCTTTCCGAAAATTGAAGGTGTGTAAGTAAGATTGGCAAATCCCTGTATATCCTGGTCGTTTGTTTTCTCCCAGCTTTTTGAAAATCCGTCGTATATCAACGGGGTTTTTTGTATCACGTGATTTGTGTCTAAAATGAAATTCTGGCCGGTAGTAACTTGTGTCATATCCGGCACATCACGGGTTGATTTATTAATGGCTCCTGTCCAGTCGAAAACAAGTTTGTCGGCAAGTACATGTTTACCCTTTAATTTAAAGCTGAGGATCTTGTCAACACGCTGAGCGGTGCGATCTTTATAACTTACTATTCCTTGTCCCGGGCCTGCACGGTTAGGGCCTACAGTTGTATCGGTGATATACCTGTCTTCCAGCTGGTTTAAATTCAGGAACAGTCCGTAGAGGTCAATAGTGTTTTTATCATTGATCTTATAGTCAATATTTGTGTGCAAACCGGTGCGCGCTTCTTCAGTGCAGTATTTTCGGGTCTCGATATCATCAAATTCGGCCAGATTATTTGCACCGGGCTGGGAAGAAGGCTTAAAGAAAATATTATCGGTCTGCTTATAAGTATTCTGGTAACTGCCGGCAAACATGATCCCCAGTTGCTTATGCTTCATAAAGCGATCGCCAACAGCTAAACTAAATAAACCGTTAGGAGGAGCCTGCACATGGCTGATATTTGAACTGCCTAAAGGCAGATCGGTGATCTTTGCCTGGTATGTAGAACCATAGATTTGGGAAGGGTCATTCTGGGCAATAGCTTTCTGGTTAAATTTATTGAATGAGGCATCAAAATTATTTTCATTGTAGCCGGTGGCAGCAGTAGCGGAAATGACAAGATGATCAGGCGCTTGTTTCATGGCAATGTTAGTTACGCCGCCTATCGCATCTCCTTCCATATCAGGTGTAAGCGATTTGATCACCTCGACCCTGTCTACTAATTCAGCTGGGAATACATCCAGTGGCACATACCTACCCTTATCATCAGGGCTGGCAATTTTCACCCCATCCACAGTGGTGTAGTTGTATCTTTTGTCCATACCCCTGATAGCCGCATATCTTGCATTGCCATTGGCGTCCCGCTGCATCTGCACGCCGGATACACGCTGCATTACATTGGCAACAGTAATATCAGGCAGCAATTCAATGGTGCGTGCAGACATGATATTCATTACCTGGGTGGAATTCTTCTCTAAGTTCCTGGCTTCTTCATCACTGCCGGTTTTTAGTTTTGCACTGATCATAACTTCATTTAACAAAGATGAAGAACTCTCCAGCACGGCATTAATAACTGTGGACTGATCATCTTTGATTGAGATATGCGTGCTGAACGTTTTATAGGACGCATATTTTATGGTCAGTGCATATTCACCGATAGGTACGTTTTTTAAAGTATAAGTGCCATCCAGGCCTGTTACGGAACCATATGTTGTATTGTCGAGCATGACTATTGCCCCGGCAATGGGATCGCCGCTTTGTTTATCGCTCACAATACCTTTGATGGTGGCTGAAAAGCTATTGACAGTAAGTGTAAAACATAACGCAATAAATAGGAATATACCTTTTACAGATGGAAACATTCTTTTGATTTTTTTGCAAAAGTATATGCTGCAAGGTCTTTAGTAAAGCAAACACAAGAAGGCAACAATTATTTAATAGTAAATAAACAATTAAATAATGTTGGATTTTTCGGCTAGTGTTTTATCTATATGCGTATCAATCTCATAAAGTCATAAAATCTTCATTTTCGCCTTGGAGTATTTTAAAAAGAGAAGGATAATGAAAATCCCGCACGACAAGATGCGGGATTTCTATTTTTAATAGGTCTTCTGTTTCTTTTCGATCTCGGGGAGTTCTTTTTTGTATTCAGTTACGTCCCACTTCATGTTCCAGTTGCTTAGATAATCAGCGAGTGGCCCGAGGCCCACTTCCGCCCTTCTTTTGTCAACATTATCAGGGTCTTCAAGCGGAGATAAAAAATACTTGCCGTTTTCATCACTTTGTATCTGGCTGCCATAGATCTGTTTTTTGCCGTGGCGGATGGCCACCCGGTCTTCGAGTAGTGCGAGGGCTGATGGCTGTGCCTTGTTGTTTTTAACTGCCTCGCGCATCATAGGGAGGTATTTATCCTGTATTGGCAGATCGGAGTGCTGGATGACAAGGAAGATGGTTTCGTTGCCCTCCGCGCCAACTACATCCGGCCCAACCCAGCCATACTGGTCTAGTATGGCCTGCACCTTTATAAGGTCTATGGAGTCGTAGTATGTAATTGTTTTCCAGAGGTCTTTCATTTCTTTTGACTGCATGCCGTACTTTTTTTGAATGTCTTCCATCTGCATGCGGTATTTCTGGTCGTTCTGCATTATTGTATCGAGCGTATGCACCAGCGGTTTATCCAAGCCTTCTTCTGCCTTGTCTTTGTTTTGCTGCACGAGGCCGCATAGCGGTTTCCAGCGGGCATCATTGTGCAGGCTCACGAGGTCGGCATCAACGAGCAGGTGGCCTATGTCGCTGTAATAGCCTTTTTCAGCGATCCTGTTCAACTGGAAGAAAGCAGAGTCCTTATTGCCTGCCTGCGCCCATGAGCAGCCGGCATTATAGCGATCATCCGGAGCACCCTTCCAGCCATTGGATGCAAAGGCGTGAGAGAATGCCTCGGCAGATTCCTTGTACTGTTTGGCATCATAAAAAGCCATGGCTTTTTTTATCCAGTCGGCATATTCGGCAGTGGATTGTGCGTAACTGGCGCAGGAGAATAATGAAAGCGAGATGCAAAGCATTAATTTCTTTAGCATAACCGAGGTTTTAAAATGAGTGATATTCCGAAATTAATAACTATTCTAATGCAGAGGTAGTTAAAAGCCCTAAATTGGTGGGCTTTTAACTATAATTATTGCTCTTCAATACGATACCATTTTACCTTGTGGTCTTTTACTCTAAAGGTCGTTTCCCCATTTGTATAGCCTACTGTATTTGAAATTAAGTAGTTGACCGGACTGCCATTTAACATTGCAGGCTGAAATGAGATCTCACTATTGTTCAAAAGG
>Ga0364860_10904_pt1 | contig 13396 bp, 24 predicted proteins | sample ExccelAu500001D4_FD_206916 | JGI IMG/M metagenome (GOLD analysis project Ga0364860, IMG submission 206916) | Enriched cells from Trout Bog Lake Hypolimnion, Wisconsin, USA - BchlTB.Aug20.5000.01 .D4 | ecosystem: Environmental > Aquatic > Freshwater > Lake > Hypolimnion/Profundal zone | place: USA... | reverse complement strand
GAACAAGGCATTGTGGAAACTGGCCGAGGCCCTGGCGGCAAGCAAGCATGCCCCTATCGAAGTGCAGGCGGCGTAAACAATCCGCCCGTATCGCGCCCCGTGGCAACGCGGGGCGCCATTACGGGCGGCTTGCGTAAGCCGCTGAATTTTACAAGGGGAATAGATCATGAGTACGGATTACGAAAAGCACGCGGCAGAATACCGGCAGAAAATGGCCAAGGTAAATGCCTCGCTGGACGATTGCGGCATCGGCCACGGTGTGCGCGATCGGATGGGCTCGCATATCGGCGCGGCGGCCGATTTCGTTGGCCGGATTACTCGCGGCATCATGGGGCAGTTGACCTATGATCACTTGCATAATGTGCCAATGGGAACTATCCGCGCGTGCGATCTGACCGTGGACCATGCGATCCTGGGCGGCACGGTTCATGCGGTGGGCGCGTTCCTCAAATGGGACATCGGCGCGGCGATGGAATTTGCCGCCGATGTGCTGGACGATGTGAACGCTCATCCAGAGGCGGCGATTGTGCGCAGCGGATCCATGACGGATATGGTGGCGGCCCTGGTGGAGTTATCCGGCTGGATGCGCGAGCATACCGGGCCGGCAGACGGTACGCAGGAAATGTTGACGCGGGCGGTGGCAGCTTTGGATAAGTTGCCGAAAGTTTAACCGCCCCTATCCCGGCCAGCTTGGAAACTGGCCGGCATTAGTGGCGCTTGACGTTCGGGCGCAATGTGGAATCGTAACAAGGGAATAGAAAATGAAGCTTTATGAGAAGTATCGGCCCAAGTCTTTCGATCAGGTCATCGGCCAAAGCGCGGCGGTAGCGGGCATTCGCTATGTGCTCAATCGCGGATGGGGCGGCAAGGCGTGGTTCATCCATGGCCCATCGGGCGCCGGCAAAACCACGTTGGCGCGGATCATTGCGGCCCATGGGGCGGATGACTGGTTCATCGAAGAATTGCCGATGGCGCGGGACATATCCATTGCGGACCTGCGGGTCATGCGGGCGTCGATGGCACTCTACGCCACAGGCAAGGGCGGGCGGGCTTTCATCATTAACGAGGCCCATGGGATGCGCCGTGACGTTCTGGAAGGGCTTTTGACGTTGCTTGAGGAAATGCCCGATAGCGCCTGCCTGATTTTCACCACCACCAGCGCCGGCAAAGATCGGCTATTCGATGATTGCGAGGATGCCGGCCCGCTATTGTCGCGTTGTATCAACGTGGAGTTGCGCACTCTGGGCTTGGCGGAATCGTTTGGGGCGGAATGCCAGCGAATCGCCATAGCCGAAAACCTTGACGGCGGCCATGACCTGGCGGCATACGTTGCCCTGGTGCAATCGTGCAAGCTGAACATGCGGGCGGCATTGCAGCGTATCGAGCAAGGCGCAATGCTTGAGGCACCGGCGCCGGTAATGCCGCGGGCGGCGTGCCTGGCGCAGCCGGAACCGAAAGCGGTAGCGGCGCCAAAGGTCAAGCAGTGGTGGCAGCAGGAGCAATCCCCCTTACTCCGAAAGGCGGTGTAATCATGCGTTCATTCATGCAGCGACTATACCGGGCGGCCGACAATCTGGAACGCGGAACGTACCACGGGCGCGAGTTGGACGAAGCCTTGGAAAACGGCGACGGGGACGCGATGATGGCGGCGTTGTGGACGCTGGCGGATTCGCGGCCCAAACTGCGATACGTAATGGCCCTGGAATGGCTGGACGGACCATCACCTGACGTGGCGGCACTGATCGGCCTGCCGCTATCGGCCCTGATAAACGAAGCGGCTATCCAGCGGAACGAATCGCAATTGGAGCGCCAGGCGGCATACTGCGGCCAAGCGTGTTTGTTTTAATCACCTATTCCCACCCTTGCCGGTTTCCGCACCGGCGCCGGCAAGGGCTTTTTGAGGATTGAACATGCCAACGGCAACTCCTGATCTAATCGCCTTCCTCAAGGCCAAACGGCCGGACGTGCTCAATGCGACCATGCGGCAGCAGTTGGGCGTCGATGCGCCTGCGGCCCCACGGGCATCCGCAAGGCCATCGCAACACCGTAGCGGACCTGTAGCGACCCAACGGCGCGGCGGTGGTGCGATGGAGCAGTATTGCCCGGCGCTCATCCTGGGCGCCGCATGGGCGATTTCGGACAAAGATCGGCGGCGGGCGTTGCCGCTATCGTATCGGTAGGATTATGGCATGGTTCGCGACAAACCAATTACGCCCCGCGCGGCGTTGGTTAATCCGGTCAGGCGGGCGCCGGTCGCACGTAAAACCTGCCCGTCCTGCGGCAAGCCGGTTGTGTTCTGGTGCGAGCCATGCCGGGTGAGAATGAATGTCGGGTATGCCCGGCTGGAAAAGAAATTTCGTGATTGTCGACCACGATCGGCGCTTTAGGCTTGAGGCAAGCATGGCTATTGAATTCTGCCAGCAGGCTGGCTGCATCGAAACTGATGGCGTAGCGGATTATCGCGTAGATCCGTGGGTACCCTTGGTAACACTTTGCCCAGCACATGCCCGGGCGCGAGGATTCACGGTAGGGTAGGCGCCGGTAGTGGGCATAATCGTTGATTTCGATGGCACCAGCGAGATCCGGAAGGTTTACGACCAGAAGCGGATGCAGTTAAACGCCCGGCTTGCGGCGTTGGCGGCGCGGCGTTGACCTTCCACAATGGCCCAAGGAATCAATACGCGGCCCGTGGCGCCATCTGCGCGGCGTTGGGCTATATCGGGTGGGGCATTTTCGACAAATCGAACGCGGCGCATAAAAAACCCCGCCGCTGGTTGAGGGCGGGCGGGGCGCGGGGAAAGAAATTCACGTTTAAGACTTACGCGCCAAGCTGATTCGGCATACTCTGCGTGCTGGATGTCGGCACTTCCAGCGTAAACGCCGGTCCCGATCCGCATTGACCGGTGTAGGTAGCCCCCTGCACCAGGTTGACGGCCACGTTGCCGCCCGTGTCGCTGGCCACACTGACCGACTGGCCGACCACCACCAGGCCGGTGCCGGATGGCGCGGCTGTGCAGGTAAAGGAGCATTCCACCCCGGACATGGGATTGCCGGAACCGCTGACCACCAGGAACGATACCGAGCATTGGCCGGCAGACGGCGCGGTGCTGGCGCCAACGATGTTCCACCCCTGCTGCATCTGACCGTCGGCAAACGTGCCGTTGACCGTCACGCGGTACGGCAGCCCGGCCGCCGGCGCCGTCCAACTGCTGGTATAGGTACCCAAACCAGCCCGCACAAATGGCCCGTCCGGCGTCACCGTCGCGCCGGTGTCGGTACGGACGATGCCGGGAGTAAGCGTGTCGATGCTGCCCCATGCTGGAACTGCCTGCAAATCCAGTAGGGCACCCGTGGTCGCATCGCGGGTCGTGATGGTCACGGCATAGGCACTGCCGGTGATAACGTAAGCGAAAGCCCATCGCACGATAATTGCCTCCACCGGCTCGCCGGTACTGGACACGGGAAGGGGGTTGACGATGACACGGGCGGCCGATGGTGTTGGTATTGCCCCAATCGCCTCCTCGATAGCTGCGGTGTTCGCGGTGGCGTTCGCTTCCTTCGCCAGCACATCCGTCCATCCCGTGGGCGGATCGTCAGGGAACGGAGTGGCGTTGTTCGATGTGACTTTGCCATCCGCGTCGGTCAGCAGTTTGTTTACTGGCAAGGCAAGTATCGCCGCTGCCGCTGCCGTGGCGTTGTCGCTGGCGGACGGTGCTGCGGTGTACCACGTATGCGGGATTGCTGTAAGGCCCGCGCCTGCTGTGCCCACGGTCGTAATGAGTCCGCCAACCTGAGTGCTGGTAGCAAGATCGTTTCCGTTGGCGTCGTAAGCCCGCACGACGTTTGCGCCGGATGCTATTGTTTCGAGAACGGCATTAGTGGATGAGGAAATAACCTTGAGAGCGCTGTTGCCATAGGTGCCGTTGTTGACGATGGCGTAGGCGTCGCCGGTCTGATTGGCGCTGTTGGTATTGGTGAACGTCTGCGATGACGCCAGCGTTACGGGGTTCGTGACACTGCCGATGGTTCCACCGGCCACGTTTACCGTTCCCGTGAGTGCGTTGAGCGTCCCACCTGCCACAATAACGCCCGTAGCGGCAGTTATGTTCGTCGTGTTCGCCAGTGTGCCGCCCTGCGTCACGATTGGCCCTAACGCCGTAGCGCCGAAATCCTCGCACGCCTTCTTGTTATTGCACAAATACTCGATTCGCCCCGCACCCCACGCAGTATCAAGTGTGGCGGATGCGTAAGCCAGTCCATAGGCATCCGTATTGCCGATGGCTGTGCTGGTGATGCGTGCGGTGCCATCGGCACTGGTCACAGTGTACGTCACGGCCTGCATGCTGTTGGCTGTGCCGAAATTGCAGGCTAATTGTTTGGTGTAGGTAGCCATTAGCAGATCCCCTTCCGCACGAGGGCTACGATCTGTTCATCACCCATCGCATTGGTTGCCCATGCGGCATACGCGGTGGATTTCCATACTGTGCGATCCTGCGGATTGCGCACCACGAAGGCCAGCGTCCAGCCCGCGTTGAAGTTTTTGGTGATCTGGTTCATGCTTGCATCCTGTGGCACGTCAATTGAAAGCGCGTCGCGTCAGGCAGTCGGGAAAGCGGCAATCACAATCGGCGTTGCCGGACCATTGGGCTGGCCGGTCTGCGGATTGACCTGCTGATTGCTCAAGCCCAGCGTCGCAATCGTGGTGTCCAGCACGCTCTTGAGGGAGTTGTGGCTGCTCGCCAGCGCGGTGGCAACATCGTTGCCGACGATACCGGCGAACGTCGGATAGGTCAGCGCGGTCGCAGCTTTGGCGACGGTGTTCATCTGGTTGGCGCTGTTGATGATCGTCTGTCGGGCCAGATTGACGATAGCCACCGCTTGGGCGGCGTTCTGTAACGGGGTAAGGTTCGCGGACATAGTTAAACTCCTGTTATGGGATAGGTGACATTCCGCCCGCTGATACGACAGCGGCAAGGCGGGAAACTGCTTCTGCTAAAGTGGTTGGTTCGGATAACCAGTTGGCGCTGCTGATAGTGTCGGAAAAGCTGAAACTGTCGGCGGTTACGGCACCACTCACTTGCAGGGCGGAAGTGCCGTCGCCTGTGAACAAACCACCCATTAACACTTGTGATCCAACGAGGGTCATCACACCAAGGTTATTCGTGAAAAAGGTAACTGGCGTATTAGTGTACGATCCGATTGCGAGTCTGCCGCCGTAGTCCTGCGTCGTCATGATTAGGTACAGGTTCGCATTAGTGCCTTCGGGGTTATTCGTGACGTAGATGTTGTACGGGAAGGTTAACCCGTGGATCATCATCGCTAGGTACGCGTGTCCCCAGTCCGAACTTCCGTTGTTGGATAACAAGAAGCTGCCCCGTGCGCTGGCGTTGGAATCGTTCATGTGCAGAAAGTTGTTGAAGGTGCTGGTCCCATAGTTGTTGGTAATCTCGACGATGTTGTTCTGGTAGTAGGGATCATAGAATGCACCGTCGCCAAAAATAGCACCGCCAAATGTCGCCGATTGCGTGGTGGTGTTACCATTCGTCAGCACTTGATCCAAAGTTTCCGATCCGCCCCCGCCGCCCGCTGCCGCAAACCAGTTGCCGAAACTATCGACGGTGAGAACATCGGCGGTTTGAGCCACTGAACCATCGGCGCGAATCGTCGGATACAAGTAGCTTGATACGTCATTGGCTATGTCTGAAAACAGTATGCCCTTATATGCACCGTAAAACGTGTTCCATGTGCTTTCGCTAATCTGCGAATTGCTGGAAAGTTGAAGCAAGCCCCCCTGCATGTTTACCGATCCACCAAAGAGCGTGGTGGTGTTGCTGACAGTTAATGTGCCACCGCAACTGATTTGCATGGAACCAGAGCCGCCATCCACAGTGAATACGCTGTCGCGTACAGACAAGCTACCAGCCGTAACAAACGCGATCCCGGTGTCCCCCACCCCAGTGATGTAATTTCCGTTCATGTCCAGATAACCGCTAGCGGTCAGGGGCCATGTGACGCTGGCAACCGTATTTCCGGTCGATGTGTCAACCAGATTACTACCGTCATACCCAACGGCAGGAATAAGCACCCCAGTGCCGCCGTTGCTAATCGTCGCGTACGGTATGCTGCTACCGGAGAAATTATTCCACGACAACACGTTTCCTCCGGGCGTACCACCAGAGGCGTATATCCGCAACGAGCCGTAATTGGTGTCAATGATCGGGTTGCCGTTCCAATCGTGAAGGATTTTACCGAAGGCTAGGTATGGATTGCCGTAGGTGTCCGCACTCCATGGTCCCGCAGGCAGATTGGTCAGTTGCGAGCCATCGACAGAGGGCAGCATCCCCGTGCTGGGGTCCAGTTGCACCACGTCGCCCGCAGCGGTGCCGACGTTGAGCCACGCAGCGGTGCCCAACGCACTGGCAAGGGCACTGGCGGACCCGTAAGCGTCAAAGGTGTCGGCTGGCACACTCAGCACGCCAAAGTCATCCACAGCAAGCGTGGAGCCGTCCGGCTGGACAAGGCCCAGGGTGGAAGCTGTAGCGGGGTAGATCCCCACGTCGGCGGGACAAGATGGTACGAAACTCCCGGCCACGTTACTCCTGCCCGCCAGCGGCGGTAAAAATCGCGTCGAGAACGCGGTCGTCATCCTTGATCGTGGTATGGCTTAAACCGAGCCAGTTACAGTCAATCTGCACGTCGCCATCAGTGGGCATCGGCTCGCCAAGGTGGATGGTCGTATGGTCTGATTGAAGTCCACACGATACGGGAACCGAAATCACATCGAACAAAATCGTGCGTCCAACTTCAGGTTGTGCGTGCCACAGGTCGGGATACAGTTGACCGAACATTGCATCGGGAACACCAGTTACCACGATCCATAGTTTCCACCGCTTACCGGCGGCCTGGATCTGGTCGAGGTTCTGCTTACGCAGTTCCCATGTCGATGCCACGCCGTAGCTGTACGCCACGATCACATCGGCCCACAGCAAATCGTCGATGGTAACGCGGTCGGAATCGTGGTCCTGTAAACACGTCCGCAACCGGACCTCATGCCCGGTATCAGTAAACCGCTGGCTGAGCGACCAGTAACGGTCACCGTCGCCCAGTTTCATCAGGAAGCCACCGATGATCAGAATGTTGCTCACGGTCGCCTCCACCGGCTGGCCATGTCAGCCTGCACCAGCAGCGTCCGCGTGGCCCACAGGAGAGCCATCGCCGTGCTGCCGAGGATGAAGCCCATGTTGTAGCCAGCGGGCGGCAGCCGCTTGGCCGATTCTGCGTACTTGCGGATCGCTCGGTCGAATGCCTTCATGCGGCGGTGGAAGTCGGTGCATGGGATGCGTTTCACTTCACACCCCCACCGAAAGCCGGTACTGGTGTGCCAACCTTGGGAAACAGCTTGTCTCTGTAGATCATCACCGCGTAAATGCCAGCACCAGCGGCAACCGCTCCCAGCGTGCAGAGAATCCAGAATCGGTAATGGATGACCTCTCCAAGCAGGAAGCTCCCAGTAGCGACGGCCATGCACCCGGCAGCACCCGCAATGCTGATGTGAATGTCGTGCATCAGCAGGCCGAGAGTCACGGCGATGCCGATGCCCAAAAGGCTGGCGATGGCCACGCCGAATAGCGACTTCTCAAGTTTGGCGGCTTTGTCGTCTTTTTCCTTCGCCAAGGCGGCCTCTGCCTTGATCCTGGCGGCGTGTTCTTCTGCGGTGGCACGATTACCCGCCTCGATGGCCGCGGCGTTGCTGGCGGCCCCCTGGCGTAGGCTAGCGATCTCGGTGGAGTTGGCCTGAATCTGGTTCAATGCGGTATCGAGCTTGGCCTGCCACTCTGGCGCCAAGGCCGCCACACCGCTGTCGATGGCCTTCGCGGTGGCGATCTGCGTATCGTTCCACGGCTTGGCCGATGGCACCTTGGCGGTGCAGTCGGTCGCGGTGGCAATGACTTTGGCTGTGCCGTCCGATACCGTCTTAACGCCCTGTTTGGCAATCTTCTCAAGGTCGCTCACGGCCGGCGCCGGGCTGGTCGTCGCGGCCGGAAGGTTCGCGGGGTGGTAAGCGGTCACAGGCGGCGGTGTGGCAGCGCAGCCACAAAGCGACTGCGCCAGCATCACCGATACGAACGCCATCGCCATGTAAAAAAATCGAGTCATTCAATGCCCTTTCAAACCTTGCTTGTTCCTTCAACGCCCCGAGCCAAACGCTCGCGGGTCCGCTTCTGTAACCACATCAATGCTTCTTCCAACTTAGTCAGTGCCACCGCGTTATCACGGCAAGCGTATTTTCCGCTCTGGAACCCACGCAGCCGGTCGATGACGATGGCGATTAACGCCTCTCCGCTGATGCCGTTGACACCCGCCTCGGCGATTGGGCCGTTCTGGAAGCGGGTGTGGCAGCAGACGTTTAGGCGATCCGAACCGTCGATGGTGTATTCATGATTCGCCCCACCAATACCGGGTTCATCCATAACAGAAATATCAAGAGCGTCATTGAGTCCGTTGAGTTTGTGGTCGGTTATTGTCCGCATAATCAATTCCCTTTCGAGTTTGCCACCGTGCTGGTGGCTCCGTTTGTTCGCGCGTCGCAATGGGACTGGGCCGCAATGAAAGCCGTCGTGATCGCCCCAAACCCCCCGATGGACCACTTGAGCACGTCGGCCACTGTCTCACAGGCTTTATCGCTCATGCCCAACGCGTGCGAGTTGGCCAGCACCAGGAACGCCGCGCCGATGCAGACGGCCAAGGCCAGCATGCCGGCCATGCCCATCTTGAACTTCTGGCCGTATGCGCGGCAGTGCCTCACGGCTTGAGTACTCCAATCTTCGTCCGAATCCAGTCCACTCCCGCCAACGCCAGCGCGGTTATCACAGCCCATTGCACGCCGATCCATCGCCGCCGCGATCCTTCAATGCTACTTACGCGGCCTTCCAGATCGTGCAGCTTTTGAAGAAAACCGCCCGGCGCCTCTGGCGTACCGAGCATGGCCTTGCGAAGTTCAACAACTTGTGCGGTCAGCGCGTCGATGCTGTCACGGATACTGCAGTCCTCATCGCTCACGCCTGAACTCCTGCTGCCGCGCAAGCACGGCGGTACTCGGCATCGTATAAAACTACGTCGATAGGATGAATGTTTGCCAACTCTGCCACCTGTCGTGCCGTCATGGAAAAAGAGACCGGCGCGGCGTGGTGGCCGCGACCGGCCGTTCGTGGGTGGCGCGTCGAGGGTCGCGCCGTGGGGTTGGGAGATTCCGACCACGCATCATCGCGCGGCAATAATTCAATGGCGCCTTTGTGGTCGGTGCCGTAGAGTTGCACCCCTTCCGGTGGGGGTGGGAGGGTTTCGCATTCGCACTGCATGAGTAGAGCTTAGAAGACATCGCCCCGATATGTCAACGGAAAAGCGTGTAGACAAGTTGTCTGGAACTTTTTACACCGTTTCAATTTCGATGCGACCAGCACCCACAACACAGACCCGCACGCGTTGCTCTGGCGCCATGCCGGCCGCCAGCAGGATAGTGCACGGGATGGCCAGCGTGAGGCTTTTTCGGTTCCGCACGCACATCACATGCTCCCGCTTGACTCGCCGCGGTGGTCTGGGTAGTTCTAGGCCGAGCCGTTTGGCCACCGCGTAGGGGTAGCCGTACCGCACACCGAACCGCTCGGCGTACCACTTCGCCGGCATCTGCTCGTGGGCGTTTTGCCGGCGGTTCATTTCCTCTTCAATTTGGGAGGTGCGGTTGAGGGGCATTTTCTGCGGCTCCACAAAATGGGATGTTGGTTAACTCAGTTTGGGCATCTGGCGGACGCGGAGTTCGGTCGGCCACTCGCTCATGTCGCCACCCTTTTTGTCTTCACAGTGAAGCCTGTGCACGCCTCCGGTTGGGCATTCGTCGTAGGGGTTGGCCCCAAGCTGCTTCACAAAGCACGGCACAGCAGAGTCCTGGCACTGGGTTACCATGGAGCGGATCCGGGGCACATCGCAGCGGCGGGCGCCGGGGCCACTCTCGCCGCCGACGATGACCCAGCCGATGGAGGGGCCGGCGGAATCGTCTTTGCTGGCTGCGCTGCTGCCGTCGTGGCCGCGGCCGTCGAGGGCGTCCAAGAAACCAGCACCGCGGCAGGGGATGCGCTGGAGGTCCACGGGCCCCAGCAGCGGCTCGCAGGAGAGGAAGAGCACGGCGGCCGGGCATTTGAGCAGGTGGGGGATGCGATCGTCGGCGCATTGCTGGTTTTCCACGCTGGTGCCCAGCCAGACGTTGGGCAGGGGCCACACCCATTTGCATGAGTCAACAGTCCTGCCATCGCCGCGCCATTCCGCCGTCTTGTGCGCCGAATCCCACAACCTGCCACAGCCGAGAATGTCGCCATCGTCGTGGTCCAGCCATCGTGTGATCTGGCGATAGATGTTGTTCGCCAGATTCGCTGATGCCATATATTGTGCCATCCGCTCCGGCCTTTTCGTCAAGACCTGATGCGTATGCCACGGCGTCAGGGCCATCACGGCGAAGCATTTGTCAATCCAATCGAACGGCACCCATGAGCCGAACAGGTCGGTCATGTCGCACCAGAAGATTTTGGACGGCTTCCGGCGGCGCAGCACCTGCTGCAGGACGGCGTCATCAAAGAACACTTCCGTCTTGCCCATGGGGAGTACACCGCTTCGGAGCGTATCCAGCGTGGACTTTTGACCTGCGCCACGGAAATCAGGCATGCCGAACCGCGGCTGCATCGCCGAGGCGTAGCACAGGGCGCACCCGGGGGAGCACTTTTCGCAGTAATGCCCCACGCCGCTGTTGTATCCGCCTTTGGTCTTGTCGCTGCCGGCAAGACGGGCGCGGATTGGATTCACTGAAAAATCCGTCCACTCGATCGAGGTAGTACCCATTTGGGTTCCGTCCTTTCAAAAGGGAATTTGATCTTCGCCCACGAAAAACCGATACACCACGCCGTACAGCCGATCCAATGCCCGGCCAGCGGCGGTCCTGCCGAACATACGCCATGCAAAATGTTGATCGAACACCAGCGCGAGCAGGAACGCCGCCCGCCATGACCACGGGCCGTAATCCTTGTGCTGCACCAGGCCCGTGATGGTCACCTGCGAGCCTTCCGGCATCGCGCCGTAGCGACCCGTCGGCTTGTGGAACGTGTAGCCGCCCAATCGCCACCGTTCCAACCGCACATAGGTCCTGCTGTAGATGCCGTCGCCATTGCAGCCGTTCCACCTCCAGTGATCGGGTTTGCATTGCTGACAGCCCCAACACGGATGGGTGATTACCTGCCAGTCGTAATTCGGTTCGGGGCCGAACAGGGTATCGTGCGTCTCACGTTCGCCCAGCGCATGCAGGATCTGATCCTTCATGGCGTAGAACAGACCGTCCCGGTGATATGAAACCACTGGCGGGTTGGAGTTGGCGACGTGTAGCAGGTATCCGATCATGGCTTTCCCCCGTTGGCAATCTCCAGCAGTGTATCGCAGTGACACGGCTCCGACAGTCGGCACCAGCAGGCCAGGTTCAGACCGGCCAACTCCCGACATATCTTGGCCCGCAGAAGCCCCTTGTTTACAATGTCGCGGTGGTAGTCAACAGCCATCTGCGCATCAATGATTCGCACGCAGTTGAATACCACTCCAATGCGGTACGGATTCCCCCACGGACCCGGCCGTGCACAGTTCACTGCCGGCAATCCGTTGAGTGCTCGCGATTCGGCTTGCAGGTCAAATCCGCGGCGGCGGGAGAGTTGGATGCGTTGGGGTTTCACTTGCCACCTCCGATCTGCCGCATTTGCTCGGCCACCACTTCGTCGGGCACGTCATGCCGCTTCAAATACTCAACGGCGGATTTAAGTACCTCGATATTATCCTTAAACAAGCCAAGCCCTGAATTGCAATGGAAGCATAAGATACCTCGCACCTTTCTGGTGGCATGATTGTGATCTACGTGGAATCCGTATCCCCTCTTGTCCGTTATTGCCTTCCGGCAAATTGCGCAAACCCCGCCCTGCGATGACAGCAATGCGTCCGCCTGCTCAATCGTTATCGAAAACTTCTTTTTCAGGTGATGCTGCCGCTTGTGCGTGCGCGAAGCCTCAAGGTTGGCTGCCTGCCAATCCCGCTCTTTCTGGTAGTTGCAGCCCTTGCATATATGCCGTGATCCCGGGCGCATTTGTGAGACGGGGAACGAGTTCCCGCATTTCTGGCATTCAACATTCCCGTGGTCAATTGCATGATCCAGGTGGGCGCGATACTCAATGCACGCGGCCTCGCGTAATTTATGGATTTCACCACACCACCCACAATCACAACCTGATTGCCACTCCCGCAACAGTGTGCGGGTCAATGTTCGGCAGTGCCCACGTAAAGACCGACCATTTTTCATGGACAAACCTCCCGCTTGAAGTGCGCGGCGCCGGCCGGCAGCATGATCAAGGCGGCATAGGGTTGGCATACCGAAAGGCATTTCATGGTTTTCCTCACAATCCGACGCGGCGGCAATATTCCACAACACACCACTCGTATTCCTCTGCTGCAAGATTGAGCCGCCGAAGTGATCTTTTGAATAATTCGTAGCAGTAGTCTTTGCGATGAGGGTTGTAAATAGCCTCATGCAGTGAAACGATCCGTAGTAAAGATGGGCAAAGCTCAGTAATCACGTCGCGGCCCCTTGCTCATAGAGGCTTTGTTGAGCCTCGATGGAAATGGACTCACAGAACCGAACGCAATACCCGTTGAAATGGAGATCAACCATCGCCAGTTCACCACCGCGGTTCTTGCTGATCTGAAGGCTGGCGTGATGTTTCTTTCCCGGGTTAAACGCCTGCCATCCCGCATCATTTTTTTTCCGCACCGCCTCCCGGTCGAGCAGCATGATCACGTTGGCATCACGCTCCAGTGCGGCGCATTCCGCCAAGTCCCAGTTATGCGGCAGCCGGTCCTCTTTGGCGGATTCTCGGTTAAGCTGACAGATCGCCAAGATGGGTACGTCAACCTCTTTAGCCATCAGCTTGATGTTTCGGGAAATCTCGACCAGTTGTTCGCGGCGATTTTCCTTGCGGTTCTCCCCTTCAATCAACTGGACGTAATCGAGCATCAGGCAACTGATGCCATACCTACGTTTCCACGCCCGGGCCTTGGCGCGAATCTGCGGTATGGTCTGGCGCCCCGTGTCATCAATCAGGATCTTGGCGTCCTGAATTTCGCTTACGGCCACGTTCAGGCGGTCTTGGCATTCCGCGTTGGGGTTACCAGCCAGGATGGCACGCCGGCCCAGCCGAGAGCGCGCCAGCACGAGCCGCTCCGTCACTTCATCGTTGGTCATTTCCATCGAGCAAATTGCTACCGGCTTGCCCTGCCCGATGGCAATGTCGGCCATGAAGTTCAAACCCAACGCGGTCTT
>Ga0364860_10903_pt1 | contig 13448 bp, 15 predicted proteins | sample ExccelAu500001D4_FD_206916 | JGI IMG/M metagenome (GOLD analysis project Ga0364860, IMG submission 206916) | Enriched cells from Trout Bog Lake Hypolimnion, Wisconsin, USA - BchlTB.Aug20.5000.01 .D4 | ecosystem: Environmental > Aquatic > Freshwater > Lake > Hypolimnion/Profundal zone | place: USA... | reverse complement strand
CGGTTCCTTTTTTAATTCAAAAATTGGGATTAGATAAATTTGGTTTATTAACAATATGTTGGGCAATATTTGGCTTTGTAAATCTATTTGATTTTGGAGTTTCTAAGATTTTCGTTCGTGAAATTGCAATGGCATCTGGCACTAATGAATCGGATGAAATATCAGTTTTATTGCGAAGCGCTATACTCCTATCGTTTATTGTAGGCTTAGTTCACATAATTATATACGTGTCTTTTTTTTCAATTTTGAGTAAATTTCACTACATATCCAATCCTAATGTCACATGGAATTTGATTTTATTTTTAAGTCTTTCTTCGCCAGTTATTTTGATTGGGCAGGTTTCTAAGTCTTTATTTGATGGTTTAAGATTGTTTAACAAGTCGGCTTTAATACAGTCAATTAGCTCAAGTGCTATTTTTATTGGCCCAGTTATAGCATTAGCCCTTGGTTATAATGACGTTTCTTCATTTTTACTATTTATATTGATCGTTAGGATGACAAGTTTACTTCTTGCTTTATTTAATGGGATCAAATGGTATGTTGGTGGAACCAGGCTTTTCAGTATTAAGTATATGAAGTTATTACTTTCAAAAGGAATTTCTGTAACGCTTTCAAGCGCTTCTACACCGATACTCACTTTGTCTGACAGATTTTTTCTTAGTACTATTATTTCAAGCGAAGCCACTGGGGTTTTTTCAGCTCCAGCAGAGCTCATATCTAGAGTTTTTGGTGCAATTGGAATGGTTTCTAATGTTCTTTACCCTGAATTCTCAATAAACTATAAGAAATCTGCTAGACATTCTTATGTTATTTTTTTAACCGCTACTAAATACATAGCATTATTGCTAATTCCAATAGTGCTGATTATTTTTATTGCGGCGCCAATTTTAAGTCATTATGTGTATGGTAGCACTTATAAAAAATCGTTTGATTATTACATTTTTTTATTTTCATTAGGTTATGCATTTAATTGCCTTGCTCAAATTCCAGTAATGTATCTTTACACTAAGAACCTGATCCAAAAAATTGCGTTTATCCAATTTATAGAAATATTAATTTACTTACCAGTCTTGTACCTACTTATTACTATTTATGGCATTTTAGGGGCTGTAATGGCGTTAAGCTGTCGCCTTGTTTTTGACTGTATTGCACTATATGGTTATGTTATTTATGAACATTACGAAAGTTTAGTTCATGATTGATATTTCTCAAGGGCACGATTACATTGCGGTAATTATCGTTACATTTAAAAGGCCGAAAGACCTTAAAAATTTAGTTGAATGTTTGTTGCAGCAAGAAGAAGCTTATTTGAGAATTACAATTGTGGATAACTCTTTAGATGCAAGCATGAGCCAGGAATTAATGCGCGAGTTTTCAAGATTTGATTTTATTCAAACAATTATTTCTTCTGAAAATATTGGATATGCTAGAGGTAATAATTTAGGTGTTAATGAAAGCATAAAGAAATGGGGTAAACCCACTCATATAGTGATATCAAATGATGATATTTTATTAAGTCAAAATTACGTCATTAAGCAACTTAAGGATTTTGCAGAAAATAATATAAATGCCGGTTGTATTCAACCAAGAATATCAATGATTAATGGTTCTTTGCAAGGGCCTTATTCTAAGTCGAAAATATGGGTTGAAGTTCTACAGTATTTGCTGCCACCGTTATGGTTTATATTAAAACTTAGGAGACAAAATATATTAAAGTCTACAATTACTCCAGTTTGTTGTTATAGGGTAATGGGGGCTTTCTTTTTAATTAAGCTGGAGACATTTTTGCAAGTGGGTATGTTTGATAAACATACCTTTTTGGGCCGTGAAGAAGAAATTTTAGCCTATAAATTAACCAAAGTTGGGTTCATATCTTTTTATTTGCCTTCGTGCGATGTCGTTCATTTGCAATTACCTAAATCCCTCCCCTCGGAATCATTTTTCTCACAATCGGATGATTATTTTTATAAACACATAATGAAAGTAAATACTATCGAGCTGGTTTTATATAAATTTTCTAGAATGATATTTTACAAATTTTATTTGCCTATTCTAAAAAAAATAAAAGGTATTATCTAGTTTATATGATCCTATTATGTGAGAGCGATAAACTTGGCCTAACGGAACATGTGAATGTTATAAGCTTATTTAACCCTCCTGATCAGAGTGCTGTGGTTTGTCGTATCGATAATCCAACTTTTTTGAGTTGGAGCATTAAATCACTAAATGCAGTTTTATTTTCTAAAGGGCCAGTTATTTGTTTTTCTATTGGATTTTTTTCAATTTTATTAATTATCATTGCAAGATTACGAAGAAAATTAACTTTTTACTTTTGCCATGAACCTGGTAATTTGAATTACTTTCGCATAAGGCATGGTTTATTCAAGTCTATTGCAATATTTACATTGAACTATATTCTTACGGTGGTTTGCAACAAGCCTATTGTTGGAAATCCAAGAGTGCAAAGCATTTATGGTAGGAAAGTTTTGTTTTGCCCATTGCCAGCAACGATTAATGAGACTAATCGGTCTTTAAATAAAAATGTTAAATATACTATTGGGATATTGGGAACCGTTTCTATGGAACGTGGTTTGAGGGAAATAGATGTTCTGTCCAAGAAATATAGCATTGCCGCGCTAATGAATAAATCGTTACCAATAATTTATAGAGATAAAGTTCATGTTGTAAAGGAAAGCAACTTTACTTTGAGCGAAAAAAATTGCTTCTTAGGGTCTGTGGGTTTTATTTTAAATTTAAGGTGCGAGCCTTACAATCAATCTGGTGTGACTGTTGATTGTCTTATCCGAGGTGTTCCAGTTTTAACTTCTAATTTAGATTGCTATGTATCTAAATTTTTTTCAGATTTATTGCCACAAGTAGATTTATCAAAAAACTTTAATTGTGAATTGTTGGAAGTGTCTAATGCTTTAGTAAATCTTAATGTTAAAAAGCGTGATGTAATTCGTGAAAGAGCTATTAGAATTTTTAATTTATATCCGAGAAAGCTCGTTCATAATATAAGTAATTTTTCACGTAGAAATAACTTTAAATAACATAAAAAAGTTTATAAAAATGATAAAAAAATGCCTTGCATGTAATTCGGAAGTCTTCAACGACCACTTCCCTCTAAACGTTTTCTTTAGCCGCTATAGAAGGGTCATAGGGAGCAACTCTTGTTGGAAAGTTTGTGTTAACTGCGGATCTTTGGCTAGGGAGTATTCTGTAACACCAAAAAATATTTACTCACCAAATGTTTATTATATAAATAAAGAATATAGCAAGAGAAAGGGCGGGCTTGATAATATAATTTCTCATCTTTCAAAAAATAGTGTTGTTTTTGATATTGGTAGTGGGCCAGGAATTATTTCAAATTTACTGACTCAGCGTGGAGTTAATGTTGTACAAGTTGAGCCGTATAGAGCTAGTTTGTACAAGGAGATTCCCCAATTGAATGTTTCAGTAGATGATTTTTTTAAGTTGAAGTTATGGAAAAGTTATTTGAATGATGATCAGAAGGCAGTCTTTATATTTATTGATGTTTTTGAGCATTTAAATGAATCTTTAAAAGAGCTTATTGGATTTATAGATAACTCTGTTGAAGGAATTTATTTTGAAACTGGTTGTGTGGACTTCTGTTACCCAGCCAAAAATCGTTGGTACTATTTGGACTATATTGATCATGTATTTGTTCCGAGTAAATTAGGAATGAAGTTTTTATTGGGTAATGAATTGCAAGTTAAAAGAATATCCAACTCTTTGCATTCATATGGACTATTTAATAACCTTTTGCGAAATTCTTTAAAAGCAATAAACAATATTTCTTATGCTTTGTTCAAAAGAGACATTATTCTTTTGCCAGAGAAAGGTCTAAACGATCACATTAGTGCTTATTTAAATTTTGGTGGAAAGGTAGGTAAGTCTTGAGTTTAAATATTGTTGGTGGTAGTGGCTTTATTGGTACAAGGCTCTGTGATAGATTGTTAGGTAAAGTTGATTTTAAAATTTTCGATATAAAACCAAGTAAGGTTTATGCCAAAAAAACAGTTAATTTAGATGTTAGGTCATTGGATATGCTCGACTTTGATTTACTTGATGGTTCTTCAATAGTAAATCTTGCGGCTGAGCATAGGGATGATGTAACTCCGAAGAGTCTATATGATGAAGTGAATGTGGGTGGGGCAAAAAATATATGTGCTGCTGCAAGGTTAAAGAATATAAATACGATTGTTTTTACAAGTTCTGTTGCTGTCTATGGATTTGCTCCATTGGGTACTAATGAGTCGGGTGTAATTAACCCATTTAACGACTATGGAAGAACAAAATGGGAAGCTGAGCAGGTTTATAAATCATGGCAAGCTGAGGACTCTGGAAATAGAACTCTTGTTATTATTAGGCCTACTGTCGTTTTTGGTGAGCGTAATCGGGGAAATGTATATAATTTGCTTAAACAGATTGCATCTGGTAATTTTGTTATGGTTGGTCATGGTCATAATAGGAAGTCCATGGCTTATGTTGAGAATGTGGTTGCCTTTATTGAATTCTCTCTAAATTTTAAGCCTGGTGTACATATCTATAACTATATTGATAAGCCTGATTTTACAATGAATGCTTTAGTGGGTCGCGTTAATTCTATATTGGGACGTTCGGAAAAAATAAAGTTTTACGTTCCATATTTTATAGGCTTAGCAGTAGGTAAAGCTTTTGACTTAATTGCCTTTGTTACGCGAAAAAAATTAGCAATTAGTTCAATTAGGGTAAAAAAATTCTGCGCTAATTCTGTATATGAATCCGCAATTTCTAAAACGGGTTTTGCTCCTCCTATACTTATGCTTGATGCGATTGAGCGTACTGTAAGATATGAGTTTTTAGAGGATCACAAAGAGGAGCCTTTTTATTTTAGTGAGTAAGCTCCCATTCCCTTTGCTTATTAGGATATTACTAATTTATGTATAAACCAAACCAATAATTTTTTATAGCCGCCAAATTGCGAGTTTGTAGCTATAAAAAAGTTTAATTAGCCGAGCATGGTAATCGGGATGTGTTGAACTTTCGTTTATAATAAATGCAGTATCAATCTTCCCCCAGTATCCTACTTTGTTGTAAAGGCTCCCCCCCAAGCATTACTCCGCAGATGCTTGCAATCATTAAGGCAGAAAGTGCAGCCGTAAATTTAAGGTTCCATACCTCTGTACTCATGGAGCTGGATAACTCACATATTATGTAGGCTGAACCTATAAGCGCTGCCTTATTATGAGATCGCTTTAGATAAGCCCAGATGAACAAACTTAATGGCACAAAGAAAAGCAAGGTAGTTGAAAACAATCCCCAGACGCCGTAATTTACAATGTTTGTAGTAAACTCGTTATGAAAGCCCGCATCAAGAGGACAGATCCTAGTTGCTTGATCGGTGAATCGAGATATGAATGGGTCGTTAATATGTTCCTTAAATCCGTTCTCACCCCAACCACTCCAAGGCTTTAGCATAAAGTAATAAAGACCCATGCGAGCAAAAGATAATCTAGCACCAACAGAGGATGTAGAAGAGTTTTCTTTATTCCAATTGTAGGTGACTATTTCCTTGAAGGCAAAATTTACGCGTCCGTGAACAATGTTGGAAGTTTTATACGCTAAAAGGCTTATACCTATACCAAGGGTAATTCCCAATAAAGCTGCTACTAAAGGTCTTTTTATGTTGGTATTAGTTAGACACAAAAGTAACAGGAGTATAGGTAAAGCTACCCAGCCAGTGCGACTTCCAGACTTAATAGAGAGGTATATTCCAGCGGCTAATCCGAATAACTTGAATGTTTTCCAGACCCATGACTTTGTTTCTTTATTGTTGTAAATAAACAAGCAAAGCAGACCAAAAGTGAGCGTGATGTGACCGAAAGTTAACGGATCCACAAAACTTGTTGTTACTCGTGTTATATCACCAGACCAACCACCCGAAGCTAAGTGTGGAAGAAGTACAAGTGTGATCATGCCAGCTAATGGAAAGCTCCATTGCCAGACCTTCATGACTGGAATATTTCTCTTATAAATACATAAGAATAGCGGGATAGCAACGAGAAATCGCATGGGTGCATCATAGGCTTTCCATACCCAATCATGCCTTAGGCTCTGGCTAATTAGGATAGCTAAGACAGGCGATGCGAGCGTGATAATCATTAACCAAACCCAAAAATTCGCATTACTTTTAATGATGGGTTCTTTTAGGTTTTGATTAAGCTTGTTGTTACTTTTTTTGCCAATAATAAGAAGTGCTATTGATAATACGGCAGCTAAAACCAGTGTGAGCGTTGTCCAGCCCCTCACCGTGAGCGCGAATATCGGGGCAAGCCCTAGAATGCCCAATAATGCATATTCGGTATAACGTTGCGTGCAGTTGATTGGCATTAGAGACTTTGTTTATTAGGTAAAGCGTAAGTATCCATTATTAGTCGCACCTTGTATAGTTTAGTAGCTTTTTTCGGACTATTTGTCATTAAACTGGAATGCCTATCTTTTCGACATAGCGCATGACCGTGTCAGCTTTTGACCACCGGCCCCTGGCCATAATAATCGGTAGGCTTGCTCCTGACAGCAAAAGGTCTTGTGCAGCACCCACCCTAATGGAGTGCCCACTGATATGTCTTACAAATCCCTCATCAAAGCCTGAAAGTGATGCAATGCGTTTATAGATTCTAGACACTTGCCCCGGTGATAGCTGTTGTGTGGCCTTGTAACCTCGGTTCACGCCTCTAAATATTAAGCCAGCACTAATATCTGCATAAGCCAACCAACTATTAAGCGCCTCGGCAGCTAGCTTACTGATGGGTATCCACCTGCCGTGCGACTCCTGATCGGTTTTACTTCTTCTTAGGAAGATGACGGTCGAGAGAATATTTTTGTTTCTGTCAAGGAGTTGGGTGCTGATGTCCTCTATCCTGAGCGATACCAGTTCACTACGTCGGCACATGGTGTCATAGGCCACCAACAGTATGGCGCGGTCACGATAGCCCCTGAGCGAGTTATCGGTGCAGTCCAGCATGTCATCGAGGATGTTCTTGGTGATGCCCTCAGCCTGATGGTTAAATCGACCTAGTTGACGTTGCATGCGACGCACCCCTAGCTTTACCTCAGATCGCATCGTGGGGTTAGAAACTTCATTGATGTTATGGATCGTTGAGATGCCTGCCAAGGCACGCCTTATAGAGGAAGAGCATCTTCCTTGTTCAATGAGTTTTGTCATGTACCCTGTAATGGTTGCCGGTAAGGCGGGTAGGGCGATTTGATTGTTTAAATCGCAGAATGTTATAAAGTCTCTAAAGTCAGCGACGTAAGCTCTGATAGTGGAGGGCGCATAGGCGCCGTCTATTTTCAGAATAGTTGCTTGTAGTGCTTCTATTGCGCTATTGTTGTAATTAACTCTTATATTCACTTTAAAGAACCTAAATGGTTTATATATAAACTATATTATACTATATGATCACTGGAATGCAAGTCCGTGCTGCTAAAGCGCTTTTAAATTGGTCTGGGACCGAATTGGCTAATAGGGCTGGTGTTGGGCTGTCAACTATTCGTAGAGTAGAGGGTTGTGATTTACTGCTTGAGAGTGCAAGTATTAAAGTGTTGCAATCAATACAGTTGGCGCTAGAAGAGGGTGGCGTGGAATTTGTCGGTACCCCAGAAGACCGGCCAGGGGTAAGGCTTAAAGGCCACTATATCTCTACATAGGATTATGTGAACTCAGGTGTCTTAGGGCGTTCTTTGCTCATATTCATCTAGCCTACTTATTTAAAGCCGCCTCATTCCCTGTTATTCCCTGATCAGGATTACCTGTAGTAGGGTGGTGATGCACACTGCCATAGGGTTTTAGAAAGAATCTTGGCGATGAAGTCGAGAAATAAACACCACTTCCCTGATGATTTCCCTGATAGCAGGGAAAGCCATGCACGCTAATGCCGTTTCTTGACACCACTTCTCCGACTATTTGATATGATATTATCAAAAAGTCGCGACTATTTGATAAATATGTGTAAAATAGTCGTATGAAAAGATACCTCTATCAGCAAGTTCGACATGATCTCGATAAGAAGCTCGTGGTGCTCACTGGCCCGCGCCAAGTCGGCAAGACCACACTCAGCCAACAACTGATGGAAGCGTTGCCTGATGCCCACTACCTGAACTTTGATGTTGCGCCCCAGCGCGAAATTATGCGCAACCATCGTTGGCGTCAAAGCGCTCCATTACTCATTTTTGATGAAATTCATAAGATGGCGCAATGGAAAGGCTGGTTGAAAGGTGTTTTTGATGGACGTACCAAGAATCAACGCATTCTGGTCACCGGAAGCGCAAGGATGGAAACCTTTAGGCAGGGCGGCGATTCGCTAGCAGGTCGATATTTTAGACTAAGACTGCATCCCATCTCAGTGCGTGAGTGGGTAACGCACACAAACGCTAGTCCTCAGGCGTCATTGGCGCATCTATTGAAACGAGGAGGCTTTCCTGAGCCGGCTTTGGCAACAAGGGATCTGGATGCCGAGCGTTGGCGAACGACCTATTTCAGCGATCTTATTCGTGAAGATGTGCTTGAGTTTTCACGGTTGCAAGAAGTTAAGGCGATGCGTCTATTTGCTGATATGCTCCGGTCACGTGTCGGTTCACCCCTGTCGCTCGCGTCTATTGCGCGTGATCTTAACGTTTCCCCAGTCACGCTAACGAAGTACTTAGATATTCTTGCTTCACTCTTTATCGTCTTTATTGTGAGGCCATGGCACCATAACATTGCCCGCGCAACATTGAAGGCACCTAAGGTTTACTTCTACGACAATGGCCTAGTGCTAGGTGACGATGGTGTACGTTTTGAGAATTTAGTCGCCTGCCATCTGCTTAAGCGCGTACAGTGGCTTCAGGATACGGAAGGGGGGGCTGCTGACCTGCATTACATCAGGACAAAAGATGATGCGGAGGTGGATTTTGTGATGAGTGAGCACGACCAGCTCACACACTTGGTTGAGTGTAAGTTGCACGACACTCGCATACAGCCATCTCTTTATCGGTTTGCTGCTCAATGGCCCGATGCAATCAGTGTCCAGTTAGTCAAGGAGTGCCCCGTTGAGTCTGATCATCGAGGTGTTCAAGTGAGAGATGCTGCCAACTGGCTTAACGCCTTGGAAGTTTAAACGATAATTAATCTGTGCATTGCAGGTTGCCGCTTAGCTCTTTTGGGTTTATGCAAGGCAGTCATCAATTAAATACATCCATTAAGCTTTATGCGTGATTGCATGCATTCATTTTCAGGTCAACCGACTCTAAAATGTTTTACTCAGTAACGGTGCGATTCTTGTGTTTTAAATCGTGTGATATATAATACGATTTATCGTACTTAAAAGGAGGTGGTATGCACGTCATTCCAGCCAATGATTTAAAGACCAAGGGGATTAAGGCTATTGAAGAGGCGCTTATGCAACAATCTGAGGTGTCTGTATCCGTGCGTGGCCAATCAAAGTATGTGGTCATGAGCCACAGTCAATATCAACACCTACGCGAATGTGAGCTTGAGGCTGCCTTGGCAGAGTCTCGTGCTGACTTGGAGGCCGGACGCTTTGTGAAAGAAACTGTCACTTCGCACATCAAAAGAATTGAACAGTTGAATCAATTGACAGCATGAGTTGGCAGCTCATTTTCACCGACCAATACACACGTAAGGCTGCAAGGTTCATCAAAAACCACCCAGAGATCATCACACAATATACTAAAACATTGCAACTGCTAGAAATTAATCCGCATCATCCATCTCTAAGACTGCATGGGCTGCGGGGGCGTCTTGATGGTTTGTATAGCGTGTCGATTAACCTAAAGTTCCGCATCACACTGGAAATGATTGTGACCGAACGTGAAATTATTTTAGTGAATGTTAGCGACCATGGGCAGGTTTACTGACCGAACAGTAGACTGATTGCGCCAATAGAGTTGAGATTGTGGACGACCACTAAGGAGTATTGAATGATTAAAAATAACATGAGACCGATCCATCCCGGGGAAATCCTTAGGGAGGAATACCTTGTGCCGCTAGGGATGACCGCGAACGCGCTTTCAATTCAACTGCGCGTTCCTGCACCAAGGGTGAGCGAAGTGGTTCGTGAGCGTCGTGGCATTGCCCCTGATACGGCACTCAGACTTGCACGCTTCTTCAATACCACCCCACAGTTTTGGCTCAACCTGCAAACGAGTTTTGATCTTAAGCAGACAGAACTTCAACAGGGTGACAAAATTGCCGGCGAAATAAGTCCAATGCAGGTTGCCACTTAGCGCTTATGGGTTGATGTAAGGCGCACATCAATCAAATACATCCATCAAGCTTCATGTGTGATGATAGGCCTTCATTTTTGGGCCAAACGGTTTATAAGCTGTTGTTGCCGTTTCCTGCCCACTAGGGGTGGCCCCGTATAGCAACCCTACTAAACTCAAGTTATAGTCCCTATACACGCAGATGGTAGTCAAATAAATAATCATAAAAAAACGGTTTTATGGGTTACAATTTAGTCACAATTTACTTTACATAAAGCACACCATGCCAGAAGCCTTTACGCAGGAAGAAGAACTGAACCTACGAGATCTTTACTTGATTCTAAAGCGTTACCGTCGCAGCCTCCTCATCACCCCCATCGTTTTCGGGCTTGGGGCGTTCTTGGTGGCCACCTTTCTTGTCAGCCCTAAGTTTGAGGCCTCCGGCACCATCCAGATTGGGCAGGTGAACAAGGTCCCGCTAGAATTAGCCGTCAACTTAGAGGCGCGGATGCACGACGAGTCGTTTGCGCCGGGTGTGGTTGACGCTCACCTACCGGTGTTCATGAACGGGTCCGATAACCCCGTGGTGCTCATTGCCGAGCGGGCTAAGCTCAAACGTGCGCTGGTGGTGAAGCCACTGAAGGGCACCGAGCTCGTGGGCTTTAGCCTCACCTCCCGTGACCCAGAGCGCGTGTTGGCCAAGGCCACTGCCGTGGTGGATTCGGTGCAGGCGGCTCACACGGCCCTCTATCAGACGGGTGTGGAGAACATCAATGGTCAGCTTGCGATCACGGACACTCAGATCAGCTCGCTAAAGAGCGATATGGACAGCCTCATCGGCAACCACGCCAAAGCGCAGGGGCTTAACGCCTACAACGCGGTGCTTGATGCGCTCGTGGTGCAGGACCGCTCCAACCAGATGCGCGTCCTGATCAATCACAGGTTTGAGCTGGAGACTAGCCTTAACCCCGCCATGACCTTCAATACCAAGCTCCTCGGCAAGGTCTTTGTGTCTGACACGCCGGTGTCGCCGAATGTGCCACTCATCACCTTGGTGGCGTTCTTGTTAGGATTTTTCTTGGCGGTGGTCGTGGCCTTCGTGCGCAACGCGCTCGGCAATCCATCATTGCAGGCTTAGGGTAGTCCATGCTGCACCTTCACAATCATGTTAACCGTTACCACTACCCACTCACGCTCCTATTGGGGGTGCTGGCGGTGGTGATGCTGCCGGCGCTGTTGCAATTTGCTTGGGGGTGGTGGGTGCCCACGGGTATGTTGGACGCGCAAACGGTTAGCTTTTCGGTGAACCTGATGGCCCTCGTGACGAGCTCACTCATCTTGCATCAGTTTCAGCAGTATCCACAAAAAAATGCGCTGAGCTATCTGATGCCGACTACTTTTGCCACCTTCGCTGTCCTCATTGGCTTGGTTTGGCTGCTACGGTTGCCCTATGGCGTGAAATTGATTGTGTTTGGCCTAATGGGTACCTTGGTGTTCCTTGGCGCCCAGTACGTGATCTTAAGGCGTCATTTGTCCATTACCTTGCTGACTATCCCGTTGGGGAGGTGCCACTCATTAGCAGATAGCGCTGGCATTACCTTCATCCCTTTGCTGAAACCCGTACTCCCGCGCACCCACTTTAGTGGGATCGTCGTCGACTTGCACTCGCGCTCGCTGACCGATGACTGGGAGCGTTTCTTAGCGCAATGTACGCTAGCCAAAATCCCGGTCTACAACCTGCTGCAGGTGAATGAACGCCTCTCTGGTCGGGTTGCGGTCCACCACTTGGCGGAGAATGATTTTGGGGATCTGGCACCGTCACCGTTCCGGCAAGCCTTGAAATGGCTTTTTGACACGGTTTTTATCTTCTTGATTTCCCCGGTGATATTGCCAATCATTGCCGTGATCGCACTCTGTATCAAGCACGAGAGTCCCGGTGGCGCATTCTTTATCCAAGAGCGCATGGGCTTGGGTGGGCGCATTTTTAAGATGGTGAAGTTTAGGAGTATGTTTATTGACCGCCCCGGTAGCCACTTTACGGAGGACGGGGAGTGCCACCGCGTCACCCGTGTGGGTGCTGTCATTCGGAAGTACCGCCTCGATGAGTTGCCGCAGTTCTGGAACGTGCTCCGCGGCGAGATGAGCCTTATCGGCCCACGACCGGAGTCGCTCGCGCTAGCCAAGTGGTACCAAGAGGATGTGCCATTCTTTGCTTACCGCCACGTCGTGCGCCCTGGCATCTCCGGTTGGGCGCAGGTCATGCATGGCTACGCGGCCGAAGTCGACGGCATGAAAGAAAAACTCTCCTACGATTTTTATTACATCAAGCACTTTTCGTTTTGGTTGGATCTATTAATCTGGTATAAGACTATACGCACCGTCTTGACTGGTTTTGGTGCGCGCTAATCTTAACTTAGGTCGCACTATGCACACGCAAACCCCACAGCAGTTACTCGACCAAGCCACGCTGGTTCATAGCGCAGAAGCCGTTGCTAGCGCGATTAGCCGACTGGGCCTTGAGATTACGCAGGCGCTAGCGGCAACGAGTCCCGTGGTGATTTGTGTGATGGGGGGAGGCGTCGTGTTTACGGGGCAGCTCCTCACACAGCTTAACTTTCCCCTAGCGCTAGACTATGTTCACGCTAGCCGCTATCAGAACAAAACTGTTGGCCTCACCCTCGATTGGCAGGCGCTCCCCAAGCTTGATTTAAGTGGCCGCACCGTGCTCATCGTGGACGATATCTTGGACGAGGGTATTACCTTGCATGCCATCCAAGAAAAATGTTTGGCGCTAGGAGCTACGCGGGTGCTGTCAGCGGTATTGGTCGAAAAGCTACTGGACCATGTCAAGCCGATTCGGGCAGATTTCGTAGGGCTCACGGTGCCCAATCGCTACGTGTTTGGATGCGGAATGGACGCCTACGGCTGGTGGCGCAATTTGCCTGGAATCTACGCACTTAGTTAACACCATTGATTGGCAATTTTGATGCCAAGCTTGTGTTAGATCAAACATCTTGGGCCAAAGTACCCTATAATGCCCAAGTGATTTTTTGATAATAACGCCGACCTACAGCCTACCGACCTATGCTCATCGCCCAAGATCTTGCCTGCCTGCGCGGCGACCGATTACTGTTTAAACAGATCGGCTTTACCTTAAGTGCCGGTGGCTTAATGAC
>Ga0364860_10785_pt1 | contig 13450 bp, 13 predicted proteins | sample ExccelAu500001D4_FD_206916 | JGI IMG/M metagenome (GOLD analysis project Ga0364860, IMG submission 206916) | Enriched cells from Trout Bog Lake Hypolimnion, Wisconsin, USA - BchlTB.Aug20.5000.01 .D4 | ecosystem: Environmental > Aquatic > Freshwater > Lake > Hypolimnion/Profundal zone | place: USA... | reverse complement strand
GGTTAAAAAACCTGCTGAGAACAGTGATTCCGCGGAACTTAAAATTTTTGGGTCTGAACTCTTTTCTAAAGATAACCTGACCTTTGAACCCAATTTGCAGATGGCTACGCCTAAAAATTATGTGATTGGTACGGGCGACCAGCTGAATATTGATTTATACGGGTATTCTGATGCCAGCTTTAAACTGAAAGTAAGCCCGGATGGTACCATCAGAATCCCTAATTCCGGCCCTGTAAAACTGGCCGGCCTGAGCTTTGAAGATGCACAACTAAAAATTAAAGCGCAGTTGTCTAAAATTTACCCCCAAATTACCGATGGTAAAACTGCTGTTCAGGTTACCCTGGGCCAGATACGCAGTATTAGGGTTACCCTGATAGGGGAAGTAACTAAACCCGGTACCTATACCCTGCCTTCCCTGGCTACCATTGCCAATGCATTATACGAATCCGGAGGCCCTAATAAAATTGGCTCTTACCGTAATGTGGCCCTGTACAGGGGCGGAAAACTGATTTCCAGTTTTGACCTCTACGATTTTTTACTGAAAGGCGATTTGACTAAGAACCTGCGCCTGGAAGAAGAAGATATTATTAAAGTAAACCCCTACGAAAACCGCGTAAAATTTACAGGCGCTGTAAAACGTAAAGCTATTTATGAAACAAAGGAGGGAGATAATATCAATAGCCTGCTGTCTATTTCAGGTGGTTTTGCAGACCTGGCATTTAAAGATTTTATACGGGTGGTGCGGATTACTAAAAACCAGAAAGAAGCCATCATTGTTAAAGCGGCAGATTTTGGAACCTTTAGTTTTCATGCAGGTGACAGCTGCTTTGTTGATTCTGTATATAACCGGTTTTCCAATAGCGTGATCATTGCTGGCGCTGTATACCACCCGGGTATTTATTCCGTTACCGGTTTTCCAGACCTGAAGGGCTTGCTGCTTACGGCAGGTTTACGGGAGGAAGCATACCTGAAAAGGGGAGTGATCAGAAGAAGGGATGCCTTTTATACACAGCATTTGATGGATTTTAATGTGATGGATATTTTAAAAGGGGATACTGCTATTGCACTGCAAAGGGAAGATTCTGTAAAAATCTACAGTAATTTTGAATTGCGGGTCCGGGATTCAGTATCCATCAATGGAGAAGTACACAAACCTGGTTTTTTTACTTTTATAAAGGGGATGCAATTACAGGATATCATTTTAATGGCGGGTGGCTTTAATGAAGCTGCCAGTTCTAAACGTATAGAAATTTCCCGGAGAATGAAAGACAGCAGTGTGGAGCAGGAATCTGAAAATTATGCTTTGATTAAGGTAATTGAATTGAACAAAGACCTGGCAGAAACAAGGGAAGCACCACAATTTGAACTGGAGCCTTTTGATATTGTTTCTGTACGGAAAAACCCGGTATATAAAACACAGATTAAAGTAAAAATAGACGGCGAAGTGCTCTACCCTGGTGTATATACAGTGGAAAGTAAATATGAAACCTTAAGCGACCTGATTATTAGGGCTGGTGGTCTAAGAACCAATGCTTATCCCGAAGGGGCGGTATTACTCAGAAATACGTTTTCAGATTCCATTGAAACCCGCTTTGCTGAAAATAAATTACAAAGTATTCAAAACCAGTTTACAGCAGACTCCCTGAGTAGGAATTTAATTAACAGTATCAGCCAGAGCCGGAAAATTGTGGGGATACATCTGGATGAAGCCATGGCTAAACCTCATACCAGAAATGATATTAATTTGCTGGAAGGCGATGTATTGAGTATCCCCGAAGTACCTAAAACCGTTCAAACTTTTGGTGCAGTGTATGTACCTAAAAAAATATTGTATAAACCAGGGCTGAGTTTAAAAGATGTGGTGGAAGAATCCGGGGGTTTCTTAAATACAGCATCACATAAAAGAACCTATGTAATTTACCCCAATGGTGAAATACGTACCATTAAACAGTTTTTATTTTTTAAATCCTACCCCACCATAAAACCGGGTACTGAAGTGTATGTCCCTTTATATGTTAGGAAATATACCATTCCGGAAATTGCGTCAGTTGGAGCTGCATCTGCTTCTGTAGCTGCACTGTTTATTTCAATGATTTACTTAATTAAATCATTATAAAATGGAACAATTAACTTTCAATGATTTATGGAGTAAATTGATGGAATTCCGGAGATTACTGATTAAAAAATGGGCTAAATTTTTATTGGCATTAATTATTGGGGCTGCAGCAGGCTTGGGTTACTTTTATTTGCAGCCCGAAAAATATGTGGCAGAATGTACATTTGTATTAGATGAAAAATCAGGTAGCGGAGGCGGGCTTGCTTCCCTGGCTTCTTCCTTTGGGGTAGACCTGGGTAGTATGATGGGGGGGAGTACCACTTTATTTGCTTATGATAACCTGCTTGAAATTTTACAATCCAGGCGAATAGTGGAAAATGTATTGCTGAGTGAAGTGGATACCGCGATTACAACCCACCAAACTCTGGCCGATTTATACCTGAATTTTTCGCACCTTAAAAGAAAATGGCAGCATAAACCGGGCCTGGCCACTATTCATTTTAACGGGTTTACGAAACGGGAGTCTTTTAACAGCCTGCAGGATAGTGTATTATTTGTGATTTATAGAAATGTATTGAAATACAATCTTTCTTCTGACCGAACGAATAAAAAAACACAAATTTTCAGAGTGACGGTTAGTTCTGCCAGTGAAAGGTTTAGTAAACTGCTCTCTGAAAGGCTGGTTACGGAAGCTAAAAATTTTTATATCAATATTAAAACCTCTACCACCCAAAATAATATAGAACGCCTGCAGAAAAAGGCAGATTCTTTGTTGGCTTTGCTAAACGATAAAAGCTACCAGACAGCCGAAGCACAGATACTGAATGCCAATACTGCGATTAAAACCGTGGCTTTACCTGGCAAACTGGCCGTTAGAAACGAAACAATTATTGCTACCCTGTATACAGAAGTTGTTAAAAACCTGGAAGTAACCAAAACCACACAAATGATGCAAACACCTGTTATTCTGGTGCTGGATTATCCTAAATACCCTCTGGAGGATATGAGAAAGAAAATACTGCTCCTGTCAGTTGCTTCGGCGATGATTTTTGTATTGATGTATGGATTGTATCTTTTTTTTAAGTTCTTTCTGACCGATAAAAAAGGGAAAAACACATCTGCTTTATGAAAAATGCAGTAACAGCCATTATTTTGGTTAATTATAATTCTTCTGCATTTACACTGGATTGTATACAGTCCATTGCAGAAAAAACAAAGGAAAGCTACCTGATCTGTATCCTGGATAATGCTTCTGCAGATAAGGAAATCAATTTGCTTACAGCAGGATTGAACTTGCGAGGCCTTTCTGTTGAAAAAGATACCCTTTTGAAGAAAGGCAATCTATTGCTCTATCTGAATACGAAAAATGGCGGATTTGCAGCGGCAAATAATAAAGCGATTGAAATTGTGCTGGAAGAATTTCCCGATACAGGTTATTTCCTGATTTTAAATAATGATACTTTATTAACAGAAGATATTATTGCTAAGTTTAAAAGTTTTGCAGGAACCTGTAAACAGCAACCCTTTCTTACCTGCAAAACCTATACACCGGAAGGTGAAATCTGGTATAACGGGGGCTGGGTTAGCCAACTAAAAAGTACTGCTTATCACCAATATACAGAATCACCTGATGAAAAGGTAATTGCCGAAACAGGATTTATAACCGGTTGCTGTCTGTTTTTTCACGCATCTTTACTGGAGGCTTTTGAGCGTCGCCTGTATGATGAAAGTTATTTTATGTATGCTGAAGATGTTGATTTTTCCATTCAGGCTGCTTTGAAGGGGATTCAACTGATTATTTTACGCAACTGCTCTTTTATTCACAGGGTATATGGCTCTTCCGGTGGAAAGCATACCGGATCATCTGCTTTTGCACAGTATTATATGAACAGAAACCGTTTTATTATTGCAAAAAAATATTTGACATGGTATAAGGTACCTGTTTTTTTTACATATTTTCTTTTTTCCCGATTGGTTTTATCGGTAAAAAAGAAAGACTTTAATTATTTAAGAGGCCTTAAAGATGGGATTAAATATTATTTTACCAGTTAATAAAACCTGGTTAAAATTAACTAAGGTTAATTTATTACTGCTGGTTTTTTTGGTTGTTATTTTTATAGCACCAAGTTTTATTACTACCAATGGTTTTTTGCAGCAGGAGATACTGGGCATCAGTTATTCTTTTGCGGCTATTTCTTATTTCCTGCTATTCTTGATATTGTTTTGTTTTATGCTGTATTATATCAGCAACCTTCAAATACGGGTTTCAAAAACCGTTGTACTGCTGTTTGTAAGTTTTGTGGTGTTTAATACCGCTGCTTTCTTACTCAATATATCTTTCTGGTTTCTGGAATTTCTTCAGAATTGCCTTTTTTTTGTAATAAGTTTTATAATAGCCCAGTACCTGGTGAAAAATGAGGAACAGGATGGCTTATTGGTTACTGCTCTTTTTACGGCCATTACCATTATTTGTTTACTTAGCCCGCTTAGCCTCTCTGCCTATACTACTTACGGAGAAGAAATGCAACGGGCAGGTGGCCCCGGAATGGGACCAAACGATTTGGCCATATTCAGTTTTGCCTGTTTTATTTCGCTCAGTGTTATAAAAACAAAATGGTTGCAAATAGCCTTATTCATTATTTCGATGATCGGGATTCTTTTTGCTGCTTCGCGTAAAGCACTGATTGGCCTGCTGCTTTTTTTTATGCTGAAAAGCTGGAAATCTTTTCTGATTTCGGCCCTGATTATTGCAGTGATCTATTTTAAAATGGATGATATTGTGCAATGGTTTATTGCCAATACAGGATTGGATATACCTTTTATTACCAGGATCTCTTTTATGATCTCTCAAAATACTGAAGTGGGGGAAGCGGTTTCTGATGAGGGCCGTTCTGATTATTATACTATATTCTTTCAGCATTTTAACGAAGCTTCTGTTTTTGGTTTATATGCTATACCCCTGGTGGCTTATCAGTATTTTCATTTACAAACCATTCATTTTCATAATTTTATTTTTGAATGGATTATGCTTTATGGTATGCCTGCTGCGAGTATTTTATTATGCTGGGTGGCAGCTGTTTGTAGAAAAATATGGATAAACCGGACTGCCTATACCCTGAAAAACCCTGTTTGCCTTATTTTTAACCTCTTTATCTGTTTTATGGTTTTTAATTTATTTGATTATTCATTTTACAATCCTAAACTGGTATTTATATTTTTCCTGATTGGAAATTATATTTTTTTTATGCCGGTATTAAATGACAAACATGCGTCTTAAAGAAATATTAGGAAAATTTAGTTTATCGGCCAGTTCTGCCTTAATTGTTCAGGCTTCTAATTTTGTTTGCGGAATTATTGTAATGCGGAAACTACCGCTCTACGAATTTGGTAAGTTTTCGTATGTGTTTGAGTTTATGACTATTTTCTCTTTACTCTTTGATGGGGCGATTGCACAATTCCTGATCAGGGATTATACCTTAAACGGTACCCAGAACCAACGGAGAAACCAGGCTTTTCAGTTTTTAGTTTCCGGTACTATCTTTCTTACCAGTATCAGTATTGCTTTTTTTCTGATGGATACGGAAGCATTTATCTATGTGTTGTTGCTGGCATTTGGCTTTTTCCTGAATTCTATGCTTAACCAGCTGCATTTTTATATTTTATCGCAGGGAGGGCTGGATAAATTACTGGTGAAAGATTTTGTAGTGGCGCTTTGCAGGTTAAGCTGTTACCTGATTGCAGCTTTTATTTTGCCGGCAACTACTTTGTATTTTATCTTAATTCAAATAGCAGTATCAACTTTACTCATCCTGTTCTGGAGTATTTACAGCCGGAAGGGCAGGTTGTTTGATTTAACTTTTCTGTTGAAGCCGGAATTTGATTTTCCTTATATTGGCAGTTTAATAAAACTAAACAGGTTTTTAATTTTTCTGAATGTAGTGGCCTATGTATACTTAAGGATTGATGTGGTTTTATTACAAAGGGCGGGTGGATACAAAGATGTGGGTTTTTATGCCGGGGCTACCCGTTTCTTTTTTCCGCTGATGATGATTTCCAACTCTTTTTACCAGGCTTTTTATCCCACATTGGTGGGTATTACAGACAAAGTGAAAAAGGATGAACTGCAAAAGAAACTGATGACCATTCAGTTTATACTGGGGATGATACTGGTAGTGCTTTATAATATATTTAAATATCCTTTTTTTCATTTGCTGTTTGGTACCAAATACGATGCGTCTATAGAATATTTAAATATTCTGATTCTTGCATTGCCCATTTTATTTGTAACTGAATCTTTAAATGCATATTATATTTCTAATAAAGTGTATAAACTGATCTCTTTTAATATGATTTACGGACTGGTGATTATTATTGCAGCATATTGGTTTGTATTAAAATATGGTGCCGGTGTATTTGCTTTTGCACGTATCCTGTCTATTTTCCTGGCCTATACTATTTTATCTTTTAAATGGTTTACCAGGAAAACCTATTTGTTTTATGTTTTCCTGGCGTATTGCCTGTTGGTTATTGCTTTATTTTTTATACAGCATTTATGAAATTATTAATTACAGCCGATTATAACTTTATTGAGAAAGATGACGATTTTTATGCTAATATTCCCTGGGATGCCAGATTTTATGCATTGTACCGGAAAAAGTTCAGCCACCTGATTTTACTGGGCATTGTAACGCCTTTTGATAAGGAAAAACACCAGCCGGAGAAATTGTTTAAGGTAGACAGCCGCTATTTTTCCGTACGGGATATGGGCCCTATTGCCAGTAAAAAGTATTTTCTCCTGCATTTCTTTACTGCCTGGAATACCATCCGTGCGGCTATTAAGGAAGTGGATGCTGTTTGTATTAAAATGTTCTATGTAACTTCTATCCTTACTTTTTACTGTAACTTTTTTTTGTACCGGAAACCGCTGGTAAGTTACCTGGTAGGGAATGCGGTAGATGCTTTTAAGATGAGAAAGGACCTGATAAAAAATAATTTTCTCAGAAACCTGATCGCCAGCCGGCTGATTAAAAAGATTTTATTGCATGTGCAAAACCATGCCAGTATTGCCGCTTATGTTTCTTATTACCTGAAAAATATTTTTCAGCAGGAAGGCAAAATAAATTGTATTGTGGCTAATGAATCCTGGTTACAGGATACTATGTATTTGCCTGAATTTACCGCCAGGGATTTTACCATAAAACCTGTTACCAACCTGCTGTTTGCAGGCAGGTTAATTCCTTTGAAAGGAGTGATGGAATTATTGGAGGCTTTTACTGTATTGAACAAACAATATCCCTTGCTAACCCTTACCTATGTGGGGGATGGCCCCCTGATGGATACCCTGAAAGCGCAAGTGAACAAGAACCAGATAGGTGATAAAGTTTTTTTTCCCGGTTGGATTCCCGCCGGGTCTGATGCTTTGTTTGCCGTATACAGAAAATCGGATATTTTAATACTGCCTTCTCATGCCGAAGGCTTACCACTGGTGCTGCTGGAAGCCATGGCCAATGGGGTGGCTGTTGTGGCAACCAATATTTCCGGAATTCCTGAAATTGTGATTAACCGGGAAACAGGCCTGCTGATTAACCGGGTAGCTGCTGCCGATATTGAAACGGCCGTTCAGCAACTGATAGCGGATAACAACTTATTTAATACGGTTACCCGCAATGCTTATGAGCTTTCCAGACAAAATTCATATAACCGGCAGCGGGGTATACTGGCTGATAAAATTTGTGGACTTCTAAATTAATGCTATGGAAAATAAAAAGATCGTCTTATTGTGTTTAACCGATACGGCATTCAGTGGATTAGTGGACCATTTTATTAGTATGGCTTATGGGATGCAAAAGGAATACAAAGAAAACTGTTTTGTTTTACTTTCAGAGAAAGTACAGAAAGTAAATCCGGATGTAAACCTGGTTAGTAATGTGCATACCGTGGATTACCATAAAAGCAACCTGATTGCTTCTTTGAAAAGTGCGGTACATGCTGTAAAAATCCTGAATAAAATACAACCCAATCATATTTTTGTATATGGTGAAAACCCGATTCATACTTTAATCCTGCTTTTTTACCGTGGAAGGGCTTCCGTAAATTTACTGGACCCAAAAAGCCATAGCGGGGGTAATAAGCTGTTTCAGTTCCTGTACTTTTTTTCTAAATTATTATTAATTGTACGGGTTAACTATATATACCTGGCCTGCGATAACCTGAAATACCAGTTGTATAACAGCTTTTCCTTTTTTTCCAGGGATTATTTTGACAAAAAGATAAGGGTGATGGATTACGGTAATTTTATTCAGTTAGAATTACTGGAAAAATATGTAGATGAACTAAACAGTGCCGCTGCTGAAAAGCAGTTTGATATCTGTTATTTTGGAAACATGCATAAATATAAAGGAGTGGAGCTATTACTGGAAGCACTGGGGAAATTGCCTCAACCTTTACGAACTGTGATTGTAACCAGGCAGGAGTTAAAGACTGAAGTTGCAGGTATTTCTCATATTCAGTGCTATTTGTCTATGAAAGAACTGGTAGAAATTATCCATTCCTCCCGTTTTGTGGTGATGCCTTACCTGGATGCTACCGGAACACATACTGTACAGATTGCCAATTTTTGCGGAGCACCGGTGATTGCTGCAGACACTGGCTGTTTTACCAATTTTGTAACAAACGGGATAAATGGTATAAAATTTGTTGCCGGTGATTGCAATGCATTGTTAGCTGTGCTGACTGATTTGAATAAATTTACATTTGAAAGGGAAGCTATCCGGCAGTATAACCGGGAATATTTTTCGATGGAAAAATCTGCATTGAAATTATATGCTGATTTAAATAGTTAGGAGCTGTTTTTTGAGAATACAAAATAAATGAAGAGATGCTGATACTTATTGTGGCCAATAAATTATCCGTGGGCAATGCATTATACCTGGAACATTTAACCAACCGGCTGGAGAAACTGAATCAAAAATATTTTGTTACCGGCGATATAGATGATAGTACCCATGCGGAGCGAAGTACACATGGGGGGGGGCTCTTTTACCATGATTCTGGATACCCTTAATCCCTTAACCTATATCCGCTTTTTAAAACTGGTGTTCCGAAAAAAGAAAGAGATTCAATCCGTTTTTTTTATAGCGGCCCATGCAGCCAATATTTTCAGTATTCTGTTACTTAGGATTTGTACACCCCGTATCCGCAGAATTACGCATATACATGATGTTACGGCACATTCCGGCAGTAATAACAAAACCATCATTTTTCTTTCTAATTATTTAACAGCAAAATTTTCTACGAAAGTGCTCTGTTACGGAGAATTTCTTAAAAATAAAATTCACGAATTATATAAAATTAACCCGGATAAAATTGTAGTGCTGGCGCATGGTACCCATCGGGAAAATATAGAACGGATCGCATTACCGCGAAAGGAAAGGGTTTATATTTCCCTACTGGGCAGAATTGAAGATTATAAAGGCATTGATGTGTTTTTGAAAGCGATTCCCCTGTTTCTTAAAAATGGTAAGGGCCCGGCTGATATAAAATTTATTATTGCCGGTAAAGGTGATTTTGAGAAATACAGGACTTTACTGAAAGCTGTGCCCCAAAACAGGATTGAAGTGCTGAATGAACAGATTAGTGATGCATTGTTTGATGAAATTCTGGGAAAATCCCTGGTAACGCTTTTACCCTATCATGATGCCACCCAAACAGGTACCATCCCGTTGGCTTACCTGAATTATTGCCCGGTTATATGCAGTAATGCCGGAGCATTGCCCGAAAATGTGGTGGAAGGCAGAACCGGTTTTATTATACCTGCATCTGATGTGGATGCACTGGCCCTGGCAATGGGCCGGATCTATACCCTGGATACCGGTGCCTATGAGGCCATGTGTGAGGAGGCAAGGGCCTTTTTTATAAAAAACCTCTGCTGGGATCATTTGGGTGTGAGGTACCAGGAAATACTGATTAGCTGATATTAAATTAACAGACAATGATAATTAGATCAAAAGCACCCCTGCGACTGGGGTTGGCGGGTGGAGGAACAGATGTTAGTGCCTATTCTGATAAATATGGCGGTGCCATATTAAATGCTACGATTAATAAATTTGCCTACGCTACTTTAACTACCATTGAGGAGAAGCAGATTCGTTTAAAATGCCAGGATGTAAAGATTTCAGATGTTTTTACAGATACTTTTCTCTTTGATTTAAAGCAGCCCGGCGATAAATTTATCCTGCTGAAGGGAGTGCATAACCGGATTGTACAGGAATTTAACATTAAACAGCCACTGTATTACCAGCTGGAAACATTTGTGGAAGCACCTCCCGGTTCCGGCCTGGGTTCTTCTTCTACCTTAGTGGTGGCTATTGTTGCGGCTTTTACCGAATGGCTGCATTTGCCATTGGGGGAATATGATATTGCCCGCCTGGCTTATAGTATTGAAAGGGAAGACCTGGGATTATCCGGCGGAAAGCAGGACCAGTATGCAGCTACTTTTGGCGGGTTTAATTTTATGGAGTTTTACAGTAATGATAAAGTAATTGTAAACCCGTTAAGGATCAGGGAAGAATATATCCATGAAATGGAATATTCTATGTTGATTTATTATACCGGAACCTCCCGGGTATCTTCTAAAATCATTGACGGGCAGATTTCCAATATGAATAAAGCCAAAGCCAGTTCCATTGAAGCCATGCACCAGTTAAAAAGCCTGGCATTTGAAATGAAGGAAAATATCCTGATGGGGAATCTAAAAAAAATTGGCTCTTTATTAAACGATGGCTGGATGCAGAAAAAAGCCACCGCGGATGAAATTTCAAACGATCAGGTAGAAACTATTTATAAAAGTGCATTACAAACCGGAGCCATAGGAGGAAAAATTTCTGGAGCAGGTGGGGGAGGATTTATGATGTTTTATATAGAGCCAAGTACATTATATGAGGTAATTAATTGTTTAAATGGTTTTGGTGGAAGGATTGAACGGATACAATTTTATCCGCACGGAGTGATTACCTGGAAAATTTAATTAAATACCTGAGTATGAAGATGTTTCAGCGCATATATTGCTGTGTTTTATTCGCAGTTTTGTGTAAAGTTAGCCATGGCCAAACCATTAACAATAATCAAAATGATGATGTTAACAGGCTGAGAGCAGAGCAATTGATGGGTAAAACAAATGCAGATATTTCTTTTACCCTAAGGCCAATTTATTTTGCTTCCCTTACAAAAGACAGCAATTCGGCACTGGCATCTTTTTCTGATTATACCGCTAAAAGAAATATGGGCATCCTGCCGGTAGCCATTACCCAGCAATATAATACCGGTTATCCTTTTGGCTGGAACAATAGTGCACTGATTCCTGCAAAAGGGTATCAGGCGCTGATTGCCACTGGTGTTTACCTGAAATATAAAATACTGGATATAAAAATTAATCCAGAACTGGTATGGGCGCAGAACCTAAGTTTTGATACCCTGAATTTAAAAAATTTCAGTGCAGACCAGCTGGCGCTCTGGTACACTTATTTGAACAAAATAGATAACCCCGAAAGGTATGGCAACGGCCCGTATAAAAAACTGGGATGGGGCGAGAGCCATATAGCACTGACCATTAAGGGGATATCCCTTAATTTGAGCAATGAAAACCTATGGTGGGGGCCTGGTATTCAAAACAGCCTGATTATGAGTAATAATGCCCCGGGCTTTAAACACCTGTCTGTGAATACCACCCATCCCTTAAAAAGCGGGATCGGAACTTTTGAATTTCAATTAATGTCCGGACTGCTGGAACCATCCGGTTATCCACCATATGACCCGCATATTGTTTATGCCGGCAGCCCGTTCCCGCAGGCTATCTGCTTTTTTAACCAGCTGAGACAGTTGCATACCATCCTCAAACTCATAAATTCCCGGATGGTTCACAGCACCTGAAATAGTTACTTTATTGGTAATCTGGTTTACAATTTTATCAATAAATACGCTATCCCCATTATGGGGCAGGTAATAATTAAAATCTTCATTTGCAATATCTTTTATCTTTTTATCCTTTTCACCCAGTTGCACCACTTTGATATTACGTCTGAAAGCTGTATCTCCAAATCCCCCTCCCAGTTGTATCAGGTCTGCCAATGTTTCTTTGGGGTGCAATTCATAGATAGCCGGTCTTTTAATTTCGCCGGATAAATAAACATGTTTGGTATAAACCGGAAAACGGATCAGGTCCTGGTCTTCCAGACGCACATCTTTTTCAATAATACCCTTTTGTAAAAAAGTATACAGGTCAATCACTTCCAGTACTTTATTATTACGGATGATCTCTATATTGCGCAAAGACCCATTATCTGTAGGCCCTCCGGAAAGATATAATACATTAAAAAAAGAAGCCAGGGAAGATACACTGTATGCTCCTGGCCGCTGGGCTTCGCCTATCACAGTTACCCGTATTGTTTTCACATTGCCAAGGGTTAAAGTAAGTTGTGTATTTCCGTTTTTTAAACCAGGATAAACTTTTTCTCCCAATTTATTACGTATTACTTTTTCGGCCTGTTCAATACTTAAACCAGTAACCTGGATAATACCTGCATAAGGTATTTGAATTGTACCTTCGGGAGTTACTTTCTTTTTAAAACTGTTTTCATTCTGGCCGGTTAAATTCACAATCAGATCGTCATCTGGCCCAATGATATAATTTTTTGGAGTAGCAATTCTCAGATTGGGTTCAAAACTGGAATTAGGGTTACTGAAAAATTCAAAACCATAGATCCTGCTCTTTCTTCTGGATTGTGGTATTTCTTTAATCCAGCTGCTATCCCTTAAAAAGCCGGAAGTATCCGTTACTAAATTCAAGACCCCGGTTTTAGATAGTTTGGAATTACCCTGCATATCCACTAACCTGCGCTTAAAAGCACTGATTTCAGCAGTACTCATCCCCTTTTGTGCCATCATACTCACTGCCTGATTTTCGGATAAGCCATTTTTCTGCGCTTCCTGCCACAATTGCATCATCTGCTGGTCAGATAACTGGCTTACTTTAACATCAGGAGATAAATTGTTTAATATAGACTGAGACTGTAATGTACCTGTTAACAGTATCAATACCCCAAATAAAAAACCCGTTTTTAAAAGTACGTTTAAGTTCATTAGTGCTAATTCTTGATGGAAAGCAAATATCGCTATTCCCGACTAATTATTAATAACAACAATTTTTAAATTATCTATAGACCAGCTCAAGGCGCAGGTATCATTAAAGGGAACGGCAGCATCTGAAAGATCCAGCTGAAAACTCGATTTATTGTGTTGAATGGTGCTGCTCATTTTATATTCACTGGTTCCGTTGGGTGAACTGAGTAAACTGCAGGTACCCGGTAACTGATAAGTATATGAATCTGCAAAAGCAGG
>Ga0364860_10799_pt1 | contig 13493 bp, 9 predicted proteins | sample ExccelAu500001D4_FD_206916 | JGI IMG/M metagenome (GOLD analysis project Ga0364860, IMG submission 206916) | Enriched cells from Trout Bog Lake Hypolimnion, Wisconsin, USA - BchlTB.Aug20.5000.01 .D4 | ecosystem: Environmental > Aquatic > Freshwater > Lake > Hypolimnion/Profundal zone | place: USA... | reverse complement strand
AAATAAATAGATTTAACCCGGATGATAAATCCTTTCAGCATGCTGATAAATAGTAGCCTTATCAAGCGTCATAGGTTTTGTTTGCTGATGAATATACAGCTCCATCTGATCTGTATAATGGGGCGAATCTTTATGTGATGAAGCTCCATATGCATTGACAGACTCGATGATGGGGCCATTTTTGGTAAAATGCACCAGTTCAATATAAGCATCTCCGGAATACCCCTTCACCATTCCATTTTTATAGGGATTGGAATACATAGCAGCCAATACATCGGGCAAACCAGGTAAGGGTAATTCTTTATCTCCCCTTACTATCTTTTGAATCTCACCCAACTGTAAATTGGTTCTTCCAAAATCCTTCAGCATCTCTGCTTTAATGGCTGTTAATACGGCCACACATTGTTCTTTGCTAAGCAAACCGGCTTTCCGGTAGGCACTATTTGCTGCCGAAACCTTTTCATATACTTTCAAAAAAGTACCGGCACCAATACTTTCTGCATCTCCTTTTTTATCCCAGGTAACCAGATTATTAATCAGGTCTGCAATCTCAGGATACTCTTTTGGATTCAGGAGAAATAATGTATCACAATTAATTGGGAATGCCAGTTTAACAGGATATTGCCGGTCGAATTTTATTTTTTTAAAATTGTCAAACGATATTTTAGGATAGGCACTTAGCATTTCCGAAAACCGGAGGCTCCGGTTATTTTCATTGGTTTCATAACCCATGGTAATATCCCTGTTCATTGGATTTTCCGGTCCTTCTGTTGAATGAAAAGGAGAATGATTGGTATTGAAAACAAATCCACTTGCCGGTTCTAATACTTGTGGAAGGTCTGAAACAGGGTGCAGGGATGTCCATAAAGTAGCACTGGTATTTCCGGGTAATGTGGCCTTCCAGTTGTATGTGGGATCACGGATGGGCAGTCTTGCATTACTGATATAGAAAATAGTATCAAAGCGGTCGGCATAAACAATATTATAACCTGGAATTGCCAGCATATTCAATGCCTGCTTAAATTCAGTAAAATTTTTCGCTTTATTAAATCTATACCATTCCTCTAATCCGCGTATATCCATCTGTGCAGGCATTCTGATGGAATATGTTCCTTTTGGGGTAATTACTGTTGGGCCATAAATACTTTGGTATATTTTTTTATGTACACCAATGATAAAGCCTTTTATTTTTACTTTCAGATACGCTTTATCTTCCTCCAGGGTTTTCCAATTGCCATCGTATTTATATTGCATAGGATTAGAGGGATTGATCTCCAATTGGTAAACATCTATTTTATCAGGTGCATTGACTGTATGTGCCCAACCCAGGTTTTGATTGCAACCATGTAAAATGCAAGGGGCTCCGGGAAAATTGGCTCCCAGTATATTCCACCCTTCCTCACTGCATAAATGTGCTTCATAAAATGCAGCAGCTCCTTCCAGTGGCTGGTGTGCATTGATGTCCAGATAAACCTCCCCATCAATTGTCTTTTTACTGTTAAATGCAAAAGCATTGCTACCGGTGGCTTTAAAATTTTCTGGTAAGGGAATGGTGCCTTTTAGTATTGAGGTTAATGCTTTGTCAGCTCCGGATAAAACACATAATTGCAATACAGAATATTGAATCATATCTTTAGGCGTTACCGGAAATAACTTTTTTAAAAGCACTTCTTTGGGATGATTTTTTGCAAATGCATTTAATCCTGCACAATAACCTTCTAATAATTTTTTAAAATCACTGCTCAGATCTGTATCATATTTTTCTTCCACCAATTCTTTTATTCGCATCAGGTGTATAATATAATCTACTGAAGCGCCCTTTTTCCCCTTATACCTTGCCAGCATTCCTTTACCGGCCATCAGTGATTGCTGTATAGTGAAAAAATCATCCTCTGCATGTGCCCATGCAAGTCCATAAGCAACATCAGGATCTGTTTTGCCAAAAATATGGGGTACGCCAAAATGATCTCTTACAATATCAATTGCAGCAGGATTCATTTGGGCATTTACTGAGGAAATGAAAATAGAAAAAATGAATATGGAAAGCAAATAATTGCGCATAAGGAATAATTATTAGGAGACTAATTTATTTCAATTAATCTATTTTAAAGTGGATAATTTTTTATTGATTGCCTATGTAAATTATGTAACTCTTTTTATGAGTTTTGTAAACTTATCCTTTCAGGAATGCACAACTTTATGATCTAATAATTAGAATCCAAATTCAATTAAAATTTTAAAGCATGACAAGTAATAAAAACGGAAACAAAGGTCTGAAAAAGTTCATATTCATAGCTGCACTCCTTAGTTTAGGGTTAGCTACAATTTCATTTGCGCAGGATCAAACTCCTACCAGAAAAGAAGATAAAGTCCAAAAAAAGGATGATAAGAAAAACGAAAAGATTGATGACAGCCAACATAAGATGGATAAAAAACAGGTTAAAGTGGACAAGAAACAACGAAAATTAAATAAAAAGCAGCGAAAAGTTGATAAAGAGCAAAAAACAGTTAATTAACGGATACACCGCGCAATTAATTTAATATAGTACACAGAATAACCCCTGCTAGTCCCTGGCAATCCTTTCTAAATTACTCACCTTTAATCCCAATCTTTATATTGCTTATCCAGTTGCAGTCCCAGTGCCTTTAAATGCTTTGGCTGTACTGCAAAGTATTTCTCAGGAAAGGGTTTGTCACCATAAATGGTAGACCATATATACCTGCTGAAAATTAAAGCATCTCTATCTATCAAATCGGGTTTGGAGAAATCCATTTTTTGCGTTAAAGGGGCTAGCATCGCTGTTGTTTTACTCATTTTATCCTTTGGTGGGTTCATCTCGTCTAAAGCAACAGAGGGTGATACAGCATTATAACCGGTATAATCAGGGTTTTTCACAAAACAATCTGTCATTAAGGGTGCCATAGCCACCAACTGGTTGAAAGGCTGTACGCCGAATATCTGGCAAATAGTGTGCAGTACGGATGATTGGTTATAAAATTTACTGAGCAGGGTATGTCGCTTTGCAAAAGGGCTGGCAATATAACAGACCGACCGGTGTGCGTCTACATGGTCCGTTCCGCTTTGAGGGTCGTCTTCATTTATAAATACCGCCATATCTTTCCAGAAAGAACTTTTTGTAAGGGCTTCTACCACCCTGCCGGTAGCCAGGTCATTATCTGCTACATAGGCACGGGGTGTGGGAACATTTTCTCCATATCCACTGGTATGGTCATTGGGCAAATAAAGAATAATAAACTCTGGCAGGTTGCCTTTCACTTCATATTCCTGCAGTGCTTTAATAAACCAGTCGGCCCTTACCTGATCCGTTACAGTCAAATTCCAGCCGGGATAGCGCAAATCACTGTATTTTTCAAGGTTCCCCATTTGATAGGAACATTTATACCAAACAGAATCACTTTTATCTTTCCAGGCAGTATAAATATTTGTCCAGGTTTTACCTTTCGTAACTTCAGCAAGGTCTGTCTCCCCAAAATTCCGGAAAGAAATCCCCTTTCTAAGCAGGTGGTCCCAGATAAATCCACATCCCGCATAACATAAAGGGTCTGTACCAAAATCATAAGCACAGCGCCCGCCTGAAAAATCTTTTTCATGATAAGGAGTGGTAATACCCTGTATGGCCCATTGGTGCCCGTCACTTGAGTTAACACCATTACAATAATAATTGTCCAGCAAAAGAAACTCCCTGGCCAATTGATGTGCATTGGGCGTTACCGCTTCCCCAAACTGAACAAGTTCAGGATCACAGTTACCTATTCCGATATCTCCCAGTTCCTGGTCGAATTTTTTATTTTCCCTTATAATATATACTACATGTTTTATGGCAGATGGCTCGCCAGTATTTACAGGTACCGGAACAGGCTTTGCTTTCAGATTGGCTTCAGCCTCTGTCCTTAGCATTTCTATAAAATGAAACCCTTTTTTTGCTTTCGACGTATAAGCTGCTAATTGGGCTTTGTTTTGGGGTAGTACCACTTTCTGTAACGACTCTTGCTTAAGTGGAGTAACATTACCTATAAATAAATAATGCCCGTCTGTACAAACAGCCCCGGGAAAACCTCCCCCGGCAATAAACCCATAAGCTGCATTTTGTGGTTTTGCAGGATCAATAAGGGCAATGGAATTATTGCCGGCATTGGATGCATATAATACTTTGCCATCCGGACTAAACGCCAATGCTGTTGTTAGGCTGCCATAAGGCAAAGAAGGATCTGGCTTTGTGGAAATGGTATGTATTACTTTAAAAGTAGCAGCATCAATTACACTTATTCCGTCTCCGCTTTCATCAGTCACATAGAGCAGTTTGCCGTCGGGGGATAAGACCATTGATTCCGGATGTATACGGGTGGTGATCTCTGCAACCGCTTTTCTGGAAGGGATATCGATTACAGTAACAGAACCACGCAATGCTACAGAACGGTCGTCTACTGCAACATCTGTCCCGGCAGACTTTTCTGTCCTGTCTCCCTTTTTGGGATGAGGCCCCCCGAAATTGCTTACAAATGCAAACCTTTTGTCTTTACTGATCATTACAGCATAAGGACAAACACCTACCGGTATTTTACTCAAAACTTTGCCCTGTGCAATGTCTACAACAGCCACTTCGTTGGGAATAGCCAATGCCACAAAAGCAATATTGTGGTCACTAAGCCCAATACCCAATGGAGTGGTTGTTTTATTGCCGGCAGACAGGTCTATTTTTTGGGTAAGTGTAAATAAGCCGGATTGATCTATAGTACCTGCGTATAAATTTTTTTTGGCTCCGGTAAAGTAAATGGTTGAATCATTATCATCCAGTGTTAACCCGAACATGGATCCGGCTTCGTCTTTTTCGTAATCAAACTGGCTGATCACTTTAAAACTGTCTGCACTAACAACAGTTATACCTGTGTTTTTCTTTACTACCACAAATTTTTGATGCTGTGCAAGGTCAAGGTTTAATACCCGGGTACCCTGGGCTAAATTAAGGATTTGTCCGGCAGGGTTAAACAATTCACTGTTCGCAAACAGTTGGTTTCCTGCCAAAAGCTGCCTCCAGCTTGTATCTACCGGCGCTCTTTTATCTTTTAGCTTTTCAATAGTATTTGTCGGGTTTACCTGTGCTATTGCTGAAAATAACAGAAGCAAAAAACTTAGGGTGGATATTAATTTTTGAACTTTCACCAGATGCGTATTTAAAGACTTTAGTGTAAAAATCAAATGTCAGCCAATATCCCATTTATCCAGTAAAAGGGATATTAATGTTATGATAATAATTCAGAAAAAAAATAGTAAAATAAATTTGCGCAATCAAATAGTTGCATTTATATTTGCAACCACATAGTAGCATATAATACAAAAATGGAAATAAGAAGAGACGTTTTTCAAGCTATTGCAGACCCTACAAGAAGGGCAATTATTGCATTGATTGCTGTTCAGGCAATGACACCAAATGCACTTGCTGAACATTTTCAAACAAGCAGGCAAGCTGTATCAAAACATATTAAAATATTGACAGAATGCGAATTGGTAAAACAAAAGCTATCCGGGAGAGAAATTTATTATCATCTTGAAATAGACAAAATGAAAGAAATAGATAAATGGCTGGAACAATTCAGAAAGATTTGGGAAAACAGATTTAGCCAGTTAGACAAAGTATTATTAACTATAAAAAAGATGCAAAATGAAAAATAATTTAATTTTTGAGTTTAATGTAGACAAAACAACTAATACGATTTTCATAATCAGAGAGTTCAATGCAGAACTTTCATTGGTTTGGGATGCTTTTACAAAACAGGAAATTATTGACCAATGGGGTGCGCCGGAACCATGGATATCCAAAACAAAATCTATGGACTTTAAAGTTGGAGGACGGAGATTATATGCAATGTGCAGTCCGGAAGGGCAGGAACATTGGTCAACTCAGGATTATACCTCTATTACTCCGAAAACAAATCTTAAATACCTTTCCGGATTTGCAGATAAAGATGGAAATGTCCATCCTGAATTTTCAGGTACTGAAAATGATGTAAATTTTAGTGAAACAAACGGTGTTACCACCGTTAGAATTTCTCTAAAATATAAAACACTTGCTAACCTTGAAAGGATGATCGAAAGAGGATTCAGGGAAGGATTTACTTTGACAATGATTAACCTGGAAAAAATATTGACAAATTTATCTGCAAAATGATTTTCATTTTAAAAAATCTGATGGTATCACATCTTAAGGTATAAATTCCAGTTTGGAAGGATCGATTTGTACATATTTTATTTTTTCTCTTCTCCAGGTATACACAATATGAATCATTCCATCCTTCGACTGGATTACTGATGGGTACGAATATTCGCCTACAGGTGAATCTTCCAATACTAATGCCTCAGACCATTTTATGCCATCTTTTGATACTGCCACATTTAACGGGCTTCTCGCGCCTATTCCGTCTGGCTGTTCAGGAGATGGCTTTACATGATTATACACCAGTAATTGCCGTCCATCTTTCATTGTAACTGCATCAATACCGGAATTGTTATTGGGTAATGATGTAGCTGTTAGTTTACGCCAGGTTTTTCCCTCATCACTACTCCATGTTTCATTTATAGTTGTATTCTTACTTCTGCAAAGTGCCTGAATTTTTCCTTTACTATATATTAGCAAACTGGGTTGAATAGCGGAAATAATTTTACCATCATTTAGATCATCCGATCTGCTCCAGGTTCTCCCCCAGTCAGTTGTATATTCAAAATGAATTTTCCATCCATTTTTTTCTGTACTGGAAGGGCAGATCAATACCCCATTCACCAATACCGGTTTATTTTTAATCGGGCCAAGATACCCTTCCGGTAAAGCTTCTCTTTTACTCCAGCTTATCCCATTATCACGGGATCGCATCATCCATCCTGTCCACCCAGCTACATTCGGGCCAATTTTATAAAACAATAAAAGTTCTCCGTTGGGGGCATAATATAAAACAGGATTATAACAGGCATAACGGACAGTATCATTCAATATACCATCTGCAACCATCACCGGATGGGTCCACTTACCCTGAACCTGCCGGCTGGTATAAATACAGACATCTTTGCTGCCCTCATAAGCTCCTCCAAACCATGCTGCAATAATCCATTCAGGGGTTTCTGCAATTGTGGCTGCATGTGCCTGCGGAAAAGCTGCCTTTTCATAAATAAACTCATCGGTAACAATCCCTTTTTTAAAAGGTTTTGTTTGTGCATATAACTGAACTAATCCGAATAGCATGTACACTAAAATCCAGCAAAAATTTCTACACATGTAAGTAGTTTAAAAGTCAGAAGATAATCACTGTTTCTTTCCAAATTTAATTACAACAATGGAACTGTCCATATGCATTACCGTACTTAAAAAAGTGGCCACTTCTATCCTGGGTGTAATGATATCATGAGATACAATAGGTGATGCCAGTACATGATCTCCTGCTCCGGGAACGGCAACCATTTTCTTTTTTTCTGCTGCCGTACCTAATTCACCGAACATCTCTTTTATGGCTGATACTTTAACCACTTTATCCTGATGGTTTTCGTCCTTATAATAATATAAAACCAATACGGGCTGTTTCACAGCCTGGAATGTCTCAGCCGTCATGGTAGTTACCAGCAGTTCCTGTAATTGTGCAGTGGCTTCCAGTCTGTATACATCATTCCAGTATTTTTTATAATCTGCTGTTTCGTCAGTTATAACGTTATAATTACCTTTTTTCACCAGTCTCGCCACTTGTAATCCCCAGGGTTTATTCAATAACCATGCATTTTTATCATTAATGGCAATATTGGGGGATAGTAATAATAACCCTTCCACATCCGGATAAGCTGCAGCTAACTGAATCGCAACTGTACTTCCTGTTGAGGTTCCCATCAAAATCACTTTTTTGCCCAATTGCTTACCAATTGCATAAGCTTCTTTTGCTGTCTCCCACAATCTTTCAGGGGTAAAATTGATCAGGGCATCCACTGTATCAATTCCATGTTCTGCCAACCTGGCCAGATACAAATTACAGCCAAACTGTTTGGCAATATTCCTGTGCAATGGATTACCTTCTTCCTGCGAAGCACTGAACCCATGCAGGTAAACAATCGCATATTCAGTTTTTTCTTTGGTGGAATCATTGGCCCATACAATTTTTGCCTCATTACCCGGCTTCAGGGTATGCCTGGATTCCTGTGCAGTTACATATTGTTCCAGCGCAATACTGCTGGATGGAACTGCAGGCAAATTATTATTGTAATGGGGGGTGGATGGATGTGGCCCAAGCAGGTAAACAATCACAATCATGGCCACTACCACAGCGCTTATTTTAAAAAATCGCATTTTTATTTAAATATAAAGAGATTCCTTAAAATAATCTTTGCAATCAAAATATAGTAAAAATACTAAATCCACATTCTCGTATTAAGTATTAATTTTAAACATCCCTTTGATACAACCTCATGCTGTTTAAAAAAGTTAATACTTTACAAATTGTACTTTTTGTAAAAAAAGCACACCCTTCATTACATATAAAATGGTGGTATGCTTTATTTATATTACCCTTCCTGTTAATACATTATTCAGCAGGAAGCCAGACTGCAAATTTTCAGATAATTACCAACTCAGCAACCAATTGTCCTCCGCTTACGGCAACATTTAAAGACAGCTCTTACGGAAAAACAGTAACCAATTGGAGCTGGAATTTAGGACAAGGTACCGTTCCTCAGGATATCTCCGCTGTATCCAATCAGTATAATACCAGTGGAACCTATCCCATTACACTAACTGTTACCTTTGATGACGGCTCTAAGCAAACAATTACTAAAAACCTGATTGTAAATCCCATCCCTTCCGCTGCCTTCAGTGCTGTCCAAAGAACAGGATGCTCTCCTTTATCTGTTCAATTTTACGATTCCTCCTATACCGCTACGGGATCCATTGCAGGATGGTACTGGAAACTGAACAACCAGGTATATAATAATCAAAACCCGGTTGCTGTTTTCAATAATCTGAATAACTACGATATCAGTTTGTATGTCACCAATAACTGGGGATGCAAAAGCACCGTTGCCGATTCAATTGGTTTTATCCGGGTAATTGCACAACCTGTAATCAGTTTTACAGCAAGTCCTGTAATCAGTTGTAAAGATTCTGCAACGGTTACCTTTGTAAACAATAGTACTAATACCAGTAATTTCAACTGGAATTTTGGAGATAATACTTCAAGTTCAGTCCCAAATCCCCCTGCACATTTTTATACCTCCTCACCGGGTAATTATACAATAGTACTGACTACTACTGTTCCGCAGTATTGCCAACCTGCCAGCCAGTCTGTTGCTGTTACAATAGGAAAGCCCACCATTTCCATCTCTCCATTTACAGATACAGTTTGTTCTAATAACCCGATCAGTTTTTCCGGCACTGTAACACCTGCTAATACCAATATGGATTGGTATTTTGAAAATTCTGCTTTTCCGGTAACCGGAAACAATGTGCAATTCAGTTTCACGAAGCCGGGAAAAGAAAATATTGTAGTGGTTGCCAATAATAGCCTGGGTTGTACAGACACTGCCAAAAGCAGCATTTTTGTAAATCCTGCACCCCAACCCATTTTTACACTGGATGCTTCCAAAAGCTGTACCATCCCTTTTAAAGTACAACCTGCTAATAATACCAGGGGCAGTAATCTCGCTTATACCTGGGACTTTGGCGATAATACCCCAATAGTTTCAGGCCTAAATCCTGCACATACCTATACAGGATATGGCACATTCAGCATTACACTAACTGCAAAAGATACCACACAACCCGGTAGTTGTTCCGGTACTTTTATAATGGCCGACAGTATCCAAATCTACTCCCCCATTTCCTATTTAAATTATCAGCTTAGTTCTGCCTGTAATCCTCCGGTTACTGCCAGCTTTTCAACCTCTACTTTCGGATTTACACATACACCAACCAGTTTTACCTGGAATTTTGGGGACAGTACTGCTCCTGTAACAACAAAAACAGGAACCATCAGCCATATTTTCAACACAGGTGGAACCGATACTGCCAGTGTCATTATTTCCGGGGACAATGGTTGTTCCGTAAAAAATACCACCATCATTTCCATAGCAGACACCTGTAATTTTCAACCCATTATCACCCGATCCTGCACTCCCTGTAATGTAATTACCATTCAGGACACTGTTGCCGCATCAAAAGTTACCTATATTGATTTCGGGGATGGTGTTTCTTTAAATAACAATATCCCAACATCCATTACACATACCTACCCGGATACAATTAAAAATTATACCCTTCATTTGTCAAGGATTGACACAGCAGGGAAAACTACACATTCAACATTTACTGTAAATATCGTTTGTATTACAGCTGGTTTTTCAACCTTAAAAGATAGTATCTGTATCAATGCTACCGATAGCTTTAAATTAACCGGCATAGATTCAACCGGTTTGAATGCCATTAACAGGATAATCTGGAACTTTGGTGATGGAAGCCAGTTATTTAACCAGGATTCCGTTTCGCACTCTTATCATAATTACAGTACATTTCCGGTTACTGTTACGTATATAGATATAGTGGGCTGTCAGGAGGTTTCGCCCCCTCAGAATGTTTATGTTTCCGGGCCTCATGCCGCCTATTCTGTTTCACCGCACACTACCTGCGATTCTGCATTGAATGTATTGTTTAAAGACAGTTCTGCTTTAAATAATAATATACCCATCGTAAAATGGATTTGGAATTTTGGGGATGGTACTGTTAATGATACCATTTTAAACAATACTTCATTTAATTATGCGTACAAGGGAACAGGTATTCCTGAAACGGTATACCAACCTGTACTTACTGTAATTGACTCGGCTGGCTGTTCCGGGTCTTCCCCCAATACTTATAAGGTTATATTCTATCATCCTAAGGCATTATTTTCCAGTCCGGATACAGTCCACTGCGGATCTGGTAATGTTACGATCTATAATTATTCTAATGCTGTTGCCCCAACTTATACCTGGAACCTGGGTGATGGTTCCACCAGTCAGAACAGTTTTATTCAGCACCCCTATCTAACGGATGGAGCATATACCATTAAACTGGTGGTAAAGGACTTTAACGGCTGTCTTGATTCCATGACTAAAATAAATTATATTAATTCTGTAACCCCGGTTGCCCGGATGATCATTAGTGATACAGCCAACTGCTGGCCCAATATTATTTTATTTTCCGACAGTTCTGACTATGCCTATAATTATACCTGGAATTTCGGAGATGGCAGCCTGCCCAAAAACACAAAAAGCTCTCAATATTATTACAGTAAACCTGGCACTTATACGGTAAAATTACTGGTCACCGGACCGGATGGCTGTACAGCTGCAACCCAGCAAATGGTGCATGTTAAAGGGGCTTTTGGTATAGTTCAGATAGATACGCCTTATCATGGGTGTTTGCCGGATACTATAAGAATGAGGATTACAAACCCTTACAATATCACATCCTATTCCTGGAATTTTAAAGACGGAACTACAGATTATGGAATTTCAGACAGTGTCATTACCCATGTCTATAAAGAAAGTGGCATCTATCAGCCGGGTATCATATTTACCAGTCCGGATGGCTGCAGCACCGGAGATAGTGCATCTGTCAGTATTATTGTTGATTCTGCAAAAGCTATGTTTACAATATCCCCGGATAGTGTATGTGTGAATGCGGGTATTACACTTAACAATATTTCCATGAAGCCTTCCTTTTCTTCCTTAACCAGCCAATGGAACCTGGGTGATGGAAGGCAAAGTAATGCAGTCAACCCTCCTGTTTTTAATTACCCAACCGGTAATAACTATACTGTTTCGCTTACTGTTCATTCAACTTATGGATGTATCAGCAATTTTAATAAAATCATTAAAGTATATAGTCAACCAACCATACAGCTGTCAGAACTGCAGCAAATTTGTTTAAATTCAAATGCCGTTTTCAATGTTGTTATCAGTTCTGAAGATAGTATCAGCACAGTCAACTGGTTGCAGAACGGAGTATCAAAAAGCAATACAGATTCAGTGCATTTAAATTTTAACCAGACAGGTTTAATTCCGGTCGAATTTAAACTCAGTACCCTGCACGGTTGTACAATCGATTCTGCAAATACTATTACCGTACATCCATTACCCATTCCAAATGCAGTCCCTGATACCAGTATCTGTATCGATAAAACAGCTTTATTAAGGGCTTATAATGGGGTTGCTTATGCCTGGTCTCCGGCTTCATCACTCACGACTCCCAATTCCCAGTTTACAATTGCTAATCCCAAAGTTGGGATAACAACTTATTTTGTAACGGTAACAGATTCTCTGGGATGTATAAATTCAGACAGTGTTCATATTGAAAAAGTTGACAGTATTTTTCTGTCACCTGTAAAAAGTGGTGAAATATGTCAGGAAGATAGTTTTCATGTCAGTGCAACCAGTGATGCCCCGAAATTTCTATGGTCTCCGGCTACCGGTATTTCTGATCCAACCGTATTAGCCCCTTCATTTTCCCCGGGGGCAAGCACTGCCTATATATTGGTAGCATATAGCAATAATGCATGCCCAAATAAATCTGCAGATGTGTACGTAAAAGTGGATCCATTGCCTACCGTCAAAATTGTTCCTCAGTTCACACCTCCGCTATACCCCGGGCAGGATGTGGTTCTTACTGCAGAAACTTCTCCGGATGTAACTACATATGTCTGGCAAAGCAGTGAATTTATTCAGAATCCTACTGAAAAAATAATTTCCTGGCTTTCAGATACCACCCAAACTTTTAAAGTAAATGTTTTAAACCAGTATAAATGTGCTGCTTCAGACAGCCTGATGCTGGAAGTGTATTGTTATGAAGGGAATATGTATGTGCCTTCTGCTTTTACGCCCAATGGTGACGGGAAAAATGACTATTTCCGGCCTGTTTCCCCTGACAGATCTGATGCCGTTATTAAAAAGTTTATTGTATACAATAACTGGGGCCAGGTGGTGTACAGTACTTATAATGTGCCTATTCATGATATAAAAGGATGGGACGGTGGTTTTGCTTCCAATGGCAATAAAACTGTCACCTCCAATGTATTTGTATGGTACCTGGAATTTATCTGCAACGGTGCATTGTCTTCTAAAAAAGGGACGGTTGTGCTGATCAGATAATAGTAATCCCGATCTTCAGGGCAGATAAAATACTTCTTTGAGTGGGATACTCCTCTTTTTATATTCAGCCTCAAACCCTTTTTTTAACTGCATCCAGGTGGCAATTCTAACTATATCTGAATTTATTAATGATGCATCAGCACCCAGATATTCCATGAACTTTTACTTTAATCTTCTGCTTGTCTTTAATGATTTCCAGGGTTCCGGAATCCAGCGATTTCTCCACATCAATTTGCTTTACAGTTTTGGAGATTAATATAACGGTATATCCTTCCCCGCTATATGTGGACTTATAGGTTTCACCAGGCAGGTTTTTATTATT
>Ga0364860_10898_pt1 | contig 13508 bp, 9 predicted proteins | sample ExccelAu500001D4_FD_206916 | JGI IMG/M metagenome (GOLD analysis project Ga0364860, IMG submission 206916) | Enriched cells from Trout Bog Lake Hypolimnion, Wisconsin, USA - BchlTB.Aug20.5000.01 .D4 | ecosystem: Environmental > Aquatic > Freshwater > Lake > Hypolimnion/Profundal zone | place: USA... | reverse complement strand
ATCATGGGAGGCCATTGCAACGATGTCCCATTGTTTCTTTGGTATAAATTCATTTATGATTTTATCTTTAATAGAAGCTAGGCGTGACAAGCGAGCGGGATAGTTAAGTTTAGGGGTGCTGGCTAAATCTGCTGGGTTAAAAACCGGTTTTAGTTCAGAATCATTACTTAACATAGGTAGTTTTACAGGATATGAACATTATTCTGCGATTTTCCACAAAGGTTTCAGGTCTGGATCGTCACTGGCAATTTTCAAAACTGCCTCTCTATTTGTGCATAAAGCCTTTCTGAACCAATCTTGTGCTTCGTTCAATTTCCCCAACTGCGAACAATAACAGGCGAGATTATATGGAACCAGCCATGACGGGAACATGGCGACCGCAGGTAAAAGCAAACTGTATGCTTCTTGCGTTCTTTTTAAGCAATGCAAAGCGTATGAGCGGTATATGTATGCAGTAGCAGATTTCGTTTCCTGCTCAATCAATGCAGTTGATACCTCAATACACGTTTTCCAGTCCTTTACTTCCAAAAAAAACTTTGCCAGAAAAGCCAAAACATCGGGATGGGTGCGTAAATCCTCGGCAATTTTTTCAGCTTCCGCCGCCGCCTCTTTGCGATTGCCCAGCTCAAGCCATCCAAATGCGGCCTGTAAATGGAAACAGTCCGGCATTCCTAGTGTTTTATTGCCATCAGGCAATCTTTCCCCGCACGGAATGTAATTGGTTCTTCTCAAATCCATAAACACACTACCGATGGTGGGGTGTAAAATGCAACGGAAAATGTTGACCCTGCCAGCGTGGTTTCAATCACGCAGAAAAAACTTGTTCAACGCCTGAAAGAATTACGGAAAATTCACAACCTCACCCAAGAGGAATTCTCCGAGCGCACCGGCTTTTCATACAAGTATTATCAGGCCGTTGAATCTGGCATTAAAAAAGACCTGCGCTTTTCCACTCTTGAACGTCTGGCAAATGCCTATGGAGTTGAGGTTTGGCAACTGCTCGCGCCGTCAGTGCCAAAAACAAAAATTAAAACCGCAAAACGCGGTTGAGTGCGGAATTTATTCCATCGCACACCATATACAATCATCAGTTACACTTTAATATACAATTATCAGGCAGGCTAAATTTAATTATTGGGTAATTTTCCAATTATTGTGCTTCGGCGGGAGGAACAAAATCAAAACCGCCAACGATTATATCAACGAAAAAGTTTTAAGAATGGGAATTTTGTGAGAGGGGGTCACTGTCGGCGACTTCGGGCATTTCTGGGGAGGGGGTGGCTTGGTGTGATTTTTAATAATCTCCCTGCGAACGGCACGGAATAATTTTTTGACAATGTCACAAGCGCGACAAAACTTTTATGTTTTTTATTCGTCACTAGGCTAGTGTGTTGAACGCTTGCAAAAACAAATTGGCAAGTCTGACGCCACTGACCGGATTGGAGAAGTTTGAATTTGTTAGCAGCTAGTGTTAGCAGTAAGGCAATTTAGAAAGCTCAAAAAATCACGGAAGGCTTGATTCTATTGGTCTAAATAAAGATTGGAGCGGGTGATGGGAATCGAACCCACGTAACTAGGCGGGTGGTTTTGAGTGGTAAAAAATGGTTGAAAATCCCAATAAATCGACAATTCTTCTGGCAAGTTTCCTGCACTTCCTGCACTAATTAAAAAATACTATGTCACAAGCCTATTTATACCCCAAAAAAAACTCACCGTTTTGGTATGTCCAGTATACCGACAGCGCGGGCAAAAAACACGACAAATCCACGGGCCTGCGCAGGGATGATCCCAACGAAACGAACCAGGCCAAGCAGATGCGGGCCGAGCTGGAAGCCGAGTCCTATAAGAAAGGCATGGCGGCCGCCGGCAGCTGGGACTGGGTTGACCAATGGCTCGAACGCCACTGCAAAACGGCTTTGACCCTGGAGCGATATCAGGCCATCTGGAAATGGCTGGGCATGTGGCTTCAGTTCCAGCGCATTCATTCGCCCCGCCAACTGAGCTACAAGAAGGGCATCAGCTATCTGGACTGGCGCGTCAAAACGAAGAAGAAAAGCGGCAAGTCGGCCGGCCGGAACACCGCCATCTTTGAGTTAAAATTGCTGTCCCAGATCATGGACGAGGCCGTCCGGATGGAGGAGGCTGATGCCAATCCTTTGGCGAGTCTGGATGTGCACAAGGATGAGGCGAAGGAAAAGCCTGAAATCACCGAGGCTGAGCTCCAAGCAATATTGTTGGCTTTAGCCAAGGAGCCGGAGTGGATGCAGCTCGCTTTCAAAATCGCGCTGCTGACCGGCTGCCGCCTGAGTGAAACCCGGCTCCACGTCAGCAACATCAAACTGGCTCAAAACATAATCACCTTTGGCTCCCCCAAAGGCGGGAAGAAGCGGGCGTTTTCCATCCCCATGCCGACGGAGTTGCGACCGTTGCTGACCCGGTTGAAAAAAACACGCAAGGAATGGATTTTTGATTTTCCGTTTCAACCTTCCCGCCGGTGGCAGCAATTTTTCATCAAAATGAAAATGCCGCATCTGACTTTCCACTGCACGCGGGTCACGTTCATCACCCGGATGCACCGCAAAGGAATGAAGCCTGAGATTGTGATGCGGCTGGTCAATCACGCCAGTGAGCTCATTCACCGAATCTACAAACGGGAGAAAGTCGAAGACCTGTTGCCGTATACGGATGAAATTGAATCGGTGTTGGCGGATTTGACCAAGGGCAAGAAATGAGCGCGGCCGTCGCTGTTGTTACCCCCAGCGACGTGGTCACGCGTCAGCGGGCGGCCTGAACAATCATCGGCAGGCCAAAGCGGGCATTTTCCCGCGCGGCGGTCTGTTGACTTTGGATGCGATCATAAATTTCAGGTTCAATCCGTAATGCCGTCCGGCCCTGCCAGCGGGCGATTAACTTCGGCGGACTGCCCGCCGCATTGAACAGCAGGGCTTCATCCGCCAAAGGAAGATACAGCGAAAAGAAATTTCGTAAACTCGGGAAAAGCGTCGCCGCAAATCCGCTTCCGGAACGTCATGGCCGCCTTTGCGCACGCGCTGACGCACCCGGCTCAGGGACATGGCTACATTGGGCAGCCACAAATAACACAAACGAACCTCATAGCCAGCCGCGCGGGCCGTGCACAACATTCCGGCGTAGGTGCGCCGCTCAAGGTACTTTCAAAGGCGAAATTTCGCCGCAACGCCAGCAGTTCCCGCCAGCGCCCCAACAGCAACCGCGCCGAACGCACCGCCATCGTGCTGGGCTGGAGCGGCAACAGGCCGGCAATGTCACCCAATATCAATGGGAAGTCAGACTAGGTGACGAGTATCCTCTGATTCGCAAATCATTTTTGGTCCAGCACATCCGTTCCTATGAACCCCGTCGCTGAACGTTGAGAACCTAGTAATCCCAGACAGATACATAATCTCATCTGCAATATTATTCCGGGATGGCTGGCTGTTTGCTTTTTCGTTGAACCGCATCCTGTCCTGGTTCGACTGCGGTTTTTAGCAAGGCGTCAAGCCTGGTTCGGAGCTCCTCGACTTTCGCGGGTTGCTCGGATGCAAGGTTATGCTTTTCGCCGATGTCCGTAGCAAGGTTATACAACTCGACTTTGCCACCCGCTGGCTTAGCCGTTGGGCTTTCTTTGACATCCTTGTCATCTATTGGGCTTTCCTTGGAAGACTTATCAATGGCACCAACCAACAACTTCCAATCGCCCATTCGGATCGCAGTTTCTTCACGATGAATGCCGGAGAGCAATATCGCGTCATGGGGCGACTTGGCTCCTTGCGTCAGCACCGGCCAGATATCGAGGCCGTCAAGCGGGAGTTTCTGGTCGAGCGAACCGCCGCCCAGCTTAACCAGCGTCGGATACCAGTCCACGGCGTGGATCGGTTCGTTGATGGTGATGCCGGCGGGAATGTGGCTGGGCCAGGTAGCACAGGCGCATAGGCGGACACCGCCTTCGTAGATTGCGTTTTTGCCGGAACGGAGCGGACCGTTGTGGGTAAATTTCTTGTCCTCGAGACCGCCATTGTCGCTGGAAAAAACGATGAGAGTATTGTCGCGGATTCCTTTTTCGTCCAGCGCGGCCAGAACTTGACCGATGGCTTCATCCATGGCGGCGGTTGTGCCGGCGTAGATGCGGTAGGGACCGTGGAGATTCGTATAAGGTTGGCAATAGCTTTCGGGCACCTGACACTTTGCATGAACGGCGTTGAAAGGCAGATAGAGAAAGAGTGGTTTATCCGGATTCTTCTCGCGAATCAACCGGCACGCTTCCTTGGCGAGCAGGGTCGTGGAGTAACCTTCGTCGTGGCAGGGTTGATCATCGCGGTGCCAGTCAAGTTCATTGTCCCACTCGTGTGTGAAGTAGTCGATTCTGGCGGCCAATAGACCATACTGGTGATCGAAGCCGCGTTGCGTAGGCCGGTAAGCGGGCGAGGATTCGCCCAGATGCCATTTGCCGACGATGGCGGTTTCATAGCCGGCATCATGCAACGCCTGCGCCAGCGTTCGCTCCTCCAGCTTCACCCCCCACTTCGAATGCGGCGGGATGCTGATATAAACGCCGGTATGGATTGCATACCGCCCCGTCATCAATGCCGCGCGTGTTGGCGAACAAACCGGCTGGGCGTAAAATGAGTTCAAGATAGCACCGGCATGCGCGAGTTTGTCTATGTTTGGCGTCTTTAAGTCCTAGCTCCCCATATAGCCAGGATCGGCATAACCCAGATCGTCAGCGAGAAAGTAAACGATGTTGGGTTTAATCGGTTGCGCAACAGCAACTGAAAAAAAACAGCAGAGAAATGCGTGAAAGATATTGCATGTTAGTTTCATGGCTGAATTGGAAAACGGTTACGGCTCATATACAGCCACCACTACACTGTGAAGTTGTAACGGCTGAATGGCTACACTCCAGCCTTGTGCGGCTTGAGTGATCTCAAGCGATTGGTTCCCCGGCACGCATAAAACCCTCGCCGGGCGTGGCCCGCTGAAGGCCACGCGGATGCCGCTTATGGGCACGACCTCTTCACGAATGGCGCATTCTTTTTCATTTATCGAACCGTGACCGGTGGTGGTGTTGATCTCATTCAATAAATGGACGATGATGCGACGCTGCAGACCGTTGGTTTGAGTAAAATATCCCGCCTGCACGCACATCGGAGCGGTGACGGTCACGGGCGGTTCCCCGCCGGCGGCCCAGCGAACGGCATTTGCGATAAGCATTCTCTCGTAAGGATAACCGGCATCGAAATAGGCCGCGTCGATGGCAGCGGGGAAATATGCCACCCGTCCCTGTCCGTGGTGAGAAAGCAGTAGCGGAACCCATTTTTTTAATTGCGGATCAGTTTCATTGTTAACATCAACCCCGATGAGTGGAACAATCGCGCCAGAGGCCGCTCTCACCCGGGCAAATTGGCCGTAATAAGTGGTCAGCCCATTGGTGCCAGTCAAATCCAGCATGGTCCGGTCTTCGGTCACGGGATGCTTTTGTGAAGAATAAGCGATGCGGCTGGGGCCGATAGGGGCACTGGACAAATAAGATGCGCCAAAAAGCGCCGCCAAATCAAAATCAGATTTCTTTTTGCCCAAAGAGTCATAGAGTGACGTTTCAAACGTAGCGACCAAAGACCCGCCGTTTTTGACATAGTCATTTATTAATGAGGCTATTCGCGCGGGCACACACCGGTTATTGGGTAGAATGAAAACTTTATATTGAGCCAAGGTTTGGGCGGTGAGATTGTGTTCGGACAACACGTCAAAAGGCAGATGTGTTTCGATTAGCGCACGGGTTATGCCGCCTCTGGGCCAAGCGACGCGCTGGGTAATCTCTTCCTTGCTGTTGGTGCGAAGCCCTTGAAGCGTGGTGAACGAATCCAGGCACGCTGCGTATTTGAGTGATTGGGTTTGATGGACGTAAGGCAGGAAATTGACCAGATCACGACTGACAGCAAGTGAGTCCGCATCAGTCCATCCTTGGCGTGCGCCGGGCCAGATAATGGGGATTGAACCCAGCGCGAGAATTTTATGCATCCGGTAAAGCACTTCTGCCATGGGACAGCTTGAGCCGTGATAGACGCCTGACTCAACATCGTCGCCCCGGCGCATAAACATATATGGCTGGATTCCAGCGGGACGGTCGCCGGAGGAGCCGCGCAGCCGCCGGATAACCCAGGAGGATGTGGCATCGGAAACATCCCACCATTCTTTGTTGACCCAGTCGGAGACACAATTCAGAGATTCGGGCATCCCGCTGGGATAGGAACCGGCGCAATCGTTGTTATTCCATTGAACCATGGCGGCGCCGGGCTTGACCGCTTTCACTGCCGCCTGAAGCTGTTCAAAACGCCTAAACAGACGCTCATTTCGCCAAGCCAGATAACGGATATAATTCGGGTCGGCCCGGTCGGCTTTAGGCGGAACATCATAGCCGGTCTCTTGCTTGTAATTCTGTTCGCAACCCGAACAGCAGCAATACTCATATTGATACCAGCCATCGAACTGGAAACCATCAATGTCATATTCCTTAATCCGGGAGACCAACAACTGAATAAGCGCATCGCCAAAAGGGGAAATTAGGCAGCCCATCCCGGGACTATCCGGAACCTTCCCATTTTTACGCAGTCGCCATTCGGGGTGCTCCGTCAGCAAATCCCGCGGCCCGCGTTCGCCAACGGTCGGATAACAACCTGCCAACACAAATAAGCCCACTTCGTGCATGGCCTTGACCTCTTCGTGGCATTCCCGCGACCATTTACCGCCAGCTTCCGGTGCATAGAGGCGACAGAAACTGTCAGGATACATGTTGACAACATTGAAGCCGGCATCCTTGAGTATTTTAATCCACGGCTTAAGCTGACGCTTGTCGCGATTAACCCATGGATTTTCGCTGATGAGTATGGCCTTCTCCAACCAAGCCGGTCGGGTTGACGGATCGACAATTGTATCATAACCCCACTTTGATTCACTGTCATTGGTGGCGGCAAAGCAGGCGACAGGAATAGCCATGCCCACCGCGCACAAGATGATGACAATATAAACCCCGTCGGCTATTAATCGTAGATTGTTTTTCAATGGCGGTTGTCCACTTGTTTTGGCTGCAATCTATTTATGGCGAATTCGGAACTACCCAACGAATCTTCGCAAAGGTGACGCCTTCAGTGTTCTCGCTGTCTTTTGAGCCAAAATCCAGAGAATCGAACGGCCGCCAACTGGCAAGTGCCTGATTGTTCTTCTCGTTCTTGAAATCCTCCGGCCCGAGCACCACCTCTTGCCAGCCGGCTTTTTCTCCTAGACGGACACGATGCGAATAATTTTTTGAGTCGAGTGAATAATCATTTTCGACCAAGACCACTTCAAATTCCACGGCACGCGGAACCCGAATTAGAAAACTGAGCTTTGCACCGGCTGGAGCCCGCCACTTGGGATCGTTCAGCTTCTGGGTGCGCAAGATCACCCGGCCGATTTTATGCAAGCCGGGGATGCCATCGGGACCGATGGTTGTTTCTATGACCTTGTTAAAGCGATTGGGGTCGGTGCCCGGAGAACTGGTGGTAAAACCATCCAAGCCATGGCTGAAATCGCCAATCAGCAGCGAAGGTATATCCGTGGCTTTGGCCGCGCCCAAGTCAGCGGGCCTGACGGCCTGAAAATCCGAGGTCAGGCAGATGCCTGATTCATAAATGACATTCGCAAAACCAAACAGCCGATCCTGTGGATTGCTAATGGGCAACGCAGCAATCCACTCGTTATCACGCCGGCTGGAATCAGTCAGCCGCCAATAACGGGTGATTGGATTTTCGTTTCGAAGCGCATAGTAAATCTCAACTTTCTTGATTTTCTGGGAGGTGTCAGGATTGAGAATGGCTCGAGGCACCCCCGAAGCGTCGAGCACAATCTTTAACTCTGGAGATTTCGGCCAAGCCGGACCGCCGCGAAGGTAATGATCCATGAACAATGGCAAATCAAGCCCCTGTTCTTCTTCGATATGATGACGGTAGTAAGGTGTGAATGCGGCATACCAAGGCGCTTTTAACGACGCCAGCGTCTTATAAGCCCAATCCATCTTGCCATGATGATCGCTCGTGCCGTCGAGAAACAACACGGGATGAGTGATCAGCGGGGCATAAGCCTCCGGTTCCATCGTCTTACGCCAGAGGATGGTGGACGGATCGTCTTTCTTTGGATCATCGGCATAGATGCTCTTGGGATGCGTGTTCCATCCGCAGCCATAGATTGGGCAGGTGGCTTTCACCCGGTCATCAATTCCGGCCACATACCACACGAGCGACCCGCCAACCGAGATGCCGTAGATGCCCAACCGCTGGGGATCCACTTCAGGCATGCGTTCCAAAACCGTCAGGCAACGCCGGGAAAGCAGCACCCAATGATACCATTTCGATCCCCGCAGACTGGATTCCGTGGTTTCCTGCATGTTTTGCAAATTAAACTTTTTCCCATTAAAGAGGTCGCCATAGTCAGTGTAATGTTCGCGACCGGCATGTTTTCCGGTAAAATCGAACGTCATTGCTGCGTAACCGCGGGCAGTCCAGAATTTCAGCCAATAGGGGCTGGCACTCTGTCCGCCGCCGTGAATATGCAACAGGGCTGGCAAATTCTTCCCGCCAACTGGCGCGGCATAGATCGCGTAAACCCGGACCGGCTTCCCATCATGCACCTCGCCGCGAAAATAAAATTCCTTATAGTGGGCGCCATCCTCAGTCCATTCTTTGATTATTTCAATTTCCAGCGGTTCGCTGCGCGGATCATAGCCGGCCCAAAGTTCTTGGGGAGTTTGTGGACTAGATGCGTCGAGCGTCAGGCTTTTCGGAACCTTGGCCGCGAATGCGGTGCCGGAGGCGCAGGTGATGGCAATCCCAATCCAAATTAGTAGCCTTGTGATTTTTTTTTGTATCATGATTTTTCTGTTTTAAAAATAAACTATCGTTTAGGAATCATTCGCACATAAACATAGAAAGCCCCGCATAATTCCTTGCCGGCAGCGTCGTAGAACCAGCTTTGCAGTTGGGTCCGGCCTGTCGTCAAGTGGACATTGAATACCGCCGCCTTATCAGTTGGAGTAACTGGTTTTGATTTATCTAATCCTTGAACCACGAGTCTCGCTTTGGTAATGGGCAACGCATTCCCTTCCTTCATGGAAATGAGTTCGCCCTTGAAAGCGGGAACACCCGCCATAATTGCCACATCGGCCTCGACTGGCCAGCGGCGGAGCGAAATCTCGTAATTGCCGTCCCGTTCAACCAAAAGGTTCCAAGGACCATTCCATGGCGGCCCGGCGGGATTTATGCCCTGACGGACTCCGAACATGTTTCCCGGTCCCCAATGGAGCCAGTCTTCGGTTCCCAGAAACACGGGGTTTTCCTTGTCCGAGCCAACATGGATCGGCTGGAATTCGCGGGCGAGCGGCTCGGTTCGAGTCCACCATTGCTCGTAATAGTCACTGAGTGCTGCAACGATGCCGGGGTTCTCTTTGGCGACGTCTGTTTTTTGTCCTGGATCGCTCGCGATATTATACAATTCCTTCTTGGCGTTTACCCCATTTCTGACGAGCCGCCATTTATCCTGCAGCACGCAGCACTTCCATTTTTTCGGTGCCACAAATTCTCCCCAAAGGCCAAACTGCACCACAAGTTTCCGCTCGGCTAATTCGGGCTGAATCTGGCCGCGCAAAAGCTTGGCTACGCTAACGCCATCAAACCGACTGCTGGGCAGAGGCAAGCCGCAAAGCTCTAGGAGTGTGGGCAGCAAATCTTGGCATTCAGTTAAATCAGTTATATCCGTCGGTTGTTGCAATCCACCTGCCGGCCAGCGTATGAAAAAGGGCACCCGATGTCCGCCTTCGTAATAAGATGTCTTTTTTCCACGCATCCCCGCGTTAAAAAACTCCGCTGCGCTTTCAGCCCCATTGTCACTCAGGAATACGAGAATCGTGTTTTCGTAAAGGCCCGAAGCCTTAAGCATCTGATCGAGTTTTCCCATGTTCTCATCAATGCTGGCAATCATGCCGAAATATTTGGCCAGAGGATCTGGCACTTTGCCCTTGTAAGGGCTGGCGTATTTTTCGGGCACTAACAACGGCACATGCGGAGCGTTCACCGGGAGATAAACCAGGAAAGGTTCCTGCCGCCCGGCTTGCGTTTTGATCCACTTGGCAGCTTCATCAAACCATACATCTGTGCAGTAACCGTGATATTGCTGGGTCTTTCCATTATGGGAGTAGTGGTCGTCAAAATCGCCATTCAACCAGTAACTCTGGGCGGAGATAAGTCCCCAAGCGCTGAATGTCACTGATTCCTCAAACCCGCGATCCATGGCGCGATAGGGATAATTGTCGCCCAAATGCCATTTGCCAAAATGCCCGGTGCGGTAGCCATTGGCCGAAAAAATATCACCGATGGTGGGCACGGCGGCGCGTATATGGTCACTGTCAGCGGGAAATTCCTTCCGCACAAGGCTGCGGCCGGAACTGACAATCCAAGCACCGTTGGCCAGACAGTCTATGCCTGTCACAATCTCGCCCCGAGTCGGCGTGCACATCGGCGCCACATGGAAATCAGTCAGCCGCAGGCTTTCATTGCGGAGCTTATCCAGATTTGGGGTTTTCAGGACGGGGTTGCCATTGCAAGAAAGATCCCCATAGCCTTGGTCATCGGTCAAAACAATAATCACGTTTGGCCGCTTGGCCACCTTTGCCGCCTCAGCACCTTCAACTTTTGATGCCACAAAAACCGCCGCTAATGCCACAAAGATAACCGCCAAAACGGAAATAGAATTCGTGCGGATCATGGTTGGAAATTTATTTCGGGCTGATTCATTACTTGGCGATTCTTGAAGGATGTAGAAAGGCGTATTGTTCGTGGACGAACTTTATTTTTCTTCAGGTATCACCGGCGCAACCGATTGCCCATGCAGCCGACGCAACACAACTCCTAAACGCTCGCGTGCCGCCTTGGACTCGGGCGTATCCCTGTCGGCCGGCACCAGAGTCTCGGTGGCGGGAGATTTGCTGATATCGAACAACTCACCATTTTCGCGGAGCTTCCATTTGTCATCCCGGACAAAGAAGAAGATTTTCACGTCCGGCTTGGTTCCTTTGATCTTCTTGTTGCCCTTGGCGCTTTCCGGATCGCCAGCACCTTCAATTTTTTCGCTCGCGATGAGAACATGCACCCACTCGCGCGTGGCTTTCGGCTTCTTGCCAAGCAACTGCGGTGCGAAACTGATGCCATCCAATCCTGGGGGCGCAACCGCACCGGCCAGTTCCAGAAATGTCGGCATGAGGTCGGGATACTGAATCAAGCCGTTGAAGACGCTGCCTTCGTGGATTTTCGCCGGCCAGCTCAACACCAATGGCACCCAGGAACCGGTGTCGAGCACTGTACCTTTGCCGCCCTTAACCAGCGAACCGTCGCGCATTTTGGTGGTGATGTTACAAGTGCCATTATCACCGGAGTATATCACCAGCGTGTTTTCTCGCAGCCCCAGCTCGTCAAGCTTCTTGAGAATATCCCCAGTTTGTTTATCGAGGTATTCCATCAGGCCAGGATATGCAAGATCGCCTTTCTGAGCGTCGGGACTCAGGGGCGTCGGCGTCAACGGCACATGCGGAATGGGTGAGGCGAAATAGAGGAAAAAAGGTTCAGGCTTACCTTTCCGGCTTTCCAGAAAACGCAACGCCCAATTCTCAAAACGGGCCGGAACATATCCTTCGGGCGTTGGCGGGCCATAGTGTTCCAAGCGGGAACCTGAAAAGACAAACTGCCGGTCAAAGCCACAGGCTTTGACGTGTGGAAAATCAGTGTCGACGTTGGGCGTCGGGGGAATTCCCTGCGTGCTCTCTTGAACTTCCCGGTCAAGACCAACCCATTTGCCTAGATGCCATTTGCCGGTAATGGCAGTGACGTAGCCCGCCGCCTTCAGTGAAGCGGCAAGGGTGGGATGCGCCTTCTCATCCAAAGTGCCTGGGGCACCATAACGCCCGGCAATGGAGACGAAACCGCTACGAAAATTATACTGGCCGGTGAGAAACTCCGCTCGCGATGGTGAACAACAAGGCTCGCAAAAGCAGTGGGCAAAGCGAATGCCGGTTTTGGCCAACCCGTCAACGTAAGGCGTTTTGACCGGACCAAGGGTTTGGCGGGAGTTTTGATAACTGACACCGCCGTAGCAGCCCAATTGCTCAAACCCCACGTCGTCGGCCAGAATAAATACAATGTTCGGACGCGGCGGAGCTTCGTCAGCCCACCCGATCCATGATGATCCTGTCGTGGCTAGGAATAACGCGATAATCCATCGAACCTTCCGCCAGCGGTTGCTGATTACACCATCAACATATTGCCACTTCGTTCGTCCATTTGTTTCAAGGAGATTCGTAGTCATTTGTTCTTCTTAATTTGAGTTATCAATCCATCCGTAAGGGGTTGAAGCTGAATTTGGGTTAGTCACCATGCTATTCTGATGGCTAAGCAGGGTTAAACTTCCGACATGCCCATCCAGATACCCATAGTTGCGGTTGCTGCGATGCACCGGCAGGTCAGGCAGCTGCTCATATGCACCATCGCCGCCAACATCCACGGCCGAAGTGACTCCCGGTATTGCCCGGTCATAATCCATTATGACACCCTCGGAAGAGGTGTTCATAAGCGCCGCGAATTTTCGCGGGTATTTCCACAATATTAGGCCGTTGGAATATCTCCGCAGCCGATACGAGAAACGCCGGGCATCCACAAGCAAGGGGGCAGGCTGTGCCCGCGAAACGTATTGTGGGTTACGAATGAAAGCCGGACACGTGAGCGACAGATCACCGCTTGTATTTCCCCCACTGCCAGTGTTCGGGAGAAAGTTATTCTGGACGGATAGATATTGGGCCAGCGGAAAATTGATGTCGCGGCGTGAGATGTTTGGATTGGGGTCGAAGGTCGTCCGAACATTGCAGATCAGATCAACGCTTGGGTCGGGAACCTGATTTGGTTGATATGCGAATGGCAAAACATCCTCGTTGTCCATAGCGAACTGCTGGATGGCAAGCATATCTTGCTTTAGATTGGAAACGCATTGAATGGAATACGCCTTGGCTTTAGCCGATGCCAAAGCTGGCAGCAACATCGCCGCCAAAATTGCGATAATCGCAATGACCACTAGCAGTTCAATCAGCGTGAAGGCATCTTCCAGCGTCAGGACAATGCGGCGCGATTTCTCGATGGCTGACTGTGACGACTTCATGACAACTGAATTCTCGTTTTTTCAGGCCGCCTCCAGCTTGCGGGTCGGAAGCCAGAATAAGGTTTATTATATAAAACACCACCGTCTTGGTAGGTGTTCGAGAACTCCAGAAGTCTGGTCATTCAACTGACAAAATAATAAATATAGACTAATGACGACTGCGTCAATAGTATTTATAAAAAATTGCAGCTGCAAATGCTGACCAGAACATATTGGCAATGTGCAATTCCTTAACATTTACCATTAGGGTGAAATTGACGGTT
>Ga0364860_10894_pt1 | contig 13528 bp, 9 predicted proteins | sample ExccelAu500001D4_FD_206916 | JGI IMG/M metagenome (GOLD analysis project Ga0364860, IMG submission 206916) | Enriched cells from Trout Bog Lake Hypolimnion, Wisconsin, USA - BchlTB.Aug20.5000.01 .D4 | ecosystem: Environmental > Aquatic > Freshwater > Lake > Hypolimnion/Profundal zone | place: USA... | reverse complement strand
TAATTACCTTCTTTTCTTATTATACTTAACAGCATTTTTATGCAATATCCGAGTGAAGAAATTAGACTAACGATTATAGGAGTTACCTTTTTATTGCTTTTTTTTGGATTAACCATCATCTTCCTGATCTTTATATTCAGTAAGAAAAATCAGTTATACCAAAAAGAAAAGGAAATTTTACGATCAAATTTTGAACTGACCATTTCCCAATCCCGCCTGGAAACTCAGGAAGAAACCATGTCTTTACTGAGTAAAGAATTACACGATAATATCGGGCAACTGCTCAACAGTACAAAATTACTGATCGGTGTTACACAAAGAAGTCTGGAAAGCATTCCGGAAACATTAAATATTGCCGAAGAAACCGTAGGGAAAGCTATTCAGGAAATTCGTTCCTTATCCAAATCGATGAATAAACAATGGCTGGAACAGTTTAATTTACTGGAAAATTTACAGGCAGAAATTATCCGGATCAATGCAGCTGGTATCATGCATATTAAATTATCTCATTCCGGTTCGCTTTTACTGGAAGCAGATAAACAGATTATCCTGTTTCGGATAGTGCAGGAAACTTTGCAGAATGCCATTAAACATGCACGAGCCAATAGCATAGATATTAATATTGTTAATACTCCTGGCAATTTGATAATAACAGTAACAGATAATGGCGTGGGAATGGATGCGGAAGCTGCCAAAGGAATGGGTATCTTAAATATTAAACACCGGGCAGGCTTACTGGGTGGTGAAGCTGTCTGGAATACTGAACCACAAGAAGGAACCACTGTTTCCATTTCAATACCTATAAAAGAACTGAATTATGAACATTAAAATTGGTTTACTGGACGATCACCAGCTTTTCTTAAAATCGCTCAGTTTAATGTTACTGAGTTTTAAAAAGTATACTGTAGTTATAGAAGCACTGAACGGAAAAGAACTTCAGGAGAAAATTCAACAACTGAATGATTTACCTGATATCATACTGATAGATGTGAATATGCCGGTAATGGGTGGTGTGGAAACTGCAATATGGTTGCATGAACAGTATCCGCATATTAAACTGGTGGCTTTATCTATGAATGACAGTGATAAGACCATTATTGATATGATTAAAGCAGGTTGCTGTGCCTATCTTTTAAAAGATACACACCCCAATGAACTGGAAAAAGCACTGGAAGAAATTGCAGCTAAAGGATATTATAATGCCGATGTGAGTAATATTAATTTCAGGAGATTATTACAGGCAGAAAAAGAAGCCCTTGCTTTATCTGAAAGGGAAAAAGAATTCCTGAAACTTTCCTGTTCTGATATGACTTACAAAGAAATTGCACAACTGATGCACGTAAGTGAGCGGACTGTGGATGGCTACCGGGAATCCCTATTTCTGAAACTGAAAGTTCAAAGCAGGGTGGGGATGGCACTGGAAGCGATCCGTAAAGAATTGGTAAAATTATGATTCTATCAAATCATCTTCATTATCCCTTGTAGCAAATGCCCAGAATACCCACATGATAAAAGTTAAAACGAGGGCCAAACGGGAATAATAAAAGGCACAAATGGTGATTAATCCGTATGACAGTATCCCAACTACCTGACCCCGCATCATGTCTGTTAGAAAGGCAATGCCTTTTTCCTGATTGACCAGTAACTTTTTATGATACCATATAACTGTATTAAGAATAAGCATAGATATAGTAATGGTTCCGGTAAATCCGGTATAAAATGCTACGGCTGTATTTTCTGCAGGAGTACCAATAAATGTACCTACGGTTTTGGTAGGATAGGGAAATAATACCACAATTAATAACAACAACCCATTGGCCAGTAATATCCAGTGGTTGGCTGCTTTTAACTGTTTAAAGATTTTATTATGGCCCATCCAGATTAATAGTACTGTTGCAAAAGAATTGAAATAAGAAAAATATTCCGGCCAGCGTTCCAGGATCTTTTGCCAGAGATTACTATTATTGGCTCCTTCATATTCCTTAATCCCGATCTCAATAGCCAATAAAGTAATGGCTACTCCAAATATACCATCACTGAATGCTTCTATCCGGCTGGTTTGTCTTTCCATAAAGGGTTGATTACAATTATAAAAATAGGAATTCTATTGCTATCTCTTCCTTCATCTTCTGATAAATATATAAATGCTTAAACCCATTAATGTGATTGTTTATTCTTCCAGTAATAGATTTATATCTTCTATTAGCCTTATCATCTGGCTGGGATTTGTAGCGGTATAAATTCCCCTGATTCTGCTTTGCGCATCTATTAATAATAAGGATTCTGTATGCAAAAAAGCGCTGTTCTCTTTTGTAAGCCCTGCTCTTTTTTCTGAAAAATAAGATAGACGGCCCAGTTGATTGATTTGTGCAGTATTTCCGGTTAATAACCACCACTGACTGGGATTTATATGGTGTTGCCTGCCATATTCCTGTAGGCGTTTTACAGAATCCACTTCCGGCATTACACTAAAGGATATTAGTTTTACCCGATCATTACCAGTAAAAGCTGCTGCAACTTTTTCTAAATTATTGACCATTACCGGACAGATACCCGGACAACTGGTAAAGAAAAAATTGGCTGCATAAATATGCCCTTTTAGGGAATCGCGGTTAATGATATGGCCAGATTGATTATATAAACTAAAGCTATCAATGGTATGGATCGTAGCATACCGACTGTCCGTTACAGGTATCCATTCTGCTGTAAAATCTGCCGTATTATAAAAAGGCAGGGTTTCTTTTTTAGTACGACAACCACTGATACCTATGCATAAAGCTATAACAATAATTAGCTTAGGAATGCCCTGCCGGCATGCAGCTTTTAACCCGGATAACACCATAGAGTTTGTTGTTTTTAATGGTATAATTGGAAATTAAGCTGCCCTGCTGATTCCAGGACCGCTGTATACCTTCTTCTTTTCCATTTAGATAATTGCTTTCCTGACGCTTTTGTCCGTTGGGATAAAATACAAGCTGTTGCCCGTTTAACTGATCATTTATATAATAAAATAAATACCGGTACTGCCCGTTGGGCCACCACTGTTCAAACCTGCCTTCTTTATTGCCATTCCTGAAATGCCGGACCAGCAGTTTTTCACCGGTATTATACCATCCTGATGCATGTCCGTCTTCTTTTCCAACTAAAATGGGCAGTTTATACAGTATCCTTCCGTCAGTTCCTGATTCTATCAGATAACCGTTAAACAAACTGCCCCTGTACAACCAACCCTTTATTGTCTTTTTTAAAGCGGTATCATAATTCTGAACATATAGTTCAGGTATAATTTTCTTATCAGCATGTGTACATCCTGCCCAAATAAAACAGCAACAGCTGATGATAATACTGCGGATCATTAAGGTGTTACTAAAAATTGACCCATTAATCCTCCGTCTTCATGATTGGGAAAATGGCAGTGATACATATACGGATTGGTGCCATCTGCAAAATCATTAAACTTGGCCACCACCGAAACTGTTTCCCCTAAATGAAGAAAAAAAGTATCCTTCCATCCGGCTTCATAGGGGGCAATGCTGCCTGAACTTCTGGATACAATCTTAAACTGTATATCATGAATATGAATGGAATGCCCGAATATATTACTGTTGACGAAGGTCCAGTTGACTATTGAATTCAGCGGTATACTATGATTAATAGTTACATAGTTGTAATTATTATTGTCAAAAGCAAATTCAGAACCTCCTTGTCCGCCTGTTATCGTAGTGGTAATGGATGCATTGGCATCACTGGCAGTCCAGTAAGTATTGCTGGTTAATGTTGTTGGAATGGAAGTAATTGCTGTAGCGTTGGCTGCTGCAATATTTATTTTTAATACCTGGAAATCTGAATTATTGAGTAAGCTGCCCAGTGAACCTGATTGAGCAGGTTCACCACCGGGAAATCCAAATGTCTGATTGGAATTATAGGCTTTTAAGAAAACTGAAGACCCTATTGCATCATTGCTCAGATTTACCAGTATTTCTGCTCTTTCCCCCACACCTAATACTAATCGTGTAGTGGCTACCGGTGCATTTAACAATCCTCCGTCTTCACTGATCACATAAAAAGTCCGGTTATCATTGAATCCGAGATTATAAGCTCGTTCTATTTCTGCATTCAGTATTCTGAACCTGACATATTGTTTGGGAAGGCTTATTTGCGGATACAGGGTTCCGTTGGCCAGCAGATAATCTCCGTAATCATTTACATCCGTATCAAAAGAATGGTCGCTGTTGAATCTTCTGCTGGTGAGCACCAGGGGTATATCATCGGTACCATAAGTACGCGGCAGGTTTAAAGTGGATTCTATAGGGTCTTTTACAATAATTAATCCACCGGCTCCCATGGTTAATTGCTGATAAGTTTTCTCGTGCAGGTGTGGATGGTACCAAAATGTACCAGCATTGTTGAGTACCTGGTAATAGGGCAACCAGCTTCCTCCTGGTGCAATTTTCTGATGCGGTCCTCCGTCCATTTTAGCCGGGATATGAAAACCATGCCAGTGCACTGTAGTGGTATCAGATAAGTTATTGATCACATTAAAACTGATATTATCCCCTTTATTAAAGATTAAAGTTGGGCCCCAGAAAGATTCTCCGTTATAACCATAAGTTGGGGTAGCTGACCCTGTTGCAAAAAATTGTTTGGTAGATTTGGACAGGGTTAAATTGAATGTAGTACCTGTAAGTACAGGTGGTATATACAGGGTATTGTAAGTAGTATCACTGTTTGTGTTTACTGCTGTACTGCTGCTGCTGTTTTTTTTACAGCATACTAATACCAGCCCGATTAACAAAACGGGCAGGATTAAGATCCGGTAAGTTGGAATGGAAGGTTGCATGGTTGATTGGGTTTGAACTAATAAGCAAGCCACCAAAATATTTAAATACAGGCAGTATTACTTTTTGTTACTTTTCTAATTAGACACAACAACCTGATAAAACCTTCGGGAAAATATGAATACTTTAATCCACCAGTTTTTCTACCCTGGTAAATTTACCGTCTGCATTTACACCTTCGATAATCACCCTTAGTTTTTTGCTGTCGTAAGTGTTATAAAATGGGATTTGAATACTGTGATGTTTTGCATCGGTTATAATGTAAGGATTCCAGTAAAGGGTAGTCCTTCCGTCCAGGTTATACAACTGTTTTGGATCGCTGTAATCAGGAGAATAAAATTCCTTATAGGGGGTGTATCCGGCCACAGCAGCAATAGGGAGTGTATTGGGGGATAAAAGAGATTCGGTCCCATCCCTTAAATATATAGCCACAGCACCACCGTTTCCACCACTGGAATTACCATAAAAAATAGGGGGGAATAACTTAATATAGGCAATATCTGCTACGTTTAAATTCAATACATTGTTGATATCAGTTCTTATTTCATTTACATAGAGATCGGTATTGCGGCCTCTCCAGGTTAAGATAGCAGTTCCGGTAGATTTATGCCCGTATTGCAGGCCCGGTGCTTTACCCTGGATATAAGTGAGTATATCCGGATAGCTTGAAGCGATCTGGTCGTTCACAAGATCCAACTGGTAGGCATTTCCTCCAGAAAACATCCCTTTGGCATATTTATCATCCAGCAACTGTACACTTGTTTTAGCCCTGGTATTTACGATTACTTCATCTAAGGTTTCAGCTGTCTTTACCTTTGTAAACCGGTCATGATGATCCAGCATTTCCTTAATTTTTCCGGAGATATTACTATCCAAATGATCAGGCAGGCTTTCCGGAATACTGTTGAAGCCAGCTTGCCATGGTAAAGCAGCTAATAAATTGGTTTGAAAATTAAGTCCGGTAATTGGTGCCGATTTCTTATTCTTTTTTAACTCATACCCTAACTGCAGACTGTCATAAAATATTCCATTTTTAAAACTAAAGGAAGTATCTGCAAGTCCGGGTAATAATAACACTTCCTTCGTATTGTCTTTTGCTGCAAGGATTAAGGTAAGCGTTGATTTTGCAGATTCCTGATAGTTCTTATCTGTAAGTTTTGCATGGATACTTATATAATCTGTTTCTTTTGGATAAGGGAGTACTGGTAATTTACCTGCAATGATGTCTTCCCATTTATACCTTTTCCATCCATGTGTTAGCATAACCAGGTCTAATGCCTGGGCTACTGAATCATCACTTCCTGAAAAATAGTAGGCAGGATTATGTATGGTTCCTTTCAGCTCTCCACTCAGTAAAAACTGTGTAAGAATAGAAGAGCTGCTATCGCTCAGCAAACCGGCATCCGTAACCGAAATAGAGAGATTAGCCGCAATACTGTCCGGCATGTCAATCTGCAACAGATTTTTTCCTCTTTTATCCTGCGACCTAACCGGAAAACTAAGTGCCGGATAAAATGCATATTGATGATTATTGACAAATACAATCCTTTCTGCAAGTGGCATCCATTGCTGATCAAATAAGGTAAATGTTAGTATTCCGGTTGGCAGCTTATCTGTCCGGATCTGTGATAAAACCGATGTTTTTACATTAAGCGTTATGCGGGAACTATACACAACCTGCCCGTGAATGGTAGCAATCAGGTTAAGTTGTTTAAAATTATCCGAAACAGTTTCTGACCTTTTTATTTCAAACAATGTTCTTCCCTGCATTGGATGCAATTCAATAGTTGCACCAGAACTTAAAGCTGCAGGGAGGGCTGTATTATGTATTGCACCGCTTTCATCCTTCCATTGTATCGTATAGGTTTCATTTACTTTAGGTGCTATAGAAAAACTGCCCATGCCGTCATGAAGGGTAATCAGCGAATCTCCCATTACACCATTGCCGGATGCCACCACCCCACTTACTTTTACCGGGTTACCCCATTGATCATTGGCCTTAAATGCAACCAGTGATAACAACCCATTGACGAGGTTTCCCCCTTCGGGAAAAAAATGAATACTGGTAACTGGCGTTTCTTTTTTAGCAGTTATTGCTTGTGCAACTGGTATAGCTTTCCTGTAAAGAAAAGCTGTATCAAAATTCAGCATCCAGCGGGTATAGGCTACTGCATATAATGTGCTGCCTTCATAGGCTGCGGGTATTTGAAACTGCATTTTAGCAGAGGACTGCAATACCGGGGCAATTTGATGTTCCAGTAATTTTCCTTCTGCAGTAAACCAGTCAACATAAATGTTTTTACTGTAATCCGATAAATCAGCTCCTGCCATCAGATAAAGCTTCATCCAGATGGTTTCCCCTTTATTGTAAACCGGTTTGTCAAAATGTATATGAATCTTTTCCTGCTGGTAATGGTCGTTATAAATATTCAGCACAGAATCGATATTCTGTGCTGAAATAGGGTAAGAAATGATAAATAATATGACCAGACTTGCTAAATGCAGATAGGTTTTTCGCATAAATATTCGATTTTAACAACAGTTCTTCAAATTAAAGTTATTGTAAATATTGCAAAACCGAATTACTTCAAATTCTTTCTTTTAGTTAATGGGTGTATAATCTTTGAAAAGTTTTACAGGTGTGGCTTCCACATAGGCCCTGTATGCTTTCCATTTGCTTTCAAAAAAATCATTTCCTTTCTTCAATGCCTGGTTTACCAGTTCCGTTACTTCGGTAAAAAGCCTTTCTTCCTGCTCGCCTGGAACTGTTGTTTTGTTAAACACATTTCTGCGAAGCTCCCCGATAGCATTGCCAATGGTAACTTGAGGAAGGTTGCCATAACCTTGCTTTTCCTGGGGTTTACCACTGATCAGGTACCGGATATTTTTGATAGAATCCTGAATAGCTTTACCTGATTTACGTAAACTGTCTGCCCTGGTAGAATCTGCATTTTTAAGTTCTTCATTCACTTTTACTACAATTTCATCTGCTTCAGTGAGCCGGTCGTTTAAAGTGGTCACCTTTAGTGAAAGTGTATTGATTCTTTTATTAAATGCTTTTCTGGCATCTCTGATTTCTTTGCTAACAGGTGCATAAGGATCATCATTTACGGTAACAAAGGCAGAATCTTTTTCCTTGCCTGCTTCAATCACTACTTTATATACGCCTGGATCTGCCGGTAAACCAGCAGGTTCATCACTACCTGCTCCCCTGTTTCCTCCTCGTCGGGAAGCAATCGGGCGAATCCCTTTTTCTTCCATGCCCCAGTATATCCGGTTAAATCCGGTATCTGTTTTAATCCTTAAGGACCGGATCTGAATATTTTCTGCATTGTAAATTTTAGCATAGCCACTATCTGCAATCTTCATTTTACCGGTATCTGATTTTGTTTTATTTAGTAAAAAGCTAATTGCAGCCCCCTGTTTCCGGTTCTCTCCTTCATAAGTACCCCAGATACTGTAATCTATTCCTGAAGGGTTTTTTATTTTGGCTTCATAAGCCTGCGGTGGATCAAATACTTGTAGTTTATGGGTTCCTATCTGCCCTTCCTGTGCTGCTAATTTCCGGAATGGGCGTATATCATCCAGTATCCATAATGCCCTTCCGAAAGTGGCAATCACCAGGTCTGCTTCTCTTTCCTGAATAGCCAGGTCGTAAGTAGAAACAGAGGGATAGCCATTTTTAAACTGCTGGAATTTTTTTCCATTATTAAAGCTTACCCATAATCCCTGTTCTGTTCCTACAAAGATTAAATTGGGTTCTTTGGGATCCTGTATTAAACAAAGTGCATATCCGGTAACTTTTTGTTCATCTACCAGCCTGGTCCAGGTAGCACCAAAATCCTGTGTTCTGAATATATAGGGTTTAAAATCTCCCCTGCGGTAATCATTACAGATAACAAATGCTTCACCGGCATGGTAGCGTGAAGCACGGATCTGAGGTATCCAGCAACCTACCGGCATTCCAGGTATTTTACCCCTGAAGCTGGTCCAGCTTTTACCACCATCTTTTGTTAACTGAAGGTTACCATCATCGGTTCCCACCCATATTACACCCTTTTGCAAGGAAGAAGGTTCTATTGCCAGAATAGTGCAGTAATTTTCAGCACCGGTTATATCGATGGATAAACCACCATTCTTCGACTGGTCTGTTTTTACACTGTCATTGGTAGTAAGGTCGGGTGATATAATTTCCCAGGAAGCGCCTTTATTGGTGGTTTTATTTAAAAACTGGCTACCATAATAAATAGTGCTTTTATCAAAGGGATCCTGTGCAATAGCGGCATTCCAGTTAAAACGCTGGTGCTGAGTTAATTTAGGATCCGGAGGCTTTACTTCCCAGGTTTCTCCTGTTTTAATATTATAACGGCTCAGTTCACCACCCTGGCTCATAGAATATACCCAATCTGAATTGTCAGGATCTGGTAATACATCAAATCCGTCTCCTCCATTTACTTCATTCCAGTAAGCATTTCTTAGTCCTGAATTAACCCAGGCATATGCCGGGCCCTGCCAGCTTCCATTATCCTGTAATCCACCCATTACATTATAGGGCAGGTTATTGTCTACATTGATATGATAAAACTGGCCAACGGGTAATTTTTCGTCAAATTGCCAGGTTCTGCCTCGGTCATGTGTAACTGCTATTCCTCCATCATTGCCATCCAATATAAAATCAGGGTTAACAGGATTGATCCAAAATGCATGATGGTCTGGGTGTACCCCGCTATAAGGGATCAGGTTCCGGAAATTCTTCCCACCATCCTCACTTACACTAATCATCTGATTGATATTGTATAACCGGTTCTCATTTACCGGGTCTACCCGTATATCCTGAAAATAAAATGCCCGGTTGGTTACTACAGCAGGGTCACTGTTTACCAACTCCCATTTAATGCCGCCGTCATCTGAACGGTATAAACCATTTTTCTTTGCTTCCACTAATGCATAGATGCGGTTTGGATCAGATTTACTGATGGTTAACCCAATCCTTCCATAGGCACTGTCTGGTAATCCATCTTCTTTTCCTAATTTTTTAAAGGTTTTTCCGGCATCATACGTAATATATAAACCACTGCCCTCACCACCACTTTTAAATCCCCAGGGTGTTCTTCTGTGCTGCCACATAGCCACTAATAGTTTATTGGGATTGGCAGGATCCATCACCATATCTCCCACACCGCTGGTATCATTGGTATGTAACAATAATTTCCAGGATTCTCCTCCATTTATAGATTTATACAAGCCTCTTTCTGCATGGTCATCATAAGGATTACCTATGGCACCTGCATATACAATATCCGGATTATTGGGGTCTATAATAATTCGGTGGATATTTTTAGTCTTCTCCAGACCCATACATTTCCAGGTTTTACCACCATCCAGTGATTTAAAAATGCCTGCTCCAATACTTACAGAGTTTCTGGGATTGCCTTCCCCGGTACCTGCCCATACTACGGATGGATTACTTTGGGTAATGGCAATAGAACCGATATTCATGATATTCTGTTCATCAAATACAGGTTTCCAGGATGCTCCCCCATTAGTTGTTTTCCAGACACCTCCACTGGCACTGGCCAGGTAAATAATTTCAGGCGTATTCCAAACTGCATCAATGGCGGTAATCCTGCCACTCATACCAGCCGGACCGATACTGCGGGGTTTAAAGTTTTTGAATGTGGTGGAAAGGTCAGCCTCCTGGCCGCTTGCCATTAAAAAATAAAATCCCGTTAAAAGCTGCAATAAAAATTTCCTCATAATAGCTTATTGATTTGGTTGAATGTTGGTGTACCTGTTCCCTGGCAGGAATGGTGAAGTTCTAAGATATACTTTAATTATCAGAAATCACAACCATCAGAAACTTGTTACAGGAACGGTATGTATTTGCTGTATAGTCTGAATTTTGAATCTGATATCCTGGCTGCGACAAACCACTTTATTGTACTAAAAAAAAGAGGCCATCCCTATTTTTTGAGACAGCCTCTTTTTATTCAGATTGCTTATTAAATCCTGTTATCGTTTAATTGATTGATACTTTTTCTTTTAAAGCATTTTAGGTAGCAGCCGGATCATTCACAATACCTATAAACAATATAACACCTGAACTTTTTTCCTGGATCACATACAGGAATGGATGGTTTACAATCATTGTATTATCCCTTGCAACTGTTGTTATAATCCCGATAGCAGTTACTGCAGCTGCTTCTGTTCCGGTTTCATCCACATTGATCCAGGTTTTATGTATGGCCTGGCTTACCTGTGCTCCTTGCAGGTAAATACGGGTTAAATCAGCAGAATGTGTAAAGGCAATCCCCATTCCCATATCAGTTAATTCCGGCTGCATATTGCTGATACTATAACTATACTGGAATTTAGGAAGGGATAATTGTATTTGCATACTATCCATTCTTGATTGCCAGCTGGAAAAAGTTCCGCTGTTTAAGAAAGATGCCAATTGAGTTGCTGTATAATTTGTTGCAGGCAACAACACAAACATATTAAAATCGCCACCACCATAGGGCAGTTGTACCATTTGTGCTGTATCATTTGCCAGATAATTAAAAGTATGGGTCAGAGACATAAAGGGTACGCTTTCACTGGTACCAGCTGCAGTAGTGAATTGTGCCTTGACTGTTTTACTTTGATCAAATGCAGTTTTCCAGGACCCTTTAAAATAAACAGCATTGATTAAATAAAGGTTACTGGTCAGCTGGTCAATAATCTTTGTAATCCTGCCATTTGTTTTGGCAGATACCCAGTTATTAACTGTATTAACGGAAGATGGATCGCTGTAATTCAATCCCTGTACCTGGGCATTGTAAAAACTGTCATTGATACTTAAAAAGCTTTGCAGGGGTTGCAACGACTGATCGTACCAGATAGAATTGGCAATAGACAGATTAACTTCATTATCACTGAATGGTAATTGCTGCAATAAAGCTTTACAGGTTTTGTTCAGGTAAGCCGCGCCGGCATTATTTAACCTCAGGGCGTATTGAATAGAATCCAGGGTAGCTCCGTTTGCCCCATTATACAGCATACTTAATGCAATATAAATACTCAGTGGTGAAACCAGTTTATTAGTGGGTGTTTTGTCATTTTGTAATACACTATGCAAAAAGTCGTATGCAAAATCTGTATTACTTTGTATAATGCCGGTTGCATTGGCGGGTAAAACAACGGGTTTTAAAACATCCGGTTGCTGGGCATTCTTTTTACAGGAAACTGATGCCAGACATAAAACCATCAGAAAAACACCCATGGCCATTTTATTTTTCTTTTTCACAGCTATTTCTTTCTATAATGACCACTTTACTGGCTTTATCATTGCAACTACTTAAAAAATTAATGATTTTATTTTCATCATTTTCCTGAATGTTAACTATCATTTATCATAATAAATTGGTTTTATTATATATTTACAACGCATACGTTTTTATTATATTAAATCCAATAATCTAACTAAACATGAAATCTGTCAGATGCTTTTTTACAATAATCTTCCTATTGTTCCTTATAAATGCAAAGTCGCAAAACAAACTTTTTGTTCAAGGTTGGGTGGTATTAAATTCCGGCGATACTTTATATGGTAAAATTCTGAATAAAGAATGGAATACTTCCCCTGCTGAAATAAAATTTAAAAAGGGGAATAAAGAGTCGATCTATACTATACAGGACCTTTCTGCCTTTGGGGTAGATAATGATTTTTTATACCGCAGATTTCAGATAAGTTATCATTTAACCCCTATCAACGAAAATGTGGAATATTCAACTTCTGATGACAGTATCAAAAATTCCGTTGTATGGCTTAAAATAATTGTTAATGCCAATGTATCTCTGGGCCAGTTTATAAACAATGAAAGAACCTATTTTTACTTTATTCAAAATGGCAAAGCTACTGAACTGATATATAGTAAAGGACTAAAAGACTTTTCAAATAGTAAATACCAGGGAGATCCCAGATATGGAAAAACATTGGTAACGGAAAACTTTAGTTTCAGGCAACAATTATATGAGCTGAATATGGATAAAAGTACAAAGGGTGATATTAGCAATAGTATAGCAACCATGGATTATAATGCTTTTAGCCTTTCTTTTGCTTTCAGTCAATTAAATCAGGTACAGGAAAAAAAATCTAATGGAAAATCGGGCAATTCGTTTATTGCTGGTATTGGACTTTCATCTTATACCCATCATGTAAGTGGTTCTAACGGGTCCTATTTACAGAATGCTTCCTTAAACAGTAATATCTCTCCATTGCTCATGTTTGGTTACCTGTTAAAAGGGGCATCTAAAAGCAGCAGGTTTTCTTTTTACCAGGAATTAATTCTTTCCACTTTAAATACTACAGGAATTGCCAGCTCTGCCGCTGCACAAAGTATCAGTTTCAATGTGAAAAATACATTCCTGGAATTACAACTTTTACCTACCTATACTTTTAATCCATATAGTAATTTAAAATTTGCTGCAGGAATAGGAGTTGATCTGATGTTTAAAGCAAACAGCCAGAATGTTGAACATGTTGACAATGGTGGGGGGTCGGTTCAGGATATTCCTAATATTCCAGCATTAAACGGGATACTTGCATGCCCGGTAATTGCCGCAACCCTTACCGGTAAGCATCTTGGAATTTTTGTGAATTACCAGTTTTCCGGTAACCTGACTAATTATTTGAACTCTTCCTGGACCTT
>Ga0364860_10668_pt2 | contig 13528 bp, 13 predicted proteins | sample ExccelAu500001D4_FD_206916 | JGI IMG/M metagenome (GOLD analysis project Ga0364860, IMG submission 206916) | Enriched cells from Trout Bog Lake Hypolimnion, Wisconsin, USA - BchlTB.Aug20.5000.01 .D4 | ecosystem: Environmental > Aquatic > Freshwater > Lake > Hypolimnion/Profundal zone | place: USA... | reverse complement strand
CAGATATCTATGTTGAAATGTTTCACGCCCCTGCTCATGTAAATGCTGTACATGCGGGCCTTGAATGTGGCATCCTGGGCACTAATTATCCCGGTATGCAAATGATCTCATTTGGCCCCAATATTAATGGCCCCCATTCTCCTGATGAGTGTGTGCAAATATCTTCTGTTCAGAAATTCTGGTCATTCTTGTTAGAGACTTTAAAAAGGATACCGGCTAAGAATTAAGATTGTACCAAAATATCATACACCAAATATATCCTCGGCATTACGGGTAGTCACACTGGCTACCTCCGCTACGGGGATATTTTTTATATCGGCTATTTTCTGGGCTATTACCGGGATGTAGCTGCTTTCATTTCGCTTGCCACGGTATGGTACGGGGGCGAGGTAGGGCGCATCTGTTTCCAGTACTATATTCTTAAGGGATATCTCAGAAAGTATCTCAGGCAGGTTTGTGTTTTTATACGTTACCACACCACCTATCCCCAGGTAAAAGCCAAGGTCCACGATTTGCGTTGCTTCTTCCATAGTCCCGCCAAAACAATGAAATATCCCTTTCAATTTTCCATTCTGTTTTTTACGTACTATTTCTATACAGTCTGCCGTCGATTCACGGCTGTGTATTACTATAGGCAAGTCATATTTCAGCGCCCAGTCAGTTTGGGTTTCAAATGCTTCTATTTGCTGGACTTTAAAGGTCATATCCCAATAGTAATCCAGCCCTATTTCCCCCACGGCAAAGAACCTTCTTTTCTCCAGCCATTCAGCCACTACAGCCAGTTCATCTTTATAGTTTTCCTTTACATAGCAAGGGTGCAGCCCCATCATGGGCATGCAGTTTATAGGCCATTCGTTGGTTATTTGCAGCATGCCGTCTATGGTGTTCCGGTCGCAATTAGGCATATACATTTTTGTTACTCCGGCATCTATGGCCCGTTGTATTTGCGCGCCATCCCTTATTAATCGCTCATCATAAAGATGAGTATGTGTGTCGATAAACATAATTATGTAAAAGTAAAACCCCTGTAACTAAGATTGGCAATTTTTTAATTTTTAATTTTTGCTTTTTTATTTTGGCAACGCCTTCATCTTCCAGTTCTGTTTCTTGCAATATTCCAGTACCATTGGCAGTGCATAACTCATACGTTCATACGCTTTTTCACTGTCATGAAATACTATTATAGAGCCGGGCTGCATGTTAGAGAGCACATTTTCCGCACATTGATCCGGCGTTATATCTCTGTCAAAATCTCCGCTCAGTACATCCCACATATATATGCGCCATGTAGGGTCTCTTTTTATTAGTTTCCTTACTTGCGTAAACCTTATTCTCCCATATGGTGGACGGAAAGCCCGGCTGTCAACCAGCTTCTTTGTCTTTTCTATACTGCGCAGATAACTAAAGTTATCTGTTTTCCACCCGTTATCATGGTTGTAAGTATGGTTGCCGGTGCAGTGGCCTTTCTGTAATAATTGCTCATAAATGTCCGGGTGATCAGATACATTATTGCCCACACAAAAGAAGGTTGCTGCTGCATCATACTTTTCTAATAGCTCCAGCACATAAGGCGTGGCAACAGGGTGGGGGCCGTCATCAAATGTTATATATACTGCGGGCTCTTCACCTGCAGGCATATCCCATACCATTTGTTCCGGGAAAAATCGTTTTATCCATTTGGGTGTCTTGACCCAATAAGCAGCCATGCTGCAAACCAACGAAAAAAAAATGATTATCTGTAGCGGAGTTATATTTTATCTGTCAGATTTTCCTGTAGCCATCCGCTTCTCCCGTCAGGCAGGCTTACTTCCACCCATCCGGCTTTTTCATCCAGTATCTTCACAGTAGTTCCTTCGGGCACCAGTGCCAATGGTTTTCCTTTGTGCTCTGCATTCATCAGCGGAGCATCGTTTTGCATCACTACTGCCTCATCTGCCTCCTGCGAATTCCTGGCGGCTGAAAATGCCAGCACCAGGAAACAAACACAGATGAATCCTAATATCCCCGGCACTGCAGATGTGAACATAAAGCAAATACTGAACTACCCCACTTTCATGTTCCATGTAGACAGGGAACGGGCGCAGGAAATGGGGCTCTCTCAAAAAGATGTAGCTAATTCCATGCTGGTGGCTTTGTCGTCAAATAACGTGGTTGCGCCGTCATTCTACATCAATCCGGCAAATAACATCAATTACAATGTGGCAATAAAAGTGCCTTACCAGCAACTGAACACACTAAACAGTGTATTGAATACCCCGGTAACACCAAGCAACCCTAATAACAATACGGCATCTCTGGCAGACATGCCAATGTCGGAAACACAGACACTTGGCAACCTGGCAACGGTGGATTTTGAAAACCAATATGATGTCATCAGCCACTATACCGTACAGCGCATTATGGATGTAACTGCAAATGTGGATGGCCGTGACCTGGGATCGGTAACCGATGATATAGAAAAGAAGATGGCAGCAATGGCGGGGCAGCTACCTAAAGGTATGCACTTACACCTTCGCGGGCAGCCGGAAGTAATGAAGAGCACTTTCTCAACATTAGGATGGGGCCTTATACTGTCTGTAGTGCTCGTATACCTGCTGATGGTAATTTTGTTCCAGACGTGGCTGGATCCATTTATCATCCTGTTTGCAGTGCCCGGTGCATTTGTGGGAATATTATGGATGCTGGCCATTACCGGCACTACTATTAACACTGTATCACTTATGGGTTCCATTGTGGCCATAGGCATTGCGGTGTCCAATTCAATATTGCTGGTTAGTTTTGCAAATGAAGTGCGGGTGGAAAAAGGACTGAATGCAGTAGAGGCTGCTCTGGAAGCAGGCAAAACGCGTTTGCGGCCTGTATTGATGACAGCCCTGGCAATGGTGCTGGGCATGATACCCATGTCACTTGGCGCCGGAGCAGGTGGTGAGCAAAACGCCCCCCTGGGCCGTGCAGTTATGGGTGGACTCATTGTAGCAACAGTGGTAACGCTCTTTATAGTGCCTGTCATCTACTCGATACTGAGAAAAAATGCACCATCCCGTAATAAACTGGACGAACAGTTTGCCCTGGAAACCATGCGTTATGATACAATACAAGAGACCCATACCATAGTAATACCTGACGCATCAGTAAACACTAAAGAGCAACATTAATCAAAGAGACTATAAAAGCTAAAAACAAAAAGTTATGAGTATTAGTAATAAAAACAGCACATTGAGGATATGGATCTTTGGCGGATTGATCGCAGTTGTGGCAGCCGGCGGATTCATATACCTGTATATGAAACAACAAACATCGCTTGCCAATGAAACAAAAAGCCGTATAACAGAGGTTAAAAACGGCCCTGTTGTTAAAGTCGTAACAGCTGGAATGTCCGGTGCCGAAAAGGGGCTTGTGCTGATAGGTGAAACCAGGCCATTCCAAACAGTGACTTTATATGCCAAGACCAGCGGGTATATGAATAAGATACTTGTGGACAAAGGCGACAAAGTACATGCAGGCCAGTTGCTCGCTACGATAGTATCGCCGGAAACCGACCAGGCATACAGGGCTGCGGTTGCCGACATGGAAAACAAGAAGAAGATAGCAGACCGTGATAAGGCGCTTGTGAAAAAAGAATACATTTCAAAGGAAGACGCGGAAACATCGGCAACAGCAGTTGCAATGGCAGAGGCGCAGGTACAATCGCTGAAAGAACAAATGGCTTATAAGAATATAATAGCGCCATTTGCCGGTACGATCACTGCACGCTTTGCAGACCCCGGAGCGCTGGTACAGAATGCAACCAGTTCACAGACAAGCGCTCAGCCTGTGGTGACACTATCGCAACTGGATAAGATACGTATCTATGTATACGTATCACAAGGTGATGCAGCATTTTTGCGTGACGGATATCCTGTAACCATTACTATGGCTGAGCGGCCGGACCTGAAGATAAAGTCGAGCGTTACACGTATTGCCGGGGAGCTGGATCCTAAAACAAGAATGATGCTGGCAGAAATAGACCTTACCAATACAAAAGACCCGATCATTCCGGGAAGTTATCTGCAGGTTACTTTCCAGGCGCCTGAGCAAAAAAATATTACTATACCATCTGAATCACTGGTAGTAAGGGGAGGAAAATATTTTGCACCGGTTATCATCGACAGTGTATTGCATTACCAGCCTATCACAGTAGAAAATAACAATGGTGTGCGCGTGTCCATCTTAAGTGGCATCAAAACAGGCGATGTGGTGGGTGTAAATGTAAGTCCTGAACTTCCTGAAGGACAAAAGGTGAGATTACAATTTTAAAATGTGATGTACCACAGTACTTCACCACAACAAACTAATAATATGAAAAATATACTTGTGCCATTATTCCCGGTTTTAATAATATTAAATTCAGGAAACGTATTTGCCCAACAAGCAATTAAAACATTGAATCTGCAAGACTGCATAAATATTGCACTTGACAGGTCAACGGCTGTTTTGAAAGGCAATAACAATATAGCTTTTGCAGGTGCACAAGTCCTGGCGGCATATGGCCAATACCTGCCTAACCTGGTGGCAGGTGGCGGATTAAATTATGGCGCGGGCAATACATTTTATGCATCGGCAGGGCCGGAGCTTGTTAATGCCGGCAGAAGCCAGTATAACTACCAGCTTACAAGCAGCCTTAATTTATTCACGGGTTACTACAACTACTCAACATGGAAATCTGCAAAGCTGAACCAGCAAATGTCTACCCTGACACTGGAACGTGCGAAACAACAAATAGAACTGGATGTGAGCCAGTCTTATTTACAAGTAGTGCTGGATAAGAAGATCGTTGACCTGGACAGCGCCAACCTTTCCACATCATTGAAAAGGGAAGACCAACTGGTAGCACTTACAGATGTGGGCAGGCGGGCCAAAACAGACCTTTACCAGCAACAGGCTCAAACGAGCAGTGATAAACTGTTACTGATAAACGCGCAAAGCAAACTGCAAAACGATAAAATATTACTCTTCCAGAAATTACGGATAGACTCTACCGAAAATTATGTGGTAGCAGACATCCCTATTGAAGACAATGCAAATGCAGCACAGTATGGAAATAAGGAAACACTGGTAAACGAGGCATTGCAGGACCGTGTGGATTTCAGGTCGGCGGTGCTGAATACCCAGTATGCCGATTGGATCATAAAGAAATACCGCAGCGGCTACCTGCCCAGCGTGAGCCTTAATTTAGGGCTGTATAACAACGGGGCATATTTCAATACATTAAGCATAAATGGCAACAATGAGTATCCTAACATTTCGCAGGAAGCAATACCTACGCAACTATACAAATACACTAATGGCATTTTAGGGCTCAATGCAACATGGAATATCTTTGACAGATACTATACCAGGTCGAATGTCGCCACGGCCAAGATATCAGCAGATAATGCAAAAATAGACCTGGAAGACACTAAAATAGGCATAGTAGCGGATGTGAAACAGGCCTATAATGATTATGTGAACGCAGTGCAGCAAATGGAAACCGTAGACAAGGGGTTATTTGCCGCGCAGAAAGCATTTGAAGCCGTAAATGGGCTGTATAAAGAAGGTGCTACTGATTTCATTACCGAGTCTAATGCACAGCTTGTGCTGCTACAGGCTTCCGTAAACAAGATACAGGCATCGGTGAATATGATGCTGCAGAAGAAGGTTATAGATTTTTATGTGGGGACAATAAAATAATAGGCTATGATAAGCCAGTACATGTTTGCTATAATGCCGCCCACAGAACTTGCAAAAAGAATAAATACTGAACGTCAAATTCTTTCAGAAAGATATAGCTGTTTTAAAGCGTTGAAGCCACCTGTACATATCACCTTATGCAACCCATTTTGGACTTCTGACGAAGTAGAATCGGAGATTTTACGAATACAAAATTGGGCCGATTACCAAAAATCTGTTCAGATAGAATTAAAGAATTTCAATTTTTTTCCAAAACCTAAGAATCCAGTGGTTTATATAGATGTGATGGAAAATTCGTATCTAAAAGAATTACACAAAAGTTTCAAAAAAGAGCTGAAAAAATACAAGCATATTGTTCAAGACTCAAAAGGATTTACTCCGCATTTTACAATTGGCTACAGGGATGTTTCACCGGAGATATTTCCAATGGTTGTGAAAGAATATAGTAAACGATTTTTTAGTGGTTCATTCTTGTGTGATAAAATTTATTTCTGGAAACACAATGGCAAATACTGGCAAATACTAAATGAATTTGTGTTGAAGGGAAATATTAAAGAACAGACTGAGCTAACGCTTTTTTAGAGCACTATTTAGTTATTTAGTAAAATAAAAACAGGCTACAAGTTCCTGCCAGCTCTTGGGTGCTGCATCGATGTTTAATGCTGCTGCTATCAGTGCATATACTTCAGCAGGTTTCTTGCCATCTTTCCGCAGGTAGTGTATAGAGGTAGCCCCTTCTGATTTAGAGAGTTTGAGGCCCTTATCATCGTTAATTAACGGGTGATGATAAAAGGTGGTATCAGTGAAGGTATTTTTTTCTAAAAACGATGACAAATATAGCTGTGCCAATGTTGATGGCCAAAGGTCATCGCCACGCACCACAAGATCTGCACCAAAGTGAATATCATCTATTACTGAAATGAGTTGATAGGCAGGAAAGCCATCTTTCTTCCGCACAATAAAATCCGTCATTTCTTTCGGGAATGTTGCCATGACGATACCATCCAATGTTTTTACTGAAATTTCATCTGCGTCATTTGTCCGTATCCTCCAGCTCACATTTTCTGCATCGAGTGGTATGTTTTTTTCCCTGCAAGTGCCGGTATAAATACTATCCGCATTTAGTTTTAACACATCGGCACGCGAACAAGTGCAGGCAAATAAATGGCCGGACTCCCTCAGTTGTTGCAAGGCTTTGTTATATAGATCCATTCTGTGCACCTGCGAATATTGCTGTTCATATTCCTGCATATTTCGCGGGCCTTCGTCCCAGGGTATTTCCAGAAAATTGAGCGTATCAAAAATATCCTGAACACATGCCATGTTGGTCCGTTCACGGTCAAAATCATCAATACGGAGTAATATTTTCGCACCTGTTTTACGGGCAAGGGCAGCGGTAATGGCAAATGAATATATATTACCCAGGTGCAGAAAACCGCTTGGCGTAGGAGCTATCCTTGTTTTATTAAATATGTAAGCAACTTCCATTCTGATATGTTTGGCTGAATGGTTTTATTCTTAATTGGTAAAAGTCATATTTTCCGGTTAAAAACACAAACTATAGGTTAAATCCGGTTTATTTGACTTTTAATTTATTGTTTGCTATTTTTGCAATTACAACTATATCAATGAAACGTAACAACATAAGCATATTATTGGCAGTATTCCTGGTTCTTTTAGCTGCCGGCTCACGGGTCATCAACGCGCAATTGCATGCTCCCAATTTTGTTCCAATTGCTGCCATCAGCTTATTCAGCGGAGCGATCATCAAGGATAAGCGCCTTGCATTTCTTGTACCGTTGCTGGGGCAATTCCTTGCGGATGCATATTTTCAGATGTTTACCCATATACAGGGTTTTTATGATCTCCCCGGCCAGTTGTTCAATTACGGCGCTTTAATTGGTGCAACTGCTCTTGGCATGGGTATGAAACAACCTAAAGTGCTTACTACATTAGCTTTCCTGTTCGGCGCTTCCACCCTTTTCTTCCTGGTTTCCAACTTTGGTTACTTTGTTGGCGGATGGAACGGTTACAGCGTGGCAGGGCTTATAAAAACTTACGTAGATGGTGTACCATTCTTCAAATACACATTAACCGGCGATATGGTTGGTGGTGTACTGCTCTTTGGCGGATATTTCATGGTGCAACAGGCATTGATGAAAAAAGCACAAAAAGTAAACGTATAATTCCAATATTCAAAGATGTTAGAAAACCGCCCGCTAAAGGCGGTTTTCTTATTTTATACCATTTAACCTCCAACCAAGGCTAAAAACTCCTGCTCGGTAAGGATATTCACCGTACCCAGTTTCTTTGCCTTTTCCAGCTTAGAGCCTGCGTCTTCACCTACCACGAGATAGTTGAGTTTACTGCTTACACCACCAAGTATAGAGCCGCCCTTATTTTCCACAATAGTCTCGGCATCACTACGCTTAAAATGGCTTAGTGTACCGGTAAACAGGAATGTTTTACCTGCCAGCTGGCCATCATTTGCCTTTTGCCCTTTATGCTCGTTCTTCATGTTTACGCCTGCCTCACCCAGCATCTCGATGATCCTTTTATTTTCTTTGCGGGCAAAGAAATCGACTACAGATGTAGCTACTTTGGGGCCAATATCTTCGAGCGTAGATAGTTTTTCCACATCCCAATCATAAAAGTCGTGTATGTCCGATACTGCATTGGCAAGTGTCTTGGCTGTTGTTTCGCCTACGTGTCGGATACCGAGGCCATAGATCAGCCTGTTTAGTGGTTGTGTTTTTGATTGCTCAATCGCCTGCTGCAGGTTAGTGATCGACTTCTCACCGAAGCCTTCCAATCCTTTTATCTTATGCCAGTTTATATGGTAAATGCCGGGAATATCTTTAAGAATCTCCAGGTCAAAGAACTTCTGCACATTGGCCGCCCCAAGGCCTCTTATGTCCATGGCATCTTTGCTCACATAATGAATTACACGCTCTACCACCTGTACCGGGCAATTGATATTGATGCAGCGCCATGCAGCCTCATCGGGTTGTTTTTCCAGCTCGCTGCTGCATGCCGGACAATGCTTTGGGAATCTTATTTCTTTCTCTTCACCTGTGCGTAATTCAGTAAGTGGCTTCACTATATACGGGATCACATCTCCTGCCCGCTCTACAAGTACAGTATCCCCAATACGTAAGTCTTTTTCACGAACCACATCTTCATTGAAAAGCGATACAGATGTAACCGTAACACCACCGATATGCACAGGGTCTATCTTGGCAACAGGTGTGATAGCGCCTACCCTGCCCACCTGGAACTCCACTTTACGCAGCTTGCTGGTAGCCTGTCTTGCTTTGAATTTAAACGCCACGGCCCAGCGCGGATGGTGGGATGTTGAACCCATTTTATCCTGCAACGCGAAATCATTGACCTTGATCACCAGGCCATCTACCTCGAAGGCTAAGGTATCACGGCGGGCTTCAAATTCATGACAGTACTTTATAACGTCATCGATGTGCTTAAACACCTTCATATCAGGTGTCGGTGTAGGAAAACCAAGACCATATAATAATTTCAGTGCGTCATAATGTGTACCTAATTCTTTAGGACGGTGAGCACCTTCCTTTAATGTGTAATCACTGATGTGATACAGAATTGAGTTCAGGCCACGTTTGCGCACTTCGGCAGGGTCCAGTATGCGTAGCGTGCCGGACGCTGCATTGCGGGGATTGGCAAGCGGGGAAAGCCCTTCGGCAAGGCGCTGTTTATTAAACGCTTCAAAAACATTTTTATGTATCACAATTTCCCCTCGTATCTCTATCTGTTTTATACCATGTTTCATAAAGGCCGCAGATAACGGGATGGCCTTGATCTGGCGGATATTAGCTGTTACGTCCTCTCCCATTACCCCATCTCCGCGTGTGGCACCACGCGCCAAACTGCCATCATTATAAATCAGGGATATGCCTGCACCATCATACTTTGGCTCCACACAATATTCTATATCATCTGTTCCTGCAAATTCTTGACAACGGCGGTCCCAGTCCGTGAGGTCATCTGCATTATAGGTATTATCGAGGCTGAGCATGGGCACAAGGTGGCTCACCGTAGGGAAACGCTCACTAAGGCCTTGCGCCACCCGCTGCGTGGGCGAATCGGCCGTTACCAATGCAGGATGGGCATCTTCTAAATGCTTCAGTTTTTTGAATAGTGTATCATATTCCACATCGGCCAGTACGGGATCGCTCTGCACGTAATATTTCCAATCGGCATAGATAATAACCTCTCTTAATTCTGCTATTGTTTCTTTCGCTGTAGCAGCATCATGTTTTAGTAAGTGTTTGGCTTGCTCATACAAGCGTTTTTCATCATGAGGTGTGTACATATTGCAAAGTAAGTAGCAATAAAATTACTAACCCAATTGCATAATTTATTTATTTTGTCACCTCAAATGAAAAAAGAATTCAAATCATATACCTCATTTACACGCATTGAGCGTATGGGGTTATTATGTTTATCAGGATTACTTGTTATTCTTTTCATTATCCGGGCTACTATGCATTTATGGGTACAACCGGCGAATGAACCGGGAAATGACAAAAAGCTGGTGGCTGCCTGGGAGAAATTTAAACGTAGTCAACCCGTGGAAAAAACACTGGATTCAAATGGCAACAAGAATGATTTTGAGGATGCTAATGATGACAATGAAACACCGCTACCCAATATTATAGACCTGAATACGGCTGATTCTGCTACACTTGTAAGATTAAAAGGCATAGGGCCGTCAACTGCTGGCAAAATAGTGGCAAGAAGAACTGAGAAGGGGCCTTATACCAGTATAGATCAACTGATGGAAGTCCGCAGTTTTCCCGATGCAACATTTAAAATCTTAAAGGAGCATTTGATAATCAAAAAATAATTATCTATAAATCTTCGATTCAAAATATTTCCTTTTTAGTTGTCTTCAAAAAAATGTTGTAAAATTGCCGATAGAATAATAGTTGTATATAAATAATTTATGGATTTTAAGTATACCGATGCGCAGATTTCTATTGCGGAAATGATCCGTGATTTTGCAAACAAACACATACGTCCTCAAATGATGGAGTGGGACGAAGCACAAAAATTTCCGGTTGATCTTTTTCATAAAATGGGAGAGCTTGGTTTGATGGGTGTGCTTGTGCCAACAGAATATGGCGGCTCCGGACTGGGGTACTTTGAATATGTAACTGTAATAAGTGAGATCGCTAAAGTATGTGGTTCTATAGGCCTTTCGGTAGCGGCACACAACTCACTTTGCACCGGGCACATCATGTATTTCGGGAATGAGGAGCAGAAAAGAAAATACCTGCCCAAACTGGCCGGCGGCGAATGGATAGGTGCATGGGCACTTACTGAAGCCAATACCGGTAGTGACTCAGGCAATATGCGTTGTACTGCTACAAAAGATGGCGACCATTGGGTATTGAACGGAACCAAGAACTGGATCACGCATGGCATCAGCGGCAATGTGGCTGTAGTACTTGCACGCACCGGCGAACCAAGAGCAAAAAATAACAGCACAGCGTTTATTATAGAACGTGGTACACCGGGTTTTGCAGCAGGTAAAAAAGAGAATAAACTGGGCATGCGCGCCAGTGAAACTGCGGAACTTATTTTTGATAATTGCCGTATCCCGGACACGCAAAGAATGGGCATTGTGGGTGATGGTTTCCACCAGGCAATGAAGGTGCTCGATGGTGGACGTATTTCTATCGCGGCACTGGCATTAGGTATTGCAAAGGGTGCGTATGAAGCATCTCTGAAATATTCAAAAGAGCGTAACCAATTTGACCAGCCGATCTCTAATTTTCAGGCTATCGCTTTTAAACTGGCGGATATGGCTACACAAATAGAGGCGGCTGAGCTGCTGATATACCAGGCATCGGACATGAAAAACCGGGGCATGAAAATGAGTAAAGAATCGGCAATGGCAAAGTACTACGCATCTGAAGCTTCTGTGCGCATATCTACCGATGCTGTACAGATATTTGGCGGGTATGGTTATACCAAGGATTTCCCGGTTGAAAAATATTACCGTGACAGCAAACTCTGTACGATTGGTGAAGGCACCTCTGAGATACAAAAACTGGTGATATCAAGAGATATCCTTAAATAATGACCAATCTCAACTAACACTTACAAAAACGGGGCTATTCCCGTTTTTTTTATTTACAATACATTCATCTTTACATAGCTTTGTAAGGAATAAATCAATAGCATTGTATATAAAATCGATACTTCTTATTCTTTTGATTTTGGGAACTGTGGGCAATTCTTACGGGCAGGAGATCTCTTTCAAGGACACTATTATTGCTTACAACAACAGAAGAATGAAAGTGAATAAAGTGGGGATGGAAGTCTTATGCACATGGGGTATTGCAAATATAGCCGATGGCGGTATAGGTTACTTTACGGCAAAGCAGGACCAATGGAAGTATTTCCATGAAATGAACGCTTTATGGGGTGTAGTAAATACGGGAATAGCTGCACTAAGCCTGGCTAATGGCAGGAAAGAAAGAGAGGAAAGACTGAATGCGCAACAGTCGTATGACGTTTATAAAAAATCAAAGAGAATATACCTGGTCAATGCCGGGCTTGACCTGGTGTATATGGCTACAGGGGTTGTGCTCACCAAATATGGAGAAAACACAAAAAGCAACGCCGCTATATTCACAGGCTTTGGCAAATCAATTGTGATACAGGGGGCATTCCTCTTCATTTTTGACAACTTTATGTATACCACACATGGCCGCTATGATGGTAAGTGGCGCCAGATCATAAATGAGATAAATGTAAGCAGTAATGGAATAGGTATAAGGCACAATTTTAAATAATGGTAAATGGTTAATGACCAATTATTAAAAAGCTAACAGGTATGCGTAATTAACCATTAATAATTTACCATTAACCATTATTACAGCAGCATATTATCAATCAGCCTTATCTCGCCAATTTTGGCAGCTATTAAAGCGATCATTGGGATGTTTCCATTATAATCCTCCAGCAAAGTAAGATCCCTTGCATCTGCAATGGCAATATAGTCCGGCTCAAAACCTTTTGCAGTAAGCAGATCCTCACATTCCTTTTTCACAATGGCGAAGTCGCTGATATTTTGTTTTGACTGGATAGAAACAAGGCATTGGTATATGAGTCCGGCAACTGCTCTTTGAGGCTCTGAAAGCCTCCTGTTGCGCGAGCTCATTGCCAGTCCATCTGATTCACGGATTGTCTTGCAAAAGATAATGTTTAAATTTTCAAGGCCCATCCTAGCAGCCAGTTTCCTGATCACCATGCATTGCTGGTAATCTTTTTGACCCAGGTACAGCTCATTCGGCCCGATTATCTCCAATAAACGCCCCACAACCTGCCCTACCCCTTTGAAATGCCCCGGCCGTTTGGCCCCTTCAAGTATGGTATCCAGATACCCAAAATCGTACGTCCTGGTATGAGATTCGCCTCCCGGATAGATCTCCTCAACATCAGGCAGGAAAAGCACACCACAGCCTGCATTTAGCAATAATTCTATATCCGCATCAATAGAAACAGGATATTTTTCAAGGTCTCTTTTATCGTTGAACTGAGTTGGGTTGACAAAAATGCTGCAAACTGGCAACATATTGCTTTCTTTTGCCTTTTGAATCAATGATATATGCCCGGCATGAAGCGCCCCCATAGTAGGAATAAAGCCAATTTTATCACCTTTTGCAGCCTGTAAAGATAAATATGATTTTATTTCATTAATCTTTTTAAAGATAACCATATAACTATTTTAGGTTTCGAGGGTGCAAAGTACGGTTGGAATTCAATATTTTCGTAA
>Ga0364860_10867_pt2 | contig 13529 bp, 8 predicted proteins | sample ExccelAu500001D4_FD_206916 | JGI IMG/M metagenome (GOLD analysis project Ga0364860, IMG submission 206916) | Enriched cells from Trout Bog Lake Hypolimnion, Wisconsin, USA - BchlTB.Aug20.5000.01 .D4 | ecosystem: Environmental > Aquatic > Freshwater > Lake > Hypolimnion/Profundal zone | place: USA... | reverse complement strand
AATTAATATTTCAGGGGAACTGATTTGTTTCAATGAAGAAGATTTAATTCAATAAAAGCAAGAAAGATTAAAAGAAATAAAAAATGCAGAAACTCCCGCAACCTGATTGTATATAATTTCATAATTTTCTGTTTAAGAGTTTCGTTTTAAGATGCCATTTTTAATATACAATATCATCGAAAAAACCAAAATGAGAAGCTCTTTTTCCTCGATAATCATCAAAGAAAATACCCTGATTTCCCCGTGTTTCCACCCTTATTGTGAACATTTTCAATATTTTAGCTTTTATTTTAAAATTTTCTTCATTTCTAAGAACATTCTGTCTGTATAATTGCATAGTTTCAGCAGCAACTCATTAATTGTAATTTTCAGATATTGGTATTTTAATATCTATTATTTCCCTTCTTTATTATTTTCTGTGTACAACCTGGCTAATTCTTCTTCTTTTCTTTTTAATGCCATGTTCAGCTCAACCTTTTTATTAAACTGTGTGGCGGTTTTAATGCCAGTTTTAAGCTTCAAAATCTCTTTCTGGAGCTGATCCAACTTCACATTATATTCAACCAATTCTGACAAAGTTTTAGTAGCCATACCGGTTAGCTGAGCTATCTGGATACAAAAATCACGGTATACAGCATCAAGGCTAATTTTCAAATTAAACCCGATTGTAGTTATCTCTGGGTTGAACCAGTCCGATTTAAAGGTCCAGTCGATAACAGCATTATTTTCATTTACAGGATGTGCATGTTTAACAGAAGTTGATAGGTAAACAGATCCATCATGTTCTATGATAAATATGATAAAATAGGGGCTTACCTTATCAATAATATTCAATACTGGCTGAATTTCAATCTTCTTCTTTAGTTCCAATTTTATAACCTGAATCTCCATAATTTCCTGAAACGGGAGATTTACTGTATCAGATGAAAGTTTATTAACCCAGGTAATCCTGAATACCAGTTCCGTAAATAATTTTTTTTGTTTACCAGTAGTATACTTATCAAAAGTGTTTTTGGGTATAACAGAATTAACTTTTGTAGAATATGGCAGGTTAAACATATCCATTTACCTAACTATTAAAAAAGAAATCAGCTTGAAATCTTCAATACCCTTAAACTTTTCCTTTAAAGTGGTAGTTCCTCCTGCTTTAAACAAACTCAGGACATGCTTTTCTTCTTCTGTTTGCAGTATAGAACCAATACCCTGTTTTAATAATAATGAATAGGAATCCATTTTATGGTATTCATCTGTTTCAATACTTAAATCCCTGCAGAGCTCTGCCAATGGTTCTGTCTTACCTTTGCAAAACATCCGCATGACATCTAATATTTTTTTTGATTCTACATGGTTAAGGTAAATGTCCCCGGCTTTTTTGATATACACCAGATAATAAGGATGCAACCGGTTTAGCTTATTAATATTGACATTTGTGTTAACGTTTTTTAACACAAACACAACCCCAGGTTGTAAATCGTCTGTTGATTGAACAACAGCATGAAGCCCTTCCGGTATATTTTTAAGTTCCCCGTAACTTTTAATAAAATTGGTAAGATCTACCCGGAAATCGTTTAACCCAAGGTCTGTTATACTTACACCCTCCCGCAAGTCTTCCAAATCAATCACTTCTTCCTGTAGTTTTTGTAACTGAATTTTCCGGTATTCTAAATCTTTTTCTTCGGTATTCAAAATATTATCATCACCGGTACTGGCCATATTACTAATCAACATCCTGCTTTCTACCCGCTGTTTCAAATTAATGTATGCGTCCAGTGTTACGTCCGGCCAAAAATTTACCAGGGTAATGCTTTCATTTTTCGACCCTATCCGATCAATACGTCCAAAACGCTGAATGATTCTAACGGGGTTCCAATGTATATCATAGTTTATCAGGTAATCACAATCCTGAAGATTCTGTCCTTCAGAAATACAATCTGTTGCTATTAAAAGTTCTATGGAATCGTTTATACTGGGGTATAACTGAGCTTTCCCCTTAGACAATGGAGAAAAGCAGGTAAGCATTGCATTTAAGTCAGCGGGTATTTTTTTTGAAGTACTAATTTTTCTGGAACCAGTAATCAAAGCTGTATTTACACTGAACTTTTCTTTAAAATGACCTTGAATATGTTCATACAAGTAATTGGCTGTATCTGCAAACGCTGTAAAAACAATAGCTTTCCGGTTACCTGCATTGAATGGTTCATTTACTTTTTTCTCTAAAAGTGTAATAAGTTGCTGTAGTTTATAATCCTTATCACCCCTAATATCTACAATATCACCCCATAAATTATGGAGCAATACTAAATCTTCTTTGAGATCCTCCTCCCATTTTCTGGTATCAATATCGGCTATATGGACCTTCACCTTCTTACCGATAACATTTTCCTCATCCCCCCAATCTGCTTCCCAATCAAACTCTTCATCATTAATTTTCGCTTGTATACCTTCATATTCTCCCTTCGGACCATCTGCAATTGTCTTAATTGCCTGTTCTATTAATGTAATAATACCTTCTAATGTGAGCCTAAATGAATCCACTGAACTTTCTAACCGCTTCAGTAAATTAATACGCATTAAAACCTGTAGGCTCTTTTCCCTGTCCAGTTGTGAAAATTTACCCGTCTTTACAGTTTTATCATATAAATCAGCATATAATTTAATTTTACTGGGGAGTATATAATTAAGTGGGGAATAAACTGAAAGGTTTAACCTGGTTAATAATTCAGCAATCTCAACATAATTTATTTCGAAATCCTTGGTTAAAGGGCTTTGAATAGCGACAGGTTTATTTCTTTCCGGAAACTTTCCGATTGCAGTAGTGTCATAATAAGTAGTAATATGCTTCCTTGACCTGGCAATAGTCAGTGAATCCAGAATTTCAAAAAAATCAAAATCCAGCATACCCAACAGTTTTTCAGTTGTTCTTTCTGCTGTGTCATATTTACTCCATACATTAAAAGCCTGCTGAGCCCTCCGGAATACAATATCAATGCTTTTATCAGTATTTAATTTACTGTCGATATTTGCCGCTTCTCCTTCATAAGCTAAGGCTAACTGGTTTCGCAGATCGTTAAACCTGTTATTTACAGGTGTTGCAGAAAGCATCAGCACTTTGGTTTCAATACCATCCTTTATCACCTTACGAAGCAACCTCTGATATCTGTTTTCCTTTCCCTCAATGGTACTGTTATTTCTGAAATTATGTGATTCATCAATCACAATAAGTCCATAATTACCCCAGTTTACAGATTCCAGGTTCCTACCATTGCTTGTGCCCCTATCTCTTGAAAGATCCGTGTGGAATAAAACATCATACCGAAAACGGTCACCGGATAAAAAATTATTTAAATCATTATGCCGGTATGTATTCCAGTTTGCCTCCAGTTTTTTGGGGCAAAGAACCAGAACATCTTTATTCCGCATTTCATAGTATTTGATAATACCCAAGGCAGAGAAGGTTTTACCCAACCCAACACTATCAGCCAAAATACATCCTTTATATTTTTCAAGTTTATTAATTGCACCAATCACAGCATCTTTCTGGAAATTATAGAGTTTATTCCATACTACTGAATCCTTAAACCCAATCTGGTCATTGGGCAGGTTATCCAATGATATTTCCTTTAAAAAGTCGTTGAATATATTATATAAGGTAATGAAGTAAATGAATTCAGGACTGTTTTCTTTATACGCACTTTCAAAATAGTCCTGCACTTTTTGTGTTACATTTATTAGGTCTTCTTCATTTTCCCAGATTTGATTGAACCAATCCAGAAAAGCATTACTCTCGGGGTAATCTGATTTCTGAATCAAAGTAGGAAAACCTTTTTTAAGGGTAATACCCAGATCAGAAGAAGTAAAACTGCTAACATTGGTGTAAGCAAACTCTTCCAGGTTAGGATTTTTTACATGGATTATACCATTGATTGGAAAATTATGGTGCTTATTGGACTTAAAAACAACTTTATTCCTTACCCATTTGGAACATTCATGAGCGATAGCTCTTTGATTCAGCTGATTTTTTAATCTTAGTTCAAATTCCCCACCACATAATTCTGTTTCCTTATATATATGGGGTATGTAAAACAGAGGAATGTCCTTATTAAAATTTTCTTCAATAAAGGTGGGTGAACTGAATATGAAACGAAGTTCATCAATGCTGCCTAACTCTTTTTTCAGGGCTTCATAGGCGTAAATAGAAAAAGAAGAAGCAGCAATACTCATTTTACTACCCTTCCGGATGCTTTCCTTTAAATCATCCCCTAATCGGCTATTTACGTTATCTATCAGCTTCATATATTACTATTTTAGCTGTACTATTTCTAACAGTTTCTGATAGCTGCTTACTTTCTCAAATTTAACTTCATTCCCGCTTATTTCTTTAAAGTGTTCGGTAGCACAATGGATTTTTAAACGTTCTATCTCTCGCAAATCCATATCTGAATCTGTTCCTTTCGTTTCTGTCACAAAATATATATGGCGTACTTTATCCTTATCAAATACAATAGCCCAGTCTGGGCTGTATCTTGCTACCGGAGTAGAGATATAAAAACTTTTAGGCATTTTAGCATACACCACAACTTCGGTACTGTTTTCCAGTTCCTTAGCGAAATCGGACTCAATCTTTGAATCAGATGTCAGGTAATCGTAAATATGCTTCTTCAGCAGTTCAGAGTTCCTTAAAGCATTTTTATCATTGGTAAATACGGTTTTAGCATCATGCCGTTCTTCGGTCTTGTGATAAACAATATTGTTAATAATCAGGCTGGCTTTAACATCATTTATCAATTTACTGCACTTCGCAATAAACTCTTCCGGATTTTTACGCAACAGCAGGAACTTCTCTTCCTTTATGGCTTTTAGAATGGCTACAATTGTATGCCTGGTTAAATGCGTAAGAACTTCTATTTCCCCAACAATGTCATATACAGTATTTGTATATATATCGGATTTTAATTTTTCATTGTGCCCCGGACCTTCTTTCATAAGATAACCGGCTTTCATTTCTTCAGCTGTTCCATCCTCTAATTCACCAACCCTAACCTCATATCTTCTGTCGGTGATATTTAACTGGGCATTGATTCGAATTTTACTGTCATAGATCAGCTTATCAGTATCAAACTTTACTTCATAAATGGTCTTAATATTGATTTTTTCCCAAAGTGCCTGGAATTCCTTTTTCCTGAAGTTATTATTAGTATTAAGAATAATAGTTTGTCGGGCATCTTCAGGTTTAAATGCTTCACCTGTATACACTGATCTGAGCATTTTAGCTACAGAAACCCTGTATGGCTCCAGATTATCCGGTAAAGGCATTTTGTTTTGTTCAATGATTTCCCTTCCTGCTACAGTTACTTTATCATTGTCATCAATTATATCATGCTTTAGTAACAGTCTATAGATTTTTTTTCCGTCTTCTTCTGTCAAACGGTGTTCCTCTTCTTTTTCATTTTTCACAATTTTACCAATGAAAAATGCCACTTCTACTTTTTGAGGACGGTCTTTAAGTGTGGCTGCAATTTCGTTTTGTAAGCCTTTGGCGAAAGTCTCATAGCTTTCTGACGCAATAACTGTAAGCTTATTTATTTCATGAACCTGGTCACCAACAGCATCAAAATCCAACCGGTTCCCATTTTTGTTCACACATAAACGCATTCCTCTACCTACTTCCTGCCGTCTCCTTGTCTGGCTTCCACTTTCTGCATTCTTCAGAGCACATATCTGGAACACATTAGGATTATCCCAACCCTCTTTTAAAGCAGAATGGGAAAAAATAAACCTTGTTGGCTCTTCAAAACTTAACAATCGTTCCTTGTCCTTCATGATCAGGTCATATGCGGAAATATCATCCGATTCATCACTTCCCCTTTTCACAGAAGGATCTACAAACTTGTTTTTTTTATCAATGGAGAAATAACCTTCATGCACCCGATGTGAATCATCCCGGTTCAAATAATCAATATAGTTATTAGGCATATAGCCTTTATGCACTTTGCCTGGGTCTGATTCCCGCAGAAAATCATTGTACTCCTGCTTAAAAAGATCTAAAAAATCATTCCGGACAGTATTATATTCTTCTTCAAAAAGCCTGGCATATTCCCCTAATAAAGGTTCGCCAGATTCATCATAAATCCGGTATTTTTCCACAGCATCTATAAAAAATAAGGAAAGGACTTTAATACCTTTATCAAACAGTTGCCTTTCCTTTTGCAAGTGCGACATGATACATTCTCTTATTTGTACCCGTCTGAAGGCATTTTCATCCTTATCATTCAGTATATCGCCTGGCTTAATATCCTGGCCGCCTACAACAATTTTATTTAAGTATCCGTTTATCTCAGTTATTACATGGTTTTTGTATGCTGGCAGATTACCGGAAAGCTCATAGAGATTTGCTCCTTCAGTTAATTTTGAACGAACTTTTTTAACCCCATCAGCTGCTCTTTTTTCAAATTCAACTACTGCATAGGGTGGTTTAGTTGTACTCAGGCTGATTTGCTCCAGGTAAAGGTAACCGGTAGTTCCTGTTGAACCCTTTAAATTAATCCCTTTAACCTGTATCTTCTTTACCAATCGTTTATTATATGCATCCAGAGCATCCAATCGATATACCTTATTGTAATCCACTTTATGGGTTGCTGAATACCGCAACGTAATTAACGGATTAAAATCCTGCATACTTTTCAGGGTTTTCTCTCCGTCTACTGACTGTGGCTCATCGATTATTAGAATAGGATTGGTTTGTGCAATGATATCAATGGGTTTTCTTGTGCCAAAATGGTCGAGTTCCTGATATATTCTTCTTGCATCAGCACCACTGGAATTAAATGCCTGTGTATTAATAATCATAACACTAATTCGGCTGTCAGATGCAAAGTTCTCAATATCCTGTGGCTTACTGGAATTATAAATAAAGGGGTTTATTTTATGACCATAAAGTTCCTGAAAATGGTCCTGTGTTACTTCAAAAGATTTAAATACTCCTTCACGTATGGCAATGCTTGGAACGATAACAATGTACTTACTCCAACCATAATATTTATGTAATTCATACATTGTTCGGATATAAGTATAGGTTTTACCTGTACCTGTTTCCATTTCAATGGTAAGGTTATAACCTAATTTAACACCCTTAGGTCTTTCAATATCCTGACTTTCGTGTAAATCATTCTGTTTCTGAACCAGCTGAATATTTTTTAGTATTAAAGTTTCTGGAAGTCGGATAGGGCTATTACGATAACCTATCTCCTCTAATACTTCTGATTCAAAACTTAGTGTAAGAACACCTCCAGCAGCAGCTTGTTTTGCTTTTTTAATAAGCTCCTTACTACGTTCCAGCGTAAAACGATTGGTTTTAAGGGGTTGTCCATCAAAACAATCCACCACAGCTTTTACAGCGTCTATCTGAAATTGTTGTTCTTTGAATTGTAGTTTCACTTATTTCTATGGTTAATTAGTTCAAGAATCCGATTACCGGCTTCAGTTATATAATAGGTTTGGTTAGGATTTGTCTTTCCCATGGGAAATTCCATGGAAACCCACCCTGCAGCTATGATCGGATCAAGATATTTTGACCGGGTTTTGCTTTGGTTGCTTAAGTTCATTTTCTCAAATAATTCACTTCGCTTCATACTGACTTTTAAGATCTGAAGCATTTCCGGAACTCTATCGTGCATTGCTTTACGGATAATCTCTATAGCCTGCTGTCCAGCTCCGTTACCAGCTCCGTTACCAGCTCCGTTACCAGCTCCGTTACTGTAGGCAATTATTTTCTGTAAATCATTGAAAATAAGTAATTTGTCTCCGTTACTAACTTGGTTATCTATATCTTCATGGGCCCTTATTGTAACCAAAACATAGGTACTAGCTTCATCAGTATCAATAATAGGATCTGGTGAACCATTATCGGCCATAGCCCGATAAATAGTGGGAAATCCGGTCCCACGCCCTTCTGTTAAATGTAATTCTTTCAGGAAATCACCAATACGCCTATTCCGATATTCCCGCGCTACTATCCGCCTTTGAGTTTTTAGGATATACGCATTAACAGGTGGCACCGGCCCTGGATAACTTAATATTTCAATTTTATCGGGCCAGACCTGAACCTCAATAGGATTACCCAATTCATAGCTTTTGTGATACACAGCATTTGATAGTACTTCTTCTACTGCTGCGAAAGGGAAATTATAAAACCGCTCAGACTCTGCATTTCCAGCATGCTTCACTACATGTTCTACAATAATATTTGCTTGTAAAAACGAAAAAACATCTCTCAATTGCTTTTGAAGAGGACCTTTAAAATAAAGCTCCTTAAAGTTGTTGCCAGAACCATCCTCGTGCCATACCAGTTCAATCCATACCCTGTTAAAAAACCGCTCAGGAGCCTTGCAGAAAAAAAGCAGCCCCACGTTTACAGGTCGAATGTCTTCATTAACACCTTTTGCAATTAACATAGTACGACATAAATCCTCAAATGACATATATTGGCTTTCATCTAATAATGAACTTTTCACTTCCTGTAGATACGCCTGAATAAGCCCAAGATCAAGGTCCTGAATTGTGCATCGGTTATTGATACGATCATCAAAGGGAATGCGAGCAGTAAGTTCCTGCAAGCTTTTTAATATTTCGGCACGTGCAATAACACTATTTGATCCTATTCTAACATAAGGTTCTCTTAATGAACCATTTCCCAATGAAGTGGGTGCTGTATATACCCTGTTATCACCAGCTGGGCACCATAATACCAGAATATGCTTCCCCTGAATTAAATAAGGCTGGGTAATAGGAAAATAGTTAGGTTGCATTTTATAGCCTAACTCCAAAATCTTTTTTTGGATGGCATCAATCTGATTCTGATGAAGACCAGCAGGTGGAAAAACGAGTTGCCCATCTTGCTCAGCCACACCAATAATAATATAACCGCCACCCCAATTATGTAAATCATTAGCAAAAGCACACATAGCATGTATTACATCTTCGGGATTCCAGCCTTGCTTAAACTCCAGCCGTTCCCACTCAATAGTATTGCCATGAATGAGTGCTTCAATATTTACGGGTAGTGCCATATTAAATCACTTTCATTTCAGTATCCGGGCTAAGTTGTTTAAGCAACTGCTTCACATTGGTTTTAGCAGTATCGTTTATAAAACCGTTATCCCGAAAAACGATGCGTAAAGGTGCTTCTTTAGCTATTATTTTAGCAAATTCCTCATCAATACCTTTATCAAAACAGGCAATAAGCGAATTTTGAGCCACTTTGAATACCTGTTTACCAGCTATAGAAACCTGTTCTATTTTGTGAGATAAAGGGATACCCCAATCCAGCATTACCTGGGCTAATAAATCATCAGCAGTTCTGTCAGGTTTAACATTGTCCGCAAAGAGGTCCAGGGCTTCCTGTTTATAATCCTGTGGCTTATAATATACATCCTGCATATTACTGCTATCCAGACGGTATACCCGGAAGCCATAATCAATGTCTGCACCAGTTTCTTCTTTGATCTTTTTGGCTGCTCTACGAATACGTTCTTTACCTATTTCACAAATGTTTTTGTAGCCTGCCTTAAATGCTTCGCTTTTTTCATCGGTGGCTTCTGGTACTTGCACCATTATAAATTTACGGTTACCACCATCTTCTGCATTAAGTTGCATTACTGCGTGGGCTGTGGTGGCTGAACCAGAAAAGAAATCGAGGATTATGTCATTATCCTTAATGCCTGCAACGTTTAATAAATAAACAATTAAATCTTTGGGTTTTGCAAAGTCGAATGGGATTTGTAAGTCTTGTAATTCTTTTGAACTATGTCTATTTTCGTATTTTAATATTAAATCATTGGGAACTTGTCCTTCATCTTGCCTGTCATTCAACCAAATTTTGGTATAAATATTCCATTTTGATTTATTGCCATTGGAATCAATTAAAATACCATTATTTGTTTCTTTAAATAGGACATTCCCTTTTGATAGTTCTTCTAAAAGTTTGGGTTTAGTCCATCGCCATCTTCCGTCACCTGTCCTCATTATTTCATCTTGGATTGAACAAGGTGGAAGAACTTTTGAGCCATCTGGACATTCAATAAAGTATTTTTGGTTTGGACGTAAATCTTTTAAAGATGCTTGATACAATCCCATTGTTCTATATTTTTCACCTTTCCTTTCACCTTCTGTTTCAACTTGTGTATAAACTTTCTTTATTAGTTCTTCATCCATCTCAACTTTAAAACCTTCAAGTTTAGAAATATCTTTGGCATAGACTAAAATATATTCAACATTAGGCGAAAAAAAACTACCAGTATTGCCACCACTTTTAGCCAGTCTTACACATATACCTGCTCTATTAATTTCACCAAACACTTCATTGGTCAATGAAATCAGATTAGAGACTTCATCTGGACCAATTGAAATAAATATTATACCCTCATCATTTAAAAGAGTTCTCGATAATTTCAATCTGGGATAAATCATAGATAACCAATCGCTGTGGTATCTACCACTTGTTTCTGGGTTAGTAACTAAGCGTTGGTTGTATTCGTCCTTGATAGCATTTTCCTGTTCATATTCGGCTTTGTCTTGTGTAAAATTATCTTTATATACAAAGTCGTTACCTGTATTGTAGGGGGGGTCTATATATATCATTTTTACCTTGCCCAAATAGCTTTCTTGCAATAGTTTTAATACTTCTAAATTATCACCTTCTATATATAAGTTTTGGGTGGCATCAAAATCTACACTGTCTGCTTTTATGGGGCGTAAAGTTTTTGTAGTAGGTAGGTTGGCTGTTACAATAGCTTCTCGTTTACCAGCCCATTCAAGGCGGTAACGTTCTTTATTTCCTTCAACAACATTATAATTCAACTCTTGCCTCAAAAGATCAAAATCAATAGCTTTCCCATTTGCAGTTTCTGTCACACAACTGGGGAATAAAGCAGCAAGCTTTTCAATATTTTCATTGACAATGTCCGGTGAAGTGAGGTCTAGTTTATCTTCCATATTATAAATCTCAATTTTTCTTTTCTATTATTCAAAATTAAGAATAAAATCTAGAAATAAATATTTTATAAATGATTGAATTTGAGTATATAATGTAGAATATGTAATCAACTGGTGTACCACGCATTTCATTCCATAACCGTTGTCCTACTACTGTCATCTGGCTCCTCATCCATTCCTCAGGTACTTTGGTAACATCCATGGCTGTGTGAATACCATTACGCTTTAATAAAGCTGCATACTGTCTGCAAATACCCCAAATATCTTCTACTCCTGTAAATAGCAGCATCTCATATACCAGCTCCTGGTTGGCTGCATAAAAAACACATAACCTCTTATATTTCTTCTTGGCATAACAATTCGCCATTTTAGCCAAGGTTTTAGTTGTAGCAATACCTACACATACAGGTAAGCCAATATTATGTTGTATGGATTTTTCAGTTATTAGACCTGGACCAAAACGGTAAATTAATCTTTGGTTGTTATCAAAGATCGTAATAACCAGAATTGAAACCAAATCATAACTAAACGCGACTATTAATTTCGTTATTTGAGAAAAATTTTAAGCAATTTCATTTTTACCGATTTAGAAATAAAATAATCATTTATCTTTTTAAACACTGGCTAATAAAACCTTAAAGTAAATAAAAAAAACACCTACCTATTTCAGTGTAAGTGAATTACACAAGCTTAAGAATCGGAATGCCAAAGCTGATAAATATTTAGTATTGTTCTTTGTTCGCATATCGCAAACAAAGAAAATTGTTGAATATTTGTGCTATGAGATCACACAATGGTATGTACCCGCAGGACGTAGTTATATTATTGAAAATTCTGGTAATGGATATTATCAATTGGCAATACACAGACCTTTCGGCATCTTAATCGATCAGTATTTCGGAAATATCCGAATCGTTGAATCGTAGCCATATGGCAGGATTGATCGATGAAAGCCGAAGAAAAGTATACAGAAAGTCCTTAATGGAGTTTATAGAATTCGGGCTCCATTATGTATTTCCGCAAACACCAGGCACTATGGCCACTGGTACTGCTACTTCATATTCACACTCATTTTATAAATCCCGTTCTGTAAGTGAGCTTAATTATGTTTGGACAGTTTGTGGGAGGGGTCACTGTTTCATTATATGCTGACAGGTCTTTTAACGAAGTTCGCCCGACAGATGATGTAGATATAGTAATAGAATTGCTGCATAACTTTTAGGACAAATTTAATGTTTGATTTTGTAAATTATACCAGAATATATCCGATAAATAATGATTTTACATTTAGCAATCTCAGCTTATTTTTAGGTTATGAAATCTTACTTCTTCACCCTTCTCATTATCCTTTTTCCCTTCGGCATTTTTGCCCAAATCGCTTTTGATGCCATTCATTCCGATGCGGTTTTATATGATAAAAGAGTGCAGACAGATCATCGGATGAAAGAAAACCTAATTCATGCAACCTTTAGTATGCCGCTGGATTCCAATTCAGAAGATCAGTACAAAGAAGCCTGCTGGGCTGTATCACAATACCTGCTTAAAAGTGATATTATCCATAGAGGATTTACTAATTTACTGCAGCAGTTCAATACCCTGGAAACTGCTACCAAAAGAGCTGCCCTGGAAGCCATTTATGCAACCAGTCCGGATGCATTTCAACCCGAAATTGCAGCATTGATCCAATCAGAAACAGTACCCAAATTATTTGCTATGGAAATGGTGTACCTGTTAATAACTGATGCTTCAGATGCTGCTAAAACAAAATTTCGCAACCTGATTGATCAAAAATTCAGCTCAGGAAATAGTATCCTGATTGGGGAACTGATAAAATACCTGAATGCTTATCCCGGTAATGCAACTATGCCATTACCACCCGTTAATGATTTATTTCAGCAGGAATCTGCCAACCATATCAAAACCATTTATTCTTTTCAGCGGCAGAACAGGAATTATCCGGGTATTGCCATTGTACAACTGGAAGATGGCCATTTTGCCCGCGACCAACAAGGTAAACTGATAATGGTGGAACAACTGGCCAGGTCGGCCTCTAACCTGCCTTATTTCTTAACCGATGGCAGTACCCCGCAGGGCATTTTCCGCATCCATGGAACAGAAATTTCCCGCAACCTGCTAATCGGCCCTACACCCAACATTCAAATGGTTATGCCTTTTGAAGACGATTTTATTTTCTGGAATCATTTACAAGTTCTTGAAGATACCCTGCAAAATTATCTGCAATTACTGCCGGCTTCCTGGCAGCAATACCCTCCTATCAGAGAAGCTTTTTATGCCGGTAAAGCTGGCCGGTCTGAAATCATTGCCCATGGCACTACGATTGATCCGGATTATTATAAAGGGATGCCCTTCTACCCCCTCACCCCCACCATGGGTTGTTTATGTGCCCGGGAAAACTGGAATATTTTTAATGGTAAACTGCTGGAAAGTGACCAGTACCGGCTGGTATCTGCCTTTCTGCAAACCCCGGAAACCAGCGGATTATTATTAGTAATTAACCTGAATAATGCACAAAAAGCAGT
>Ga0364860_10893_pt1 | contig 13530 bp, 10 predicted proteins | sample ExccelAu500001D4_FD_206916 | JGI IMG/M metagenome (GOLD analysis project Ga0364860, IMG submission 206916) | Enriched cells from Trout Bog Lake Hypolimnion, Wisconsin, USA - BchlTB.Aug20.5000.01 .D4 | ecosystem: Environmental > Aquatic > Freshwater > Lake > Hypolimnion/Profundal zone | place: USA... | reverse complement strand
ACTTCTTTGTCGGAACCTATACTGCTGGGGGAAGCGAGGGCATTTATTCATTTAGTCTTAATCCGGCGACTGGGAAACTCCTAAATTGCGGACTGTCTGCCAAATCAAATAATGCCTCTTTTCTTGCCTTATCCTCCAATAAAAAGTTCCTTTTAGCGGTTAATGAAACTAAAGATGAACATAACCGCAATATGGGCTATATTGAATCTTTTTTGATAAACAAGAAAGAGCATCGGCTGTCTCCAGTAAATAAGGTTTCAAGTGGCGGTGCTGATCCTTGTTTTGTTTCAGCAAACCAGTCCAATTATGTTCTTGCAGCAAACTATAGCGGAGGAAATATTGCCCTTTTCCGGTTGGGTGATTCGGGAAAACTCAGTGAATCTGTTGATATTCAGCATCATTCTGGTCATGGACTCAATAAGGAAAGGCAGATGGAACCGCACGTACATAGTGCGTATTTTGAGCCATTTACAAACCGGGTTTTTGTTTCTGACCTGGGGACGGATCAGGTTTCGGTATATTTGTTCGACGACGCGAGCTCAAAGCTTATAAAAGCTCCTTTCCCTGCAATCAATATTGCTCCCGGAAGTGGTCCGCGTCATCTTGCATTTTACCCGAAAATGAAAATAGTTTATGTGATTAATGAGCTTTCAAATGACATTTCGGTCGTGTCTTTGGAAAAAGATGGGAGTTTCGGGATTTTACAGACAATTTCAACCCTTCCATCCGGAAATGATAAGCCAAGTTATTGTGCAGATATTCATATAACTAAAGATGGAAGATTTTTATATGCTTCGAATCGCGGATTTAATTCCATTGCTATTTTTTCAGTTGATCAGACAACCGGGAAAATTACCTTGGTCGGACAAGAGTCAACGCGGGGCGACTTTCCCCGGAATTTCACTTTATCTCCCAACGAAGATTTTTTGCTCGTTGCCAACCAGAATTCCCAGGATATTGTATCATTCAGGCGCGACGAGAAAACCGGTAAACTTCAGTTTGCCGATCAGGTTAAAGCTTTTAAACCGGTTTGCCTGTTGTTCTGCGATAATGTAACGAAATAAAACGTTTAAGGATTATTCTTAAATGAAAATCGCTTCTGGCAATTGGCTTCCGGCAACTGGCATATCTTTTTTCAGAAGATACCTTGACTTTTCACATTTACTTTTAGGATAAAAAAAACAATTCTGTAAAGGAATTCAAAGCTAGTCGCAAGCGGCCAATTGCCAGCTGCATTTAATCAGACAGACAAAACAATGTCAAACGATTAAAACTGTTCCATTTCGGCAAAGAAGAATGAACCTTCCCTGAGCGCATTTTCATCACTATCTGCGCCATGAATGGCATTTGCGGTGAAAGACTCCGCAAACAATTTCCGGATGGTCCCCTCAGCCGCTTTTTCCGGATTGGTATTTCCGATCAGTTCACGGAAGTCGTCAATAGCATTCTCTTTTTCAAGAATGATCGCGACGATAGGTCCCGAAGACATAAAATCAACCAATCCTTCAAAGAATGGCTTGCCTGCATGAATCCCATAAAAGGACTCGGCACGTTCACGTGTAAAATGGGTCATTTTCATCGCCTTAATTCGGAACCCTTTTTCATTGATCATTTTGAGGATAGGACCAATAAAATTGTTTTTTACGGCACAAGGCTTAATCATTGTAAATGTGATATTTCCACTCATAATCGGAAGATTTTTAAGAATTAATTTTCTAAAATTTTGACGGATAAATTTAGTAAAATAGTCATTACTATCAATTTTGATATCTTTGCATTTTGATTAAAATTAAAGCCGGTTGGAAAGATTTGATGTGAATACCTGTATTCGGGTAAAAGAGTGGCTAAACACAGCTGTAAAGAGAATTATTATTATTCCGCATGTTAATCCGGATGGTGATGCCATTGGGGCTTCACTCGGCTTAAACGACGTTATGCTGCAAGCAGGCTTTGAATCACAGGTGATCGTTCCCAACGATTACCCGGTATACCTGAACTGGTTAGGTTCCGAAGGAATTCCCCTGATTTATGAGCAAAATACGGAGAAGTGCAGGAAACTTATTGATCAGGCTGATGCGCTTTTCTTCCTCGACTTCAATGATTCCAAAAGATTGGGAAAACTGGAGGAATATCTGGTTGGCAAATCTATACCTATCATTCTGATTGATCATCACCCTGATCCTCAAATCATGGCGGAATACCTGTTTTCGGATACGGATGTAAGCTCTACAGCTGAATTGGTTTACGATTTTGTGGAAGCTTTAGATATGTTGGATCATCTTGGTCCCGTGGGCGCAAACGCCTTACTGACCGGCATAATTGCTGACACCGGTTCCTTTAGTCATAATGCTTCCCGGCACTCTACTTATCGTATTGTTGGCGAGCTGATCAACAGGGGTGCTGAAAAAGAGCGGATTAATGAATCTCTGTTCAATAATTTCTCCGAAAAAAGGATGCGGCTGTTGGGTCATTGTCTGTCCGAAAAGATGGAGATTTTCCCGGAATACCGGTCGGCATTAATATGGCTGAATGCCAAGGAGTTAAAGAAATTTGATTTTCATCCCGGTGACACGGAAGGATTTGTGAATTATCCCCTTTCAATTAAAGGTGTTGTTTTCTCGGCGTTTTTTATGGAAAAGAATGATCTTGTAAAAATCTCATTCAGGTCTAAAGGTAGCTTCCCAACCAACGAATTTTCGGGGGCTCATTTTAACGGCGGAGGGCACCGAAATGCTTCCGGAGGCGAAACAAGGCTCCCTATTGACCAGGCGCTGGCACTCTTCAGATCGTTATTACCCCAATATTCTGAAGAGCTCGAGAAAGACTTTAAATTATTTATCCATGAAGCAGGCGGAGCTTCTTAAGAAATTATTACCTGGTTTTATTCCGCTTTTCGTCTTTATCCTGGCTGACGAATACTGGGGAATGAAGGTAGGTATTGCCGTTGCCCTGCTCATCGGTCTTGGAGAAATGGGTTTCACCTGGATTCGTGAAAAACGACTCGACCGGTTTGTTTTGCTCGATACCGCTTTACTGGTAGCCTTATCAGGAATCTCAATTCTGTTGGAAAATGAGATCTTTTTCAAATTAAAACCTGCGCTGATTGAGCTGATTCTTTGTTCCATTTTAGGTGTTTCTGTTTATTCGCCTGTGGATATTATCGGATCGATGACCCGGAAATATATGAAAGGGATAGAGATGAACCAGGCACAAGAGAAGCTTTTTAAAAGAAATCTGCGGAATCTCTTTTATATTGTTCTGGCTCATAATGCATTAGTGTTCTATTCCGCATTTTATATGAGCAAGGAAGCCTGGGCATTTATTAGCGGTGGTTTATTTTATATTCTTTTTATCCTTTATTTCGTTTTTGAATACTTTAAAAACAAGAATTCAGCCGGTAAAATTCAGAATGAAACTCCTATTCCCTCTTATGAAAACGAAGAGTGGCTTCCGGTAGTCGAGGAAAATGGCAGAATTATTGGGAAAGCTCCGCGGTCATTATGCCATAGGGGAGAGAAAATTCTTCATCCGGTGGTTCACCTGCATGTATTGAACTCCAATGGTCATATCTTCCTTCAGAAACGACCGATGGACAAATTGGTTCAGCCAGGTAAATGGGATACCTCTGTTGGGGGACACATCTCGTTCGGCGAAGACCTTGAGACTGCCCTTCGTCGTGAGGCGTTTGAAGAGATTGGCCTTGAAAATTTCTCCGCCAAACCGCTGGGTAACTACCGATGGGATTCCGAGATCGAATCCGAGCTTGTATATTATTTTATATCCTACGATTTTCACAAGATAAGACTTCACAGCGAGGAGGTCAAAGAAGGAAAGTTCTGGAGTCCAAACCAGATTGAAAAACAGCTGGGTAACGGCGTTTTTACCCCAAATTTTGAACATGAATTCCAGTTGTTGAAAAATAGGAAAATAGGATAATTCGACAATCTGACTATTCGTTGATTTAATATTCGTATTTTGGAGTACCTCATTTCCCGCAATACGAAATCTAATTCTTAGTATTTCTTAGTTGGCTAATTCCCGAATTCACTAATTGCTGAATAGTCTGATTCCCGAATTTTTTAAATCATATTGCCCAACACCAAAAATATAGCCGGTCGTTTATTGAGATCGGGAATCTCTCTTTTCCACTGCGCAACTGTTTGTGATTTAATATATTCTGTTTCCAGGGTAAGGTCGCAGGCAACACAGAGGCGCGTCTGGTCATTCAGGGTTTTAATCAAATCATTCAGCAACGGATTATTCCGGTAAGGCGCTTCTATAAAGATTTGTGTCTGGTTCTCAATTCCTGATTTCCGTTCGATATCCTTGATTGCCTTTATTCTTTCGGCCGGTTTGACGGGAATATACCCGATGAACGCAAAGTTTTGCCCGTTCATGCCTGATGCCATCAGCGAAAGTAAAATAGAGGATGGCCCAACCAACGGAACAACCTGAATATGTCGTATATGGGCATATTTGACAACATCAGCGCCCGGGTCGGCAATACCCGGACATCCCGCTTCCGAAATAATCCCAACATCATGACCTTCTGAAACCGGATTCAGATAATTTTCAACAATTTGACGATCGGTATGCTGATTCAATTCAAAAAACTGCAACTGGTCGATGTCAAGCTGTGGATCCAATTTGCGCAAATAGCGACGCGCAGTTCGTATATTTTCAACAATGAAATAGTTGATGTTTCGTACAATAACTGCAACATCAGATGGTATTACATGAGTTGTTCCCGATTCACCAAGAGTAGTTGGGATGAGGTATAGACTTGCCATAGTTCAATTTTTGCCAAAGGTAAGGTTATAAAATTAAAGAATGAAGGAATTAAAGAATGACGGAATTCATTATCGAAGTCTTGGCAATAACTAATTTTTGAGTATGTTTGAATCACAAAAAGAAGCTAATGAGAGTAACCCTTTTGGGAACTGGTACGTCACAAGGTGTTCCTGTTATTGCCTGTAAATGTGATGTTTGTCGGTCGGTTGATGTCAAAGATAAAAGGCTTAGAAGTGCCATCATGATCGAGGAAGGATCGACCCGGATCGTGGTTGATGTTGGCCCCGATTTCAGACAGCAGATGTTGCGCCATGAGGTGGATGATCTTGACGCGATTTTATTGACCCATGAACATGCCGATCATATTTTTGGGCTTGACGATATTCGAAGTTTTAACTGGTTGCGAAAATCACCGATGGATGTCTATTGTGAGCCACGGGTGCAGAAAAACCTCCGTTCAATTTTCAACTACGTTTTTGATACCAATAAATACCCCGGCACTCCCCAGATGGACCTGATTGACCTTACCGGCAAGACATTTAAAATTGGTCCGATACCTATAACTCCTATCCGGATTTATCATTACAAATTGCCTGTTTATGGCTTTCGGTTTGGTAAATTCGCGTATCTAACTGATTTTAATCTAATTGAGGATGGTGAAGTTGAGAAGCTGATCGGAATTGATACCCTCGTAATTTGTGCTCTGCGGAAGTCTCCCCACATCTCACACCTGAACCTTGCCGGTGCCAAAGAACTGATCGGGAGAATAAATCCCCGCAGATCTTTTCTGACCCACATGAGCCACGAAATGGGAAAACATGCTGAACTGACCGAAGAATTGCCGTCTGATATCCGTCCAGGGTATGACGGATTGGTTTTGGAGATCTGATAGGCAAGGCTATGTGCAAATCGCTCGATTGAGGTTCCCTTGTGGCTATGGTTCACAGGCAGCCATCAATATTGCCGTTAACTTATGGTCCATAATTCCTAAACCAGTTTTGAAAACCAAATTTTTCCGGGAAAAGTTCAGAAAGGTGCCGGAAACTATCAGCCAACAGCGATATCCCTATTCAAACAGGTGCATGAAAATTCATTATAAATACTTGTATACCATAAATATAGCCACCCCTAACAAAAATATCGCATAAACTCTTTTAAACATTTTGGCAGGCAACTTGATGGCAAGATTGGAGCCAAAAAATACCCCGAATACGATACCAACGGCCATAATTACGGCAAACAACCAGTTAAAATATCCGTCATGAGCATATACAATTACACTCGGCAGACCAACGGGCAACTGAAGGGCAGCTAACGAGGTCGCCGTAGCAGCCTTCTGCTCATACCTGAAAAATCTGATCAGGATTGGTACGATGATAAGTCCTCCCCCTTTGCCAAACATGCCTGCAATTAATCCGGCAAATAATCCAAGGGCAATAAAAAGCCACAACGACTTTATTTCAGGATTAACAGGTTTAATGATCTCAATCGCCCCATTTTTATGGGAGAAATACTCAGGAATATTCAGATAGCTCACTGCAATGTACAACAAGAAACCGGCGTAAAGCTTCGACAAAATGCTGACATTCACTGAAATAGCCAGCTCGGCCCCGAAATAGGAACCGATCAGTAATCCCCCGGCAATCCATAATGAATCCTTGATGTTGATGTATCCGGCCTTGTAATAATTGATAACGCCCAGTAATCCAACTGGTAAGAGCATGGCTGCCAGCGATGTGGCATTCGCATTAAGCATCCCCATGCCGAAGAAGGCAATCAGTGTGGGTACCATTACAATGCCTCCGCCAATCCCAAACAACCCCGATAAAACTCCGGCCAGAATACCTACCATCAGGATTCCAAATTCTATAAACATCGTATTTGCTAAATTTCAGACATTAAAATGTAAACAAATGTAGTTTATTAAAGGTTTCCGGGATTGGAACGGCTAAAATCAGCGTGATAATTAACAACAAAATAAGATTCCCCAAAGATCAAATGTTCAGAATATGATTTAACTGTTTAATTTCGTCATTCGGTTTAAAACACATCCAAATGCATAAGACCTTAACTATTCTGATTCTTCTAATGGAATCATCTCTTTTTGGGCAGATTAACCCCAAACTCAGTTTGTGTGGCTCCTGGAATTTATATTACGGAATTCATGACAGGAATTCCCCTGAAACTCCTGATCAGTTGAAAAAAATGAACTGGCCAGGCATCCCAGCGATTGTTCCGGGGAATGTTGAGCTTGATCTATTGGCCTCAGGAAAAATAAAAGACCCCGAAAAGGGGAATCATATCTACGATCTGCGCAAATATGAAGCTTATGAGTGGTGGTATTCCAGAACATTTGAGACGCCTCAGATCAGGGAAGGAGAACGCATTGAAATTGCATTTGAAGGATTGGATTGTTTCGGGACAATCTTTATCAATAACACACTGGTAGGCAAGGCAGACAACATGTTGATTGATCATTGTTTCGATATTACTGATCTGCTGAAAGCCGGAATTGAAAATACAATTTGTGTCCGGATTGAGCCTGCTGTAGCCGAGGGTCAGAAATATTTGAACGGGGTGATTGGAACGAGGATGGACTTTGGGGCCGAGGCAGTCAATGTTCGTAAAGCACCCCACATGTATGGCTGGGATATTATGCCACGACTAATCAGCGCCGGACTTTGGCGAGAGGTTCACCTCAAAATCGTAAAGCCTACCCGGCTTAAGCAGGTGTACTGGATGACAAATTCGGTAGATGTTGCCAAAAAGAAGGCGCAATTGCTGCTGGACTGGGAATTTGCAACAGATTATCCGACTGTTGATGGTTTGACCATGGAGGTCTCCCTGAAAAAGGATTCCAAAATATGTTTTGAAAATTCATACCCATTGTATACCTATTGTTCTCATCAGCGAATTTCAATCGACAATGCAGATTATTGGTGGCCCAGGGGTTACGGGTCCCCGTCTCTTTATGAGGCGACGGTGAGGATTGCAGATAAGCAGCACCATATTTTGGATGAAAATCATCAGAGGATTGGAATTCGAACGGCAGAATTAATCCATTCGGAAATTACTACAAAGGAAAATCCCGGGGAATTTGCCTTTAAAATAAACGGCGAGAGAGTTTTCGTCAGGGGAACGAACTGGGTGCCTTTGGATGCGCTGCACAGCCGTGACCAGCTCCATCTGAAAGATGCCTTTGAAATGATAAAAGACCTGAATTGTAATATGATACGCTGCTGGGGCGGGAATGTTTATGAAGATCATGATTTTTTCGATTTGTGTGATCAGCATGGGATTATGGTTTGGCAGGATTTTGCGATGGGGTGTACCACCTATCCTCAGGACAATGGATTTGCCGATAAAATCACCAGGGAAGCCATTAATGTGGTCCTCAGGCTCAGAGCGCATCCCTCTTTGGTTCTGTGGTCGGGAAACAATGAAAATGATGCCTCTCTGGAATGGACGCTTCGCAAACATCCAGATCCTGCCAGGGATCGGATCAGCCGGGAGATTTTGCCCCGCATCATCTGGGAGTTTGATCCTGTAAGGGATTATTTACCAAGTTCACCCTATTCAAGTGAGGATTATTACAAACGGGGAAATAATGCGGCTCTATTGCCGGAGGTACACCTTTGGGGTCCAAGAGGGTATTACAAAGATCCTTTCTATACCGATGTCAATGCCCACTTTGTCAGTGAAATCGGATATCACGGATGTCCAAACAGGATTAGTCTCGAAAAAATGTTTGATCCCGAATTTGTCTACCCGTGGACCAAAACCGGAGATTGGAATGATGAGTGGGTTACCAAATCGGTGCGTTCACATCCCGAATCAAGGTCGACAATTCACCGAAATGATCTGATGGTTAAACAGGTCAAAGCTTTATTCGGAGATTATCCAAAAGATCTGGACCAGTTCATTTTTGCCTCTCAGGCCGTTCAGGCTGAAGCGATGAAGTTTTTCATCGAATTCTGGCGGATGGATAAGTTCCGAAAATCCGGGATTATCTGGTGGAACCTGCGGGATGGATGGCCGATCATCTCTGATGCAATCGTAGATTTTTACAACAGTAAAAAACTGGCTTACTACTACATCCGAAAGGTTCAGTCTGACGCCTGCGTGATGATTGGTGATGCGCATAAAGGTAAACATCCGGTTGTAGCTGTGAATGATACGAGGGAAGAAAAGTCAGGAAATGTTGTGGTTAAGGATGCCGACACCCGTGAAACGATGTTTTCGTCTTCGTTTGTCATTCCTGCAAACGGTAAAATCTTGATTGGTACAATTCCTGAAGAATCAAAGCAGGCTATGTGGCTCATTGATTTCACAATCGGGAAAGATAATTACACCAATCATTACCTGGCAGGAAAAGCTCCGTTTAAGCTTGAAGAATATCAGCGGTGGTATAAAAAATTGAATATTATAAGGGATTAGTTATATGATTAGATTCGGATTTGATTAATCTCCCTTAAATCCTGATTCCTATTAAACTAGTGACGGGTAAATGTTCAGATTCTGAACATTTACCCGGTCACTTTAAGATGAGAACCTTACATCCTGGGAATAATTATCAGCATTGATTAATCTGGTCAGCCTATTCCTTATTTTCGCATACAATATTCTGCGTATCAATGGCTATCATTAATTCTTCATTGGTAGGTACAACGATTACCTTCACTTTTGAACCCTCTGTGCTGATAACCTGTTCTTTCCCCTGCAAACCTTTATTTATATCCGGATCCAGTTCAATTCCCATAAATTCAAGGTCTTCGCAGATTCCTGCCCGTGTGACATCGGAGTTTTCGCCAATCCCCCCCGTGAATACAACCACATCCAGGCCACCCATGGCGGCGGCATAACTTCCGATATATTTTTTTATCCGGTAGTCAAACATCTTTATGGCCAGCAAACAACGCTCATCCCCTTTTTCGGCCGCAGCGCGAATCTCTCTTGAATCGGAGGAAATCCCTGAAATTCCCAGTAAACCGCTGTGTTTGTTGAAGAGGGTAGAGGCTGATTTGGTGCCGATTTTCTCTTTATCCATAATATAAGCCACAGCACCCATATCAATATCCCCGGAACGGGTTCCCATGATCAAACCTTCAACCGGGGTAAATCCCATGGATGTGTCGATCGATTTCCCGCTTTTTATCGCACATGCCGAGGCCCCATTCCCGAGATGGAGGGTAATTATTTTTGAAGATTCAGCTTCAATTCCCAATATCTCACATGCCCTATTCGAAACATACTTGTGGCTTGTTCCATGGAAACCATACCTGCGGATTCCATATTTTTTGTAGAGTGCATAAGGAATCGCATACATGAAAGCATGCTGCGGCATCGTATGGTGAAAGGCGGTATCAAAAACTGCGACTTGCGGAACATTGGGAACCAGTGCCTTAAGTGCATAGATCCCCTTCAGGTTTGGCGGATTGTGCAGTGGTGCAAGTTCAATGAATTTTTCCAGCGTCTCAATCACTTCATCTGTAATTAACACACTTTCACTGAATTCCTCTCCACCATGAACTACGCGGTGACCCACTGCGTTAATTTCATCAAGCGACTCGATACAACCATGCTTTTGGCTCGATATAACGCCAAGAATGTATTCGATCCCGATTTTGTGATCAAGGATTTCACCTTCGAAAAGCACTTTCTGTCCGGATTCCTTCTCGTGTTTCAGAAATGACCCTTTCATTCCGATTTTCTCAACAATTCCCTTGGCCAGAATGCGGTGGCTGTCCAATGAGTAAAACTGATATTTAATGGACGAGCTTCCGCAGTTGAGTACTAATATTTTCATTTGATAATAATTTGTTTTTTATTTCCCTTTTTTGGGGATAATCAACCATGATAAATTTAATGTCATGGGTTGTATTATATTGATAATGAATACTATGTGATTCGGTTATATTTTTCCTGTGGAAATTGGTCCCGGGGAAATGATTTTCCCATACTGATCATAGGTATAAAATCCGCAGCAGGTTTGAACACCATACCGTTTTGCACGTACCAATTTTTTGATTACCGGTGAAGCCATATATCGGGGGTCGCCAAATTCGGAATATAGATTTTCCATCCATCGGTTTATTTTATCAATGCCCAAAATATCAGCTAATTCAAAAGGACCAAAACGCATTCCAAACCCTACTTTCCAGACTGTGTCTATATCTGCCATTATGCCAACCCCTTCGAGAAGTACTTCACATGCTTCATTTAAAAGGGCTGTATAAAGCCTGATAGAAATTAGACCTGCAGACTCTTCAACCGGAATAGCCTGACGGTTTACCATCTTGACAAATTTCAGTACTTTGTGGTAGACCTCATCAGAAGTATACAAACCTTTTACTACCTCGCAGACTCTGGCTTCAGGCGACTGAACAAAGAAATGGAGACTTACGCACCGGTCACGATATTTCAGCTCGGATGAGAGTTCTGTAATAATTATGGTTGTAGAATTTGTTGCAATGATGCATTCAGGAGAAACTACTGCTTCCACTTTCTTAAATACATCTTTACGTTCTGTAATTTTCCGTTCACTCGATTCAGCCCTGATAGCCTCAATGACGAAGTCGCAGTCTTTCAGGTCTTTATAATCAAGACTTCCTTTTATTCTGGAGAGGATTAATTTTTTCTCGCCCTGGGTCATCCCCCAGTTATCGATCCTCCGGTCCAAAACAACTCCTAATCTTTTATATGCATTATCGATCCGATCTTTGGAGAGTTCAATGAAAACTACCTCTATGCCATTAGCACTGGCTATCCGGGCAATATTTTGTCCATCCTTTCCGCATCCGACAATTCCAATTTTGGAGAAAAGTGTCCGTTGCTGCTGTTTCTTACTTAACCCAAATTCTTCAATGGGTTCTACAATTAACTCTTCCATTTCTGAAAATTCTTATTGTTTATTTTGTTTATGGCGCATGAAGCCTAATTATTACAACCAACTTTCAACGATGCGCCTTTTATATAGTATATTTTCTAACCCGCGTTAATGATCAGGATTATTCAAATTTTAATCTTTTGAGAGTACTTCAGTCTCTTAGTCTTCTTTTTCTTTCTGTCTCCCCTTCAGTCTTTACTCAGCCTGAGTTGCGGTAATAGCCACCATGTTTACAATATCACTCACGGAACAACCTCTCGACAGATCGTTAATTGGGGCAGCCATCCCCTGAAGCACCGGGCCAATTGCTTCCGCACCTGCTAGTCTCTGGACTAACTTATATCCGATATTTGCCGCTTCAAGTCCAGGAAATACAAGCACATTGGCTTTGCCGGCCACTAAGCTGCCTGGAGATTTTAGCTGACCCACCTCTTCGCTGAGCGCAGCATCGAGCTGTAATTCACCATCAATCATAAGGTCGGGGGCCATCTCGTGCGCAATCCTGGTTGCATTGACAACTTTATCAACCCTGGCATGTTGTGCACTTCCTTTGGTTGAAAAGGAGAGCATTGCAACCCGGGGTTCGATATTGGCAATTGACCGGGCTGTTTTAGCTGTTGTTACTGCAATTTCGGCCAATTGTTGCTCATCCGGATCGGGTATAACTGCGCAATCGGCAAAAACCATAATCCCGTTATCCCCTAAAGCTTTGTTTTTGAAAAGCATAAAAAACACTCCTGAAACAACACTTACACCCGGAAGTGTTTTGACATATTGAAGTGCGGGCCTCAAAACATCACCAGTTGAGTTTATTGCTCCGGCAATTTCACCGTCAGCATCGCCCGCCTTGATCATCATCGGTCCAAAGACGAGCGGATTATTTAGAGATTCCAGGGCTTCTTCTTTGGTCAGCCCTTTGCTTTTTCTGATCTCGACCATCATTGCAGCATAATGCTCCCTGCGGAAATCGGTGCGCGGATCTTTAATCTCAGCTCCTGAAATATTAATTCCTTCCCGCAGTGTGATTTCTTTAATCATTTGAATATCACCCAGTAATGTTATTCTAGCCAAATTTTCCCGCAGCAGAATTTCTGCAGCTTTGAGGGTCCGTAATTCAGAACCTTCAGCTAAAACAATCCTTTTATGAAGCTTTCGTGCTTTCTCCTTAATTTGCTCTATTAATTCCATTATCTCTCTTTTCAAAACTTTTGAACCCATGTTTCAAAAGATATGCAAAATTAAAGAATATTGCTGGATAAGGGTTTAAAAACTGAATTATTTCGATTATTCTCATGCAGGAATAAAAAAATCAAAATTTAACCATTCAAAACCGGAAAAAGCAGTACATTTTTATGATATTTGCAGTAGGATTCAATTGAACTCTAAATCAGTTTTATATGTATAAAATTCAAACACTTAACAAGATCGATCCTGAAGGTCTTCAGGTATTTCCTGCAACTAACTATGAAATCTCCGGTGATATTCCGGAACCTGATGCAATCGTTTTGCGTAGTTTTAGCATGCATGAGATGGAGATACCACAATCTGTCAAAGCCATTGCCAGAGCAGGTGCAGGAGTAAACAATATTCCGATTGCCAAATGCACTGAAAAGGGGATTGTTGTTTTTAATACTCCCGGCGCGAATGCAAACGGCGTTAAGGAATTAGTAATTGCGGCGCTATTATTGGCTTCGCGCGATTTGATTGGCGGTGTTCAATGGGCCAAAACTCTTGTTGAGGAGGGTGATAAAGTACCGGCTCTGATTGAGAAAGGAAAAGCCAATTTCGGTGGAAGTGAGATTAAGGGGAAAACGTTGGCTGTTGTAGGTCTTGGGGCTATCGGAGTACTGGTT
>Ga0364860_10889_pt1 | contig 13633 bp, 10 predicted proteins | sample ExccelAu500001D4_FD_206916 | JGI IMG/M metagenome (GOLD analysis project Ga0364860, IMG submission 206916) | Enriched cells from Trout Bog Lake Hypolimnion, Wisconsin, USA - BchlTB.Aug20.5000.01 .D4 | ecosystem: Environmental > Aquatic > Freshwater > Lake > Hypolimnion/Profundal zone | place: USA... | reverse complement strand
CTTGGGGTATTACAAATTGAATGAAGTATAGTTTGTTGGTAGACTATAAAAGGATACCCTGCTTTTTTATTATTGTTAGTGGCTTTTCAGTACAGTTTGTTACCCGGTCAATACCATTAAATAAAACCGTTGACCAGCCCCCAACTTTTTTCCTTGCAGCTTGTTCTTATCTTTACGAAATAACTATGGCAAAGCAGACAAAAAAAGCAGTTAAGCTTCAGGAAACAGTAATTCAGAAGGAAGAAACTCCTTCAAAACCAGTTAAAAAAGCAGCAGTAGTAAATACTGTAACAACAATATGGAAGGGGGAAAATGAAACCATTGAAGTATTTGGAGCCAGGGAGCATAACCTGAAAAACATAGATATTTCCATTCCTAAAAACAAACTCGTGGTCTTTACCGGTGTAAGTGGCAGCGGTAAATCTTCCCTGGCTTTTGATACCATTTATAACGAAGGGCAACGCAGGTATATGGAAAGTTTCAGTGCCTATGCCCGCCAGTTTATGGGAGATATGGAAAGGCCGGATGTAGATAAAATTACCGGCCTTTCTCCGGTTATTTCCATAGAACAGAAAACCACCAATAAAAACCCGCGTTCTACAGTGGGTACCGTTACCGAAGTCTATGATTTTGTACGTTTATTATTTGCCAGGATTGGGGAGGCTTATAGCTACAATACGGGTAAGAAAATGATGAAATTTAGTGAGGAGGAAATAGTGGAGAATATTTTTCAGAAATACAGCAAGCAGAAAATCTCTTTACTGGCTCCCATTGTAAGGGGGAGAAAGGGGCATTACCGCGAACTGTTTGAAGATATCCGTAAAAAAGGTTTTTTGAAAGTAAGGGTGGATGGGGAAGTTAAGGATATTACCGCCCGGATGCAGGTGGACCGTTATAAAATTCATGATATAGAAGTGGTGATCGACCGGATGGCGGTGACCCCTGATATGAAAGTAAGGCTTTCGCAAAGTGTTCAGCAAAGCCTGAAAATGGGGAAGGACCTGATGTTTTTGTTACTGAACGATAGTGATACCGTGATTCAGTATTCCAAACAACTGATGTGTGTGGACACCGGTATCTCTTACGAAGAGCCGAGCCCCAATGCTTTTTCCTTTAATTCGCCGTATGGGGCTTGCCCGGTTTGTAAAGGATTGGGTAATGTGTATACCGTTCATATGGAATCGGTAATCCCGGATCCAACTAAAACTATTAATGAGGGTGGTATCGCCCCTCTGGGTGAAGAAAGGGAAGCTTCTGTATTTAAACAGGTTCAGCAACTGTCCCGAAAATATAAGTTCAGCCTGGATAAACCGGTGGGTGAATTGCCCGAAAAAGCCCTGAATATCCTGCTGTATGGTAAGGAAACTAAAGGGGAAACGGATGGATTGGATGTGATTGTGGATAGTGGAGAAACCCTGGGCGATTTTTATGAAAAGGAATATGAAGGGGTGATTAACATGATTAAAAGATGGTTCGGGGCTGCCAATACCACCGAAGCTATGCGTGCCTGGGTGGAAAAATACATGGCTTTATCAGAATGCCCCTCCTGCCATGGTGCCCGCTTAAAAAAAGAAAGCCTCTGGTTTAAAATAGATGAAAAAAATATTGCAGAACTGAGTAGCCTGAACCTGGATAAACTGATGGCCTGGTTTGAAGGGTTGGAAAAAAGGCTGAATACCAAACAAAATGCCATTGCAAAAGATATTTTAAAAGAGATCAGGGAACGTATCCAGTTCTTGCTGGATGTGGGATTAACTTATTTATCGCTCAACCGCCCCAGTAAATCACTAAGCGGGGGAGAGAGCCAGCGTATCCGTCTGGCTACACAAATTGGTTCTCAGTTACAGGGAATTACCTATATTCTGGATGAACCGAGTATTGGTTTGCATCAGCGCGACAATCACCGTTTAATTGATGCGCTGAAAAACCTGAGGGATATTGGGAACAGTGTACTGGTAGTGGAACATGATAAAGACATTATGCTGGCTTCTGATTACCTGGTTGATATTGGCCCTAAAGCGGGTAAACATGGCGGAGAAATAGTGGCTGCAGGTACACCGGCTGAAGTGTTATTGTCCAATTCTGAAACCGCCAAATATTTAAATGGCATCAATAATATTGAAATACCTGCAGAACGAAGAAAAGGAAACGGTAAGTTTCTGGAATTAAAAGGCTGCACAGGCAATAACCTTAAAAATGTGGATATTAAACTTCCACTGGGTACATTGATTGTTGTGAGCGGGGTAAGTGGCAGTGGTAAATCTACCCTGATCAATGAAACCCTTTTTCCGCTTTTATCCCGGCATTGCTATAATAGTAAGTTCAGTGCGATGGAGTACAAGCGTATAGACGGACTGGAACATATTGATAAAGTGATAGAAATTGACCAGTCGCCCATTGGCCGCACTCCACGCAGTAACCCGGCTACTTATTGCGGATTCTTTACAGAAATCCGGACTTTATTCGCTTCTGTACCGGAAGCAAAGATCAGGGGCTATAATGCAGGCAGGTTTTCCTTTAATGTAAAGACCGGCCGCTGTGATGTATGTGAAGGTGGCGGAATGCGGGTAATAGAAATGAATTTCCTGCCCGATGTATATGTGCATTGCGAAAAATGCAATGGCAAAAGATATAACCGGGAAACCCTGGAAATACGATATAAGGGCAAATCTATCAGTGATGTGCTGGATATGACCGTAGACGAAGCCTGTGATTTTTTTAATGCAGTACCCTGGCTATACCGGAAGATTAAGGTTTTGCAGGATGTAGGGCTGGGGTATATCACCCTGGGCCAGTCTGCCGTAACCCTCAGTGGGGGTGAGGCACAAAGGGTAAAATTATCTACAGAACTGGGTAAAAAAGATACGGGCAAAACCTTTTATATCCTGGATGAGCCTACTACCGGACTGCATTTTCAGGATATTAAATTATTAATGACTGTTGTGAGTAAACTGGTGGATAGAGGCAATAGCGTTTTGATTATTGAACACAATATGGACGTAATTAAACTGGCGGATTATATTATTGACCTGGGCCCGGAAGGGGGGGATGGCGGTGGTAAAATACTGTTTGAAGGTACACCGGAAGCCATGATCAAAAATAAAATAAGCCATACGGCCAGGTTTCTGAAAGAGGAAATGAAATAGTTTAGGGTTTAATCATTTCTATGTGCTCAATATCATCTTCCAGGTACATATTACCGCTTTGAATAAATCCTAAAGATTCGTAGAACTTTTTTAAATACAACTGGGCCCCTATTTTAATGGGGCCTTTACCAAATAATTCATAACATTTTTCAATGGAAACATGCATTAATGCTCTTCCTATTCCTTTTTTCCGGCTTGCCGGTGAGGTAACCACCCTTCCGATGCTCATATAAGGATATACTTTTCCGGGGGCTATCAGCCGGGTAGAAGCTGCCAGATGGCCGTCTTCCCAACCCATCAGATGATAGCTGAACTGGTCTTTATTGTCCTGATCCAGAAAAACACAGTTTTGCTCCACTACAAAAACTTCACTTCTTAAACGGAGTATACTGTATAATTCAGCCGGGCTCAGGTCGTTAAACGCTTTTAATTCCCATTGTAACATAGTATATCAGTTAGATGGCTGTTTAGAAAAAAGGCAAATTTATCGGCAATCACGTAATAGATTGGTAAAAACGGCATTAATTTTGCAATTTTGCCGCCATCTTTGTAAAGACAAAGTATAGAATGGTACTTTATTAGTTAATTTGTTCAACATTGAAAGCTTGCAGCATGCTGCAACAGGGGTATAAACCAACTGGTGTGTGGGGATTGGATGTATAAAAAAAATATCATGCAAAAAAGAATTGCGATTATTGGTGCCGGTCCTGCCGGACTAACGGCTGCTTATTTATTGGGAAAAGCTGAACAGGATGTGACTGTTTTTGAAAAAGACCCGCATTATGTGGGGGGTATTTCCCGGACTGAAACCTATAAGGGCTATAGTTTTGATATTGGCGGTCACCGTTTCTTTTCCAAGAGTAAGGAAGTGGAAGATTTCTGGACCGAAATACTGGGTGATGAAATGCTGGAACGTCCGCGTAGTTCCCGCATGTATTATAACAAAAAGTTTTTTGCCTATCCATTGGTGGCATTTGAAGCACTGCGTAAACTGGGTATTATTGAAAGTGCCCTATGTGTACTGAGTTATATGCATGCCAAATTGTTTCCGGTTAAGAACCCGGATAACCTGGAAGACTGGGTAAGTAACCAGTTTGGTAAAAGATTATACCGGATCTTTTTTCAGACCTATACCGAAAAAGTATGGGGTATACCCTGTAAGGAAGTATCGGCAGACTGGGCTGCACAGCGTATCAAAGGCTTAAGTTTAAGTTCTGCAATCTGGAATGCTTTGTTTAAAGCCAAAGCTGCCGGTGGTGATAAGAGTAAAGTAATCAAAACACTGATCGATAGTTTCCGTTACCCTAAAAAAGGGCCGGGTATGATGTGGGAACGCTGTGTGGAAAAGAGTAAAGCACTAGGTGTACACATAGAAATGAATGCCGGTGTTAAAGAAATCCATTATGCCAATAACAAATGGAGTGTAAAAATTGCTAATGGTAATACTCTGGAAGGTTTTGATTTTGTGCTGTCTTCTGCTCCTATGCGGGAATTAATTGCATCTGTGTATCCCCGGTTTCCTGAAAAAGCATATAATGCTTCCCAGCAACTGAAATACCGTGATTTTATTACGGTAGTGCTGATCTGTAAGGATGAAGATGCTTTTACCGATAACTGGATTTATATCCATGAACCCAATGTTAAAGTAGGCAGGATACAGAACTTTAAAAGCTGGAGCCCTTATATGGTGCCGGATCCTGCAATGGTCTGCTACGGATTGGAATATTTTTGTTTTGAAGGGGATGGAATGTGGACCAGCAAAGACGAGGACCTGATAGCACTGGCTAAAAAGGAAATTGAACAGATTGGTTTAACCAAACAATCTGCTGTGGTGGAAGGTTATGTAGTGCGCCAGCCAAAAGCGTATCCGGTGTATGACCATTACTATAAGGACAATGTGGAGGCTGTTAAAGAAGCTTTGGCAGATTATCCGGGACTATATCTGATTGGCCGTAATGGTATGCATAAGTACAATAACCAGGACCATAGTATGATGACCGCCATGCTGGCTGCCAAGAACATTATTTCCGGTAAAACTGAATACGATGTGTGGAATGTAAATGAAGATGCCGAATACCATGAAGGTGGGTTAAGGGGTGCCGATGAAAAGGTTTCTGAAAGGCTGGTACCGCAGAAAATTCATAAAGACTAAAAGCTGAATACGCTCAATAAAGAAAGTGTAAGCATATAGCTGTTTTAAAACAGTTGAAACTGCAAAAAATTACATGCTTTTAGTATAAAGTTTACAAAATAAGAGAGGCTGCCCTGTTTAATTGGGGTAGCCTCTTTTATTTTAAAACTGCCTGCTTATTTTATCAGTACAGGGTTTACAATATTATCTGGAAACAGCGGGCACCACCGCCAGGCTTTCATTACCGGTTTCACTTACACTCTGCACGGCAAAGAAATAATTGTCCTTACTGTAGGGTAGTTTAAACTCCGGATCTGTGGTAAAGAACTTTTTTTGCCAGAAGGCTGATGTGGTTTCCCGCATCAGGATATAATACCCTTTTACTTTTCCGTGTGCAGGTGCTTTCCAAAATAAATAAGAATAGTTGCTTAGTTTTTTAACCTCAATTTTTACTTCTTCGGGCATGGAAGGCGCTTTGGCTAAATTGCTCAGGCAGCTCAGGTTTATCCCAATATTCTTTCTTAAATATTCAAAATCAATATGTTCCGGAAGGTCGCCATACTGGATATTGTTTTCTTTGCGTACATCCTGATGCTGACGGTAATAATTTTCATTCATTTCTGTAATCCGCACCGCCGCATAGCCATTTTCCACATACGGAGTATGGTCGCCCCCTCTCTGAAAACGGTCGTTCCGGTATACCATTACCACTTCCAGGTTTTCCACATAACGTTCCCCGGTTTCTTTTACATAACGGGCCAGCTGACGGGCTTTACCATCATTTTCCAATCCGAACTGGCGGATCATTTTGGCATTCTTCTCCGTTTCAAAAGCAGGTAAACCTTCACTGAAAACGCGTATTCTGGTATTGTCAATGATATTGGTTTCGCTGCTGTTATTGCTGCCCATAATATCATTGTTTAGCACCGCTTCAATATTCCAGTTTTCTTTTTTGGCTTTATTGGCCATAAAATATGCACCCAGCAAACCCTGTTCTTCCCCGCTTACACAAACAAAGATAACGGTAGCAGGGAATTTGTGTTTACTCATGATTCTGGCACATTCCAGTACAGCCATAGAACCGCTTCCGTCGTCATCCGCACCGGGTGCATCCCCGGTCCGGTCCATTACATTGGAACGCATATTATCCAGATGCCCGCTGATCAGAAAAATACGGTGATCAGCTGTATCGGTACCTTTCAGTATGGCTACCACATTACCCAATACGGTGGGCGTGTCTACTCTTTTTTTATCCGGTTGCAGGGTGGTGGTATCAATAAAAGCAGTTAAACGGCCATTACTCTGTGCAGCAAAACTTTTAAACTGCTGCAAAACCCAGTTGCGGGCTGCACCAATGCCCCGGGTAGGGTTGGTTTGTGTACTTAAAGTATTGCGGGTGCCAAAAGCAACCAGTGTTTTTAAATAGGATTGTAAGGAATCGGGGTTCACTTCTTTAACCATCCCTGCAATTTCAGGGTCCCGGTTAATGGTAGTCTGACTGAATGAAGGAATGAAAAATCCGGTAATCATTACTGCCAATAAAAATTTTCTCATAAAGTTTTGGTTATGTCTTAAAGATAATACAGGGAATTTTTTGAAGCAGTATTTTTATACAAAAGTTTGCTGGTTTAGAGAAAGTAAACTGCAAGTTATACCAGACCGGACAGATAAACTATATAACTACATTAATCAGGTATTAAAGCAATTTTAACCATGATTGTCTTGGAATGACATGGGTTTGTCTTGGGTTTAATATGGGTTTAAGCAAAATGTGGTAGTATTCAATTACCCTTCAATTCTAATCAGGAAACTTTAAAGGGAGGTATGATGCAGTTAACAGAGGTTGCAAAATTACAATAAAAAATTAAAAGCAGCTGCCGCCAAACCCTGAAAATAATCAGGGAATCAGCTTATCCAGTATTTTCTGTATGCCTTCATGGTTATTGGTATCTGTAACCATACTGGCATATTTTTTAACAGCATCCGGTGCATTGCCCATGGCTACGCTGGTAGGCGCAAAAGCCAGCATATCAATATCATTAAAATTATCCCCGATGGTAATGATTTCTTCTTTACTGATATTTTTCAGGGCCATCAGGTGTTGGATACCCTGCATTTTAGAAGCGTTTTTATGCACTACTTCCAGGTAAGTGGCTTTGGAGCGGTTCATATTCACTTCGTACTTACCCAGGCTTTGCAGGTATTTTTCTGCAGACAGTACTTCTGCCGGTTCTCCCATACAGAGAATTTTATGGGAGTTGATTTGCTGAACCGCTGGATCTTTAAAATCTACCAGGGTCAGTTTGGTTTTGGTAACATTAATCTCATGCTGGATCATCGGATTAATACTTTCCGCATACCAGTCACGGTAATGGTAAAAAGTAAAGTTCAGCTGAAAGCCTTTCAAATCCTCCCGGATGTCCTGAACCATGGGGGCAGGTAAACTATGGTCGGCCAGCCAGCCATTGTTTTGTACAATCAGTCCTCCGTTAAAACAAATCACCGGGTTTTCAGGCATATCCAACTGGTTAAAGATCAGTGCAGTGGCATCCGGAGAGCGGGCTGTTACCACAGAAATTAAAATCCCTCTTTCGTGTAATCTTTTCAGGGTTTCTTTAGAGCCCGGAGCAATGCTCCGGTGAGAAGTTAATAAAGTACCATCCACATCCAGGAAAACTGCTTTATATGCCATAGTCTTTGTTAAATAAATAATCGGGTAGCCCCTTTTTTTAAAGCCGCAAAGATGGCATTTATTTTTTTTCAGGAAAAATGACAGTTGACTGCTTAATACTTGTATTTATCCTTCCACCGTTCTTTTAAAAACTTCCTTAATTCATTTTCACGGGTATTATTACCCGGTTTATAAAAAGCCGTTCCGGCCAGTTTTTCCGGTAAGTATTCCTGTTCAATAAAATTATTTTCGCCCAGGTGGGAGTACTGGTAGTTTTTGCCATAGTTCATATCCTTCATCAGTTTGGTGGGCGCATTGCGGATATGCAGGGGAACGGGCAGGTCGCCCTGCTGCTGCACGGCCTGTAAGGCAGCACTGATAGCTTCATAAGATGCATTGCTTTTGGCTGAAGAAGCCAGGTAAACCGCGCACTGGCTTAAGATAATCCTGCTTTCCGGGTACCCTATTTTAGACACGGCATCAAAAGTGGCATTGGCCAATAGCAGAGCATTAGGATTGGCATTGCCAATATCTTCACTGGCAAGAATCAGCATTCTGCGGGCAATGAATTTTACATCTTCACCGCCTTCAATCATACGCGCCAGCCAGTATACTGCACCATTGGGGTCACTGCCTCGCATGCTTTTGATAAAGGCCGAAATAATATCATAATGCTGTTCGCCTCCCTTATCATACAATGCAATTTTCTGCTGGGCCACTTCCATTACCAGGGCATCCGTTATTACCAGGGTATCCCCTTTTTTAAATGTAGGAGCGGCACTGGTGGTACCTGCAACAAGCTCCAGCAGGTTAAGTAATTTACGGGCATCCCCGCCACTGATATTGATAATGGCTTCTGTTTCCTGCAGTTTCACTTTTATCTGTTTCAGTACCGGGTCAGTGGTTAAAGCATGCTGTAATAAACCAGTCAGGTCTTTGGCATCCAAAGCCCGTAAAACATAAACCTGGCACCGGCTTAATAAAGCCGAATTCACTTCAAAAGAGGGGTTTTCTGTAGTAGCTCCAATAAGGGTGATGGTTCCTTTTTCCACGGCACCCAGTAAAGCATCCTGCTGCCCTTTATTAAAACGGTGGATTTCATCTATAAATAAAATAGCAGATGCGGTGAGTTTTGCCTGTTCTATCACTTCCCTTACTTCTTTTACCCCGCTGCTGATGGCACTTAACTGAAAAAAGGGGACAGATAAAGTACGGGCAATAATATTGGCAATGGTGGTTTTGCCTACACCCGGAGGGCCCCATAAGATCATGGATGGAATTTTACCCTGTTCAATCGCTTTGCGCAGGATACTACCTTTGCCGGTAAGATGTTCCTGGCCTGCCAGGTCATCCAACGATCCCGGCCTGAGCCTTTCTGCTAAAGGCGTATTTGCATTCATGCATGAAAAGTAAGAAAAATTATGGCTTAGTCTTCTTCAAAAGCTGCTTTATATTGTTTTAGAAAGAATAGGGTGGCAGAAGTATGTACCATCAGCAGGGCACAGAAAACGCCAAAAATAATGTAGGATACTTTAAAAATATGTAAGAGGCTGGCTTCATTATAACCAGGTGGCATGGTAAATTGCTGCATAGCCATCATTTGCTGAATAGCCGTCTTCATCAGGTCCGGATGATTCAGGGCAACCATGGCACTGTATAATGTGTACACAGCAAAGAAAATGCTGATAAAGGTATTTACCCGCACAAAGTCTTTTAAAGAGGGCCTGGATTTTATTTGCTGTATAATAACCCTGTTTAAAAAACGGAAAGAGGAGAAAATATATAAAGCAACGCAGACAACTATTAAGAACATAATCATCATTAAGGGATTACCCAACGATGCCAGTACCCCGAATAAAGCGACCATGCCCAATAACCCGCCAAAGGGCAATAAAATATACGATAGAACTTTATAAATTTTTAAATTTTTCATGCCTGGGAATTAGCCTGCAAGATGCAGCTTTTTTTTTATTGTTGTTGCTGTTGTTGTTGCTGCTGCTCTGCCATTTCATCAATAAGCGGAGGCAGCTTATCCTCAGCTTCCATGGCTTCCATTTTAACATGGGTTTGTTCTTCAAAAATATGGCCGTCTTCATAACCAATGGATACAAAAACAGATAGTTTCTGGCGGGCCAGCCCTTTAAAGGTACCCTTTACCGGTGTGCAATCAGAAAAATGGTTACCAACCGCCAGTTTTACATGGTTATTGGTTACCCAAACATTATTGGTAGGGTCAATACCCGCCCATCCATGGCCTGGAATATGCGCTTCCACCCAGGCGTGGGTGGCACCTTCGCCCCGCATGCCATTTTTATTGGGGCAGATATAACCGCTTACATACCTGCAGGGAATACCTATAGTACGAAGTAATTGCAGCAGTACATGGGCAAAATCCTGACAAACTCCCGAACGGAGATTTAAAATCTCATCCACTGTAGTTTCAATATTGGTAATACCCTTGATATATTTAAAATACTTGTAGATAAATTCACTGCACTGTTCCACTACCAGGGCCACACTTTTGTGTTCAATCTGCAAACTGCTGATAATTTCATCAATACTTTGCTGTTCTTTAATTTCATCCGGTAAAGAAAGTTCCATCAGGCGCACATTATCATTCAGGTCAGCCTTCAGCTGGTCCCACCCTTCATGAAAATTCATTCTCAACTGAGAGCCGGGAGTGGTTCTTACAGTCAGCTTACTTTCAATCACCAGTTCCTTATGCGGCGCAGCCAGGTTAAAAGTGCCGGTTTTATTACCCCAGTAATCTGTAAATACATGAACATCAGGGTGATTGGTTATATTCAGGTCATGGTACAGCACTTCCTGATCACTGCTTAAAAAAGGGAATATTTTAATTTCATTGTTACTTTCAATTACCGGTCTGTCGTACTCGTATTTTGTGATGTGATGTATCTGAAAAATAGGCATAATGGTTCAACTGGTTACGAATATGAGAAAAAAGTCTGCGCCAACTGATTACTGAATTCCAGTAAATCTTTTTTGGTTTCTTTTAAAAAGACCTGCAAAGTAAGGTGATTCAGGGAATCAAAATCTGTATATTTTACTTTACTTACCAACCTTCCCAGGCTTTTTATCAACGCTTCTTTTTCTTCTGCACGGTTATTTTCCACAATACGTTTAAAGTATTTCTCAATTCTTAACAGGTTATATAAAACGCTGCGTGTAAAATTTTCATTAAACAATACCTGGTGCAGTACATTATTATTGTAATTGGTGCTGCGGTAGGTTTTTAAGTGCATTTCGTAACCGGAAAGGGAGAGCAGTAATGGCCTCCAGTAAAGGATGTCTTTTTCTTCTTCTGTTTTAAATTCAATCAGGCTCAGGTATTTATGGGTTAATTCAATAGTTAATATACAACGTTCCACAAATTTACCCAGGTTCATAAAGTTCCACCCCATACCGCGTGGCATGGTAGTATCGGATACACCGTTAAAAAGGATGCATTCATTAGACAGGCTATCAATTATATTAAGCGCATCAAAGCCCTGGAGGGAAGTGGAAGAAGAGAGCTGATTGGCATCATGGTACATATGGTTTACATGTTCCCACACTTCCTTGGTAATATGGTCCTGCATACCCCTTGCATTTTCCCGGGCACGGTGGATCATCATTTTTAAAGAGTTCTGGTTGGCGGTATCCAGTAATAATTTATACAATGAATTTTCAGTATCATTTTCCAGTAATTTCAATTCTTCCTCATCATGAGTGGCAAATGTTTCCAGCATGGCACGCCAGGAAAGGTCTTCATTTACCCCTTTATCCAGTAATAAAATATAGTGCGTTTTTACGCCACGTAATAAACCATCGCTACGTTCCATATAACGGTTTAACCAGAACATTGAATCAGCAATTCTACTCAGCATGCACAGAAAGTTTTAAGCGTTAAAAATAGGGCTACAGTTTTTTCAAAAGGACAGGTTTAATCTACAATCCAGGTATCTTTACTTCCTCCCCCCTGTGAGGAATTTACCACCAGCGAACCTTCTTTAAGGGCCACACGGGTTAATCCTCCGGGAACTATTTTAATACCCTGGGGGCCACATAGGGCATAAGGCCTTAAATCCACATGCCTGGCTTCGAATTTGTTATTAATAAAACAAGGCACAGTAGATAATTTGATGATGGGCTGCGCAATAAAACTCCTTGGGTCTTTTTCAATAGCCTGTTTAAAATCATCAATTTCCTGTTCACTGGCTTTATTACCCATCAGCATACCATAGCCACCGCTTTCATTGGTTCGTTTAATTACCATATTGCCAATATTGGCAAATACATGTTCTTTTGCTTCCGGGTTGGTTAATTCGTAAGTAGGTACATTGGGCAGTATCGGTTCTTCATTCAGGTAATATTTAATCATGGCCGGTACAAAAGCATAGACTGCTTTATCATCTGCCACACCATTACCCATGGCATTAACAATCGCAACATTTCCTTTGCGGTAAGCACTAACCAGTCCGGGTACCCCTAATGCACTGTTGGGTTTAAATACCAGCGGATCCAGGAAATCATCATCCACCCTGCGGTAAATTACGTGTACCTGCTGCAGACCGTAGGTGGTTTTCATATATACTTTATGGTTATCCACTACCAGGTCTCGCCCTTCCACCAGGGGCACACCCATCTGGCGGGCCAGGAAGGTATGTTCATAATAGGCAGAGTTATAAATACCCGGTGTGAGTAAAACAGCAGTGGGATTGGAGATTTGCTGCGGAGCCAGCTGCATGAGTATATCGTGCAGTAATAAAGGATAGTTATTCACCATCCTAACTTTATTGGAAGCCAGCATTTCCGGGAAAATGCGTTTGGTAACTTCCCTGTTTTCCAGCATATAGCTTACGCCGGATGGGGTTCTCAGGTTATCTTCCAGTACATAAAAAATACCATCAGCCCCCCGGATCAGGTCAATACCACTGATATGTACATAAATATCATAAGGTACTTTAATGCCAAATACTTCACGGGTATAATTGGGACAGGATGCTATTAAATTGGCCGGTACTACTTTATCTTTCAGGATCTGTTGCTCATTATATACATCTTTCAGAAACATATTCAGGGCTTTTAACCGCTGCTGAATCCCTTTTTCCACAATATCCCATTCTCTTCCGGTGATAATCCTGGGTAAGATGTCGAAAGGAAAAATACGTTCAATGCCTGCATTGTCGCTGTAAACGGTAAATGTAATACCCTGGCTCATGAACAATTCACTGGCAATACGGTCTTTCTGCTGAAGCGTAGCAACATCCACCTGTTTTACTGCTTCTGATACTAACTGGTAATGATTCCGGATTTGCCCGTTATCACACATTTCATCCCATACACCGGGATAGGAGGAGTACTGCCTTAGCAGGTCTTCGCAGTTCATAAGCAACTTGTTTAAGGTATATAAAAAAAAAGATTGCACAGCCCGTTGGGCGGCAATCGTTGTGTGCTCAATATAAGGAAAAAACCGTTAATAAATTTTCATTGCCTTAAAATAAATATTTTTATACCTAACAAACTTATGTATTGGTTCATTAGGTATATTTGAATCATGAATAAATCAACTTTGTATAAAGGATGCCTGGAACCGATCATTATGCGCTTATTAAAAGATAATGGCCGGATGTATGGTTACCAGATTACCCAGCTGGTAAAAGAGCTGACCAAAGGTGAATTGCA